>Ga0208202_1000173_pt1 | contig 15980 bp, 13 predicted proteins | sample LakMenEpi27Aug08_FD_150738 | JGI IMG/M metagenome (GOLD analysis project Ga0208202, IMG submission 150738) | Freshwater microbial communities from Lake Mendota, WI - 27AUG2008 deep hole epilimnion (SPAdes) | ecosystem: Environmental > Aquatic > Freshwater > Lake > Epilimnion/Euphotic zone ... | reverse complement strand
TTGTCTGGAAAAGTCCATCCACAATTCCATTCCTTCATCAGAACCTCGAGAAATATTGTACAATGCCCAACCAACCGTCATCCAATCCATATAAATGTCTGCTCGATCGGCGCTCAAAAACTTGATCATATTTCGAGCGACTTGCATATCTTTTTCAACATCATCATCTTCACGTTCATCTTGAGAAAAGTCGATCTGAGGTTTGGTACGTTGAATATACTGAGTGAGGAATGGAGTCGTCAAAACAGACGTATCTGTTTCTTTTGGACTTCGATGATTAGGAAGAATTGACAGAATTCTAGGTAGATGGAACTCAATATTGGTTTCGTTGAGTTCCAGAGGCTCATCCTCATCATCGTACACTACATAATTTTGGAACGCTTCGTTCAGGCTTATTGTCTCTAACTTGTAATTATAAATCTGACTGATTCGATAAGGTTGTTGTTCTTCTGTTTTTCGTGAGCCATACATTAGCCACGCGTTGCGAGTGGATGCGGTATCGATCAGTTGAATGATTCGTTCGACGTTTACCAATCGTTCTGAAAATGTGGTAAACTCGTCATTAATTCCATAGCGATTTTCTGACATATACTGTCGAACTCGTGGAATCACGATGACTTCTTGATCCACTCGACTCATAAAAATACCTGGAAAATGAAGATGAAACCCATTCTTCCAATGATCATAGTTGTCTGGACTTTGATACATCGGTTTCTCAAGCAACACACACGTTAAATCTTCTGGGTTGATATTTTTAACGACTTCAGATAGTACGTCTTGATAGATATGAATAAAGTGTTCAATAAATTCCAACGTATACAATCGAGTTGTTTCTGGATGATAGTCTAGTTCAAACTTTAAATCTACGTCTACAATTACCGCAGTGTATTCTTGAGGAATTTCAGCTAGTCCCAACATTGTTTCAGGTTCAGTTAAAATAATTTTTGAATATAAAGGCCAAAACTTATCCAACACCAATCGACTACTAAAACTATACTTTCCTTTGGGTTGAATTAACGACACGTGTGTATAAAACAGGTCATACACATAATTTTCTTTCATCAGGCTATAAAGTTCTTTCGTCAGATCCATATTGTATTGTTTGTTATAGACATTATTCTTTTTTAACAATAATCATTTTAATCATTCACGAAGAGATTTAAAGATTTCCATTGTTCTGAAAAACAATGGAAAGTTTACCCCCAAATTCTACGAATCCATCCGACAACCTTTCTCCTTCCAACCCTCCCAATCAATATGTCATCAACAATGTCCAACAACTGTTTGAATTGAATCCCAACCTGGTCAATTTTAAAGCAACATTTATGGTTAAAAGTTTATCCAACGAACCATTTATGGGACTCGTTGTGGATCAACAGACATTAGATTCCGGAAATATGCCCGAATTTAAATCTGCAGATCAGGGATATTTTTCAGGTGAAATTACTCAGGATAACAATATATACACCAATTGGTACCTTGCCCTCAAATCTCAAAAACCCAATAAAATTATTCTTCAAATACAAAATATGGCCATTCCCGCTCGTGAAGCTCAACAAGACCCCTATAATTTGGATCTTTACGGACACCCTCAAGGACATCCTCACCCTCAAGGACATCCTCACGGTCACCCACAACTCAAAGAAGGTTACGGTTCATATTTTACGATGAATAATGTAATGACCGCAGTAGCGGTTGGCGCGCTTGGTGTTGCGTGTTATTTAGCATATAAATATTACAATGAACGTTCAGCAAAAACGCAACCTGTCAATCCTGTTGCAGTGTCATTGATGCCTTCTCCGTCGTCCAACTCAAGCCCTTTTGTAACTACACCAGTAGCCCCGGTACCGTCTGTTTCCAATCCTATTTTACCCACACCTGTGGCTGTTTCATCGACGCTTGCTTCATCTGTAGCTCCAATTTCCCCTCCAATGCCAGTTTTGCCGATGAAATCACCTGCTCGAACAGACTTTGCCCTCCCTTCGACCCCAGCAAATATTGAAGTCCCTCCTTCTCTAAATTTTGGGGGATCTTCTACCGGAGATATTTTAGGCAATGACCTGATGAAACAGATCAATAATCTTCCAGTGATCTAAGTTGGCGTCAATCAATTTTTGGTTATTATTTTTGAAAATAATAACCAAAATAAATCAAGTTAATAATGAGTAGTCTTGTCAATCAACAACAGAAGGTAGAACGCCCAATATGGCGCAAGGGACTTTTTTGGTCTTCGTTGAGTTTTATTATTGCTATTTTTCTAATTTTTGCATTTGTAGTAGGACTCAAAACAGGTGATAGTGGTTGGGGTGCACTCTTCTTTGGATTTCTCGGTGGAATAGCTATGATATGTTACTTTTTAATTGCGTCGATGTTACTCATTCTTGAAGTAATAGTCAAGCTACTATCCAAAGTGTTGAATCGGTATACCTATTTCGCTCCATACACAAACTGGAAGATGAATGAAGTTTCTACAATCATAGGAGATATTAAGAACGACTATCCAAAGACAGTACTAATATTTTCTATTCTTATTTTGTTCGCGACTCTCGCCATACTTGAAGATGAGTTGTGGCAAAAAAGACAGATAAACAGTTAAATTGTGAAATTTTTTCCTTAGAATAAATGAACGATGATGATTATATTCGAACAATGATTCAATCTACTGAAGTATGCGCTTCAAGAAAGCCAGAACCGATGAAGAAAAAAATCAAAGAAACGTTGAATAAAATACGAAGTGTGATGGAAAAACGAGGATACTCAAATTATCGGGGGCAAGTCAAACAACAGACAGAACAATTGTTTGAAACGGTTTGTAAATCGACCAACTACGACTTGCCTGTTAAGGATACATTTTCTGGATTGTACAAACAATTGCCCAAGCGTTCGTCCAAGCGTTCGTCCAAGCGTTCGTCCAAGCGTTCGTCCAAGCGTTCGTCCAAGCGTTCGTCCAAGCGTTCGTCCAAGCGTAAGACTAGGCGTTAAAATATCCCAGAATATTTTATTCATTCTAGTATGAAATAAAATATTTCAATGTCTAGAACATTTAGTACTCCCGATATTGACGAAAAGGAACAACTGGAATGCAAGTCGAATAGAAATTGTCCTCGGCGGTACAAATGTATAAATGGAAAATGTATCCACAAAAAGAAATTACGCGCTCACTTTCACGATGATCGCGAACCAATAGATGGAGATTTTTATTCATTGGCAGACGTGTTTGAGATCATCTATGATGGATATCTATTTCTCACTACAAGTGCAAAATATATTATAGCCCAGAAAATAGCAAAGAGAGGATACATCCCGGTATACGTCGAAGATGAACTTAAATATTATTCAAAACTTATAGCTCGAGAATGTCAACAACTCAAAAATGACAAACTAGATATCTTTTGCAAGTTGGCAAAAGATTATTGTGCAAATATTGACAACTACGTTAAAAAACCTCAAAGACGCGTTCAAGATTATGATCACGATTATATAGAAATAATCGAACTCTATCATTTGCTTGTAGAATGGTTCAAAACATTCCCAGAGGTATACATTAAAAATGACCTAATCTCAAATATCTTTTTATTCGAGGAAATATCCTATTCCATTTTAAACAATGTTGAATCAGGGATACGATGCTATTACCAAGAATAAATTGAAAAGTTAAACATTTGTCCTATAGGATAAACACCCATCCTAGCAAAAATGTTTGTTATTAAAAGAAATGGCTCTTTTGAAGAGGTGAATTTCAACAAAGTCATCCAACGCTTGAAATTCATCACCCAGGAACCTTATCCCTTAACTGAGATCAACGTACACACTCTAGCGCAAACCGTGATTCAAGGTCTACACAACAATATTCAGACTCGAGATATTGATATTTATAGTGCTAATATCTGTGCTTCCTTGAGTATTAAAAATCATCAGTATGGCATTCTCGCGGGAAGAATTATTATCAATAATCATCACAAAAATACCCTCACTTCTTTCAAGGACAAGATGGACAAACTTTACCTTCGTAAAGACAAGCACGGAAATATCTGTCCCTTGTTGGACGAAAAATTTTACAAATTTGTACTCAAAAATCAAAAAGACATTGAAAGTCACATTGACTATTCGCGAGATTTTCTACTTGACTATTTCTCGTTCAAAACGTTAGAACGTTCCTACCTCTTGAAACTAGATCAAGAGATCATCGAACGCCCCCAAGATATGTTTATGCGAGTTGCCATCTATATTCATATGACTCCTAAATTATCCAAAGAAAAAACCAAGCCTGTCCTAGAACGTATCTTCGAAACGTATGACCTGATGTCCAACAAATACTTTACTCACGCGACTCCAACCCTGTTTAATGCAGGAACCAATCGCCCAGGAATGCTCAGTTGTTTCTTGTTGGGTACAGAAGACAGCTTGGAAGGAATCCTGAAAACCGTTTCCGATTGTGCCCAAATCTCCAAATGGGCTGGTGGAATCGGCTTTCATATCTCCAATTGGCGTAGTCGAGGAGCACTCATTCGTGGAACGAATGGGGCTTCTTCAGGGATTGTTCCTTTTCTAAAAATCTTTAATGATACCGCTCGTGCATTCAATCAAGGAGGAAAACGCCCAGGTAGTTTTGCCGCCTATATTGAAATGCATCATCCCGATATTATGGACTTTTTACAACTTCGTAAAAACCACGGCGAAGAAAATTTACGTTGTCGAGATCTATTTCTAGGATTATGGATCTGCGACCTGTTTATGGAACGAGTGCGAGATAATGAGAATTGGAGCTTGTTTGACCCAGATGAGTGTCCCGGGTTAACAGATGTATACGGTGAAGAATATCGCAAATTGTATATGGATTACGAATCCAAAAAGATGTATCGAAGTCAGATTCCGGCTCGAGAGATTTGGAAAGCCGTCTTCACCTCTCAAAAAGAATCAGGAATCCCGTACATTCTTTACAAAGATCACGTCAATCGCGCGAATAATCAATCGAATATTGGTGTGGTCAAATCGAGTAATTTGTGCGTTACCGGAGATACGATTATTCTCACCGATGAAGGGTATTATCCTATTCGAGACTTGGTGCGATCGGGTCCTGTGCACAACGTCTGGAATGGCGAGGAATATACTCCTGCTACGTTTGCCAAAACAGGTGAACAACAAAGAATTATGGAAATTACGGTTCAGGTCGCTCGTCGTCCCAATTCGTCCAATCGTATCTCACAATTGGTTTCAGATATTCCTTTGGATGCATTGCATTACACCACTCGAATCTTGAGATGCACTCCCTATCACAAATTTATTCTTGAAGATGAAACAGTAATTGAAGCTCGAGAACTCACTACAGGAATGCGACTTTTGGAATGGAATCACCCTCAGGGTAACTTTAGGATATACAGTTATATCTCAAATGTAGAATTTTTAGAAGCTCACGAAGATACCTATTGTTTCAACGAACCCAAGCTTCACCGTGGGGTATTCAACTCTATCCTTACTCAAAATTGTAGTGAAATTGTCGAAGTGTCCAGTTCAGAAGAATACGCGTGCTGTACACTAGCAAGTATTTGTCTAAGTATGTTTGTCGAAGATACACATACAGCAGACGATCCTGATCGTCCCCTCAATCACGAATTTCCCAAACATCCAGTCGTGAACTACAAACGATTAATGGAAGTTGTTCAGGTGATTGTTCGCAACCTCAATCAAGTGATTGATCGGAACTGGTATCCAACCCCTGAAACAGAAAAATCCAACAATACGCATCGTCCTCTAGGTATCGGAGTCCAGGGGCTGGCAGACGTCTTTTACAAATTTCGATGTACATATGATTCCCCGCTAGCGCGAGAACTCAATCAACGTATCTTTGAAACGATTTACTATGCTGCGGTTTCTGCATCGACCAAATTAGCCAAAGAAGTTTACAAATCGTACGTCCAACAACTTCAGGCCAAACCAAGCGTGTTGATCGACAAAAAGGAATATTCAATGGAAACGCTTCCCAAAACCATTGGCTCGTACTCTTCCATCACCCGTAATGACGGGTCTCCCCTATTCCAAGGTAAGTTTCATTGGGAACTCTATGGTAAACGCCCAGAAGAATTGCTTCAAAAGTTTGACTGGGATTCCCTTCGTGCGCACATTCAAACCTTTGGAATACGCAACTCCTTGTTAATTGCCCTAATGCCTACGGCCTCGACGAGTCAAATTATGGGAAATATTGAATCCATTGAACCTCTCACATCCAATGTGTTTAAACGTCAGACCTTGGCTGGAGAATTTATCGTCATCAACAAATACTTGATGAATGACTTGGCTGAATTAGGGTTGTGGAACGCAGAGATGGAAAATTATATCAAGCTCAGCAACGGTTCTATTCAAAATATTCAAGGTATTCCAGAAGACATTAAAGGTCTATATCGAACTGTGTGGGAGTTGTCTCAACAACATATTATCGACTTGGCAGCCGATCGTCAAGCGTTTGTCGACCAATCCCAAAGTATGAACTTGTTCATTGAAGACTTGACCTTTTCCAAATTTAATTCGATGCACTTTTACAGTTGGAACAAAGGCCTCAAAACAGGATGTTATTACCTACGTACACGTCCAGCGGTTCAAGCTCAAAAGTTTACGGTTCACCAAACTCAAGATTCGGTGGTTCAATCGACTGAAACCAAAACAGTCACCAAGTTTAGCATTCCTACTCAAAACGATGAAGAAGTCTGTCTCGTGTGTAGTTCGTAAATTGTAAAATAAAAAACGCCATTTTACAACCAAGATCAAGGCCTGTTACAGTCTTCAATTTCCAAAAAGTTTGATCAAAAACCCGATCAAATGTAACAATCCATCCTTTATAACTTTCAATGGAACCTTTAATCGACATTTGTAGACACAATAATATTTGCGTCTACAAATGTGGTTATTTGATTAAAATAACATTCTACATAAGGAGCATCAAAAATAGGTCACTATTAAAGTAGAATTAATTAATCTGCGCGCGAAAATACGTGTACGTGAAACAAACCAGGAACAGTCTTGAGTTGATCTGGGTTCTCAAAGTAGATAAACTTTGTTCTACAAAGTTGATTCATTTTCACATTCACCAGTTCCTGTACTGTATCTGAATCAAGCGGGTGGTTACTCCATAAAACATCGTGGAATATTCCTGGTTCTACATGATACGGAAAATCATTAGGCCTAAAAACACTCACTCGATTGGATAACCACTCTTGATTCATATCAAACTGTTCATTAGACAATGGAGTATTAAAAATGATATGTGAAAGATCGGCTTCGCTCGTGTGCCTCATAAATTGTTGATACTTATTTTGAATTCCAGCCTCTCTTTTTAGTTTACCGAAATCCTTGTTTGTGATCATTGTTACAAGCTGTTTCCACGTGGTTGGAGTATTGTTCATATCTTTATTTGATTCTTTTTTATTTTTTACTTGACAATGGGTGGCTTAAAAGTCGGAAAGGCCAGACGTAGTTCGGTTTCTTTTGGAAAAGCATTACGCACTCCTCCGGGAGCCCAGTCATAACTGTGCAACATGTACTTTCCTGTTACGTAGGCATACCCTCCTCCTGGATGACGAGTGAATCCTGATGCCACCATTTTGACATTGAACATCCGATTGTAAAATGCGATCAAAAACTGACTGAGTTTTTTGCCTTCTGGAAGATTTTGTGCTCGATCTCCTTCCAAGAAAGCAATTAACGGAATACAATCTAAGATCTGAAATTTGGCTGGTTTTCGAGTTGTGAGTCCAAAATCAATGAATCCTACAGTCTTTTTATCATTCAAGATGACCATATTATCGATATGTAAATCAGAGTGTAGATATGGTGTAGGATATTTTAATAAATATTTTTTCTTAATCAAGCACATCAACGGTTGAAATAATTTCACTGGATCGTTTCGTTCTTTTAGATATTGAAGGATAGTCATATGAATCGGTTCCATAATGGCTCGGACAAATCCCAGGTCAAATCCTTTCAACTGGGTTCGGTGAATATTAATCTTGTGTATTTCTGGAGCCATTTTATACTTTGCAAAATCCTGTTGAATCTTGTATTCGGCCAACGTACGGTCATCATTATCTTTTAATCGTGTCAACTTGAGTGCATATGTCTCTCCGTTCTCTATAGACTTTATTTTTAATACCAAGCCGTTCTTTCCTTTCCCGTACACTCCGATCATTCGAAAAAGTTTAGAAGGAAAGACAAGATCGTTAAATTCGTTCACGGTTAGTGAAAAGGTTTGGTGATTTAAACCTAAAACAGTATCTATAAAAAAATTGATTTCGATTGGAGTAATCATTCTTTATTATACCACAACAATAATCAATGATGTTCGTTTACGTATGTTCTGAAAGTTTGGAACAAAAATATATTCAAGAGTATACTGTTTATTTTGAAGCCTATTTGGGAGCCGAGATTCATTGGGTTCCATTCGATCCATTTCACGCTCATTCCATTCTTCATTTAATCTTTCCGGTGGGGAAAAAATTACCCTATCAGGAGCGAATCGCTTTTTGGACGTTGCAAAGACGCACGACATTCCAAGCGCGAGAACATTCTTTTCATCATTATATTTTAGAAAAAGGAACGAACCCATTTGACCAAGCGTATCTAAATCTTCTAGAAGAAGTACAAAGAGCTCATTTACGTCAAACCCGTAATAGCCTGACTCGAAGTTTGTTCTGTCGTCATTTAAAATTTGACCTGACTCGTGGGTTTCCGTTACTTACCACTAAACGAATGTTTTGGAAAGGAATTGTAGAAGAGTTTCTCTTCTTTCTCCGAGGAGAGACAGATACACGTATTCTTGAACAAAAAGGGGTACGCATTTGGTCAGGGAACACTTCTCGAGAATTCTTAGATCAATTGGGAATGCCCCATCGTCGCGAAAAAATGATGGGACCCATGTACGGGTACCAATGGCGATTTTTCAACGCCGAATATGACGAATCTACTGGCCAACCCATAACACCTGGAATCGATCAGCTGGTTAAAGTGATTCGACAAATCCAAGGAGATGCAACTTCTCGGCGCCATTTGCTTACTGATTACAATCCTTGTCAAGCTTCACAAGGAGTATTATATCCTTGTCATAGTTTGATTATCCAATTTTATGTAGAAGGATCACGATTAAGTATGTTTTGTTATAATCGATCCTCTGATGTTTTTTTAGGGTTACCTTTTAATATTGCTTCTAGTTCTTTATTGTTAAGTGTGGTCGCTCGTTTGGCCGGGCTTGAACCTTTTCAATTATTCCTTTCTCTTGGAGATTGTCATATTTACGCTGATCACGAAAATGCAGTTCAAACCCAACTCGAACCTTTACGAATTCCTTGGAATCCACCTCGCCTAGACTTACGTCTAGACTCGTTGACCCCTGAACAAACCGATCAAGACCTTTGTGCGCAACTCCAACGTTTGAGCATTGAGCATTTTCAACTCGTCGACTACCAACACCATTCAGCTATTTCCGCTCCGATGATTGCTTAAAATTATGCATCATTTTTGAGCCAGAACAACACCATTGGATCTGCACAACCTGGACAATCTGGCCATTTTTCCCCTGGGTGTTCTTCATCTTTCACATAAAACAAATACAACCATTGGAATAGACAATTGCGGTGAATACACTCGTCACAACATTCAGATTGAGCCATAGGTTCGTCCCATTCGATCCACTGATCACAGATAGGACACTTTACGTTTTGTTCTCCTTCCTGGGAAAAGTCGTCTGTTTTACATTCAAACTCTCTCCATTCAAAAGCCGGGAAAATTTGAATGATCCGATTTGTAAGCGTTCGAGATAGAGTTTCTTGAAGAGCTTGTTCTTTAGTTACGAGTAATTGATGTGTATACCTTTCATTGAATAAATCCCCCAAGTCTGATATATATTGACTCCATTTACGGTAACGTTGATCCAATATCTCTGGACGAAGAATAAATTCTCCTCGGGATAACTGATATTGTTCATCTTCTTGTTCTTTTATGGATTGTTGTTGCATTCGTTTGATCACCACTAACGAAAAAGAATCGTCTAAATTCGGAGAAAGGGTAGGGATAGGCCTAAACTCTTGATAAAAAGTTTCAAAGTGGATGGTTCGAAAATCCAAAATATACCTGGGAGGAACGTGTCTACCCATTTGAATATTTAAAGCGTCAAGTTTGCGGATACATTCATCTTGCGTCAAGGTACCTCGATAAATCATATCATCCATTTCAGTCAAGATTTCCTGAATCCGATCGTGCTTGAATCCGATCTTGATCCATTGTTGGATGATATAATCTACAATATCTGGGTTTGGTCTACCTTTAAGGATAAAATCACGAAACATTTGATTGATCGTGTGTTTTGCATCTTTGATACACTGATGAATATCTAAATAATATACATACACGTCGTAGAACAACGTATCCAAGCGTACAGAAAAGTCAAAGGTGTCTAATGGTTCGTAAAAATCTATAATTTGTTTAAACGTTAACTGTTCAGGCAAGTCAAACACAGCCAATAAGTGTTGATAAAATGTCTCAAAATGGGTAAGCCGTTGGGGTGTGTCGATTCGATTGCGTACCTGGTCAATCAGTCGGCTCAATGAACAAAAGGCAATATTTTGAAGGTTTTTTTCTGAACCGAATCTTTCCACATATCTGTGAAAAGAGTCGTACAATTGATGGATAAATAATCGATCCGTCCTCGAAAGTTGGTTCATCTCTTTATTTATTCATTGAATAATCTCCACATTCGATAAATTTATTCGTTCTTTTTAAATAGCCACGAGAAAATCTGCTCAATAATAAATGAGAAAAAGATTTCTAATCTTACTTTGTATACTAATTATTTCATTCTCGATTGGGATCTTATATATTCATAATTACTCACCTATTTGGTGGGAAGATTTTTGGTTTAATTGGCAATTTAGAAGTAGATTTAATAAGCATTGGGAACCGTTTGTCGATCAAAACCAGATCCCCAAAACATTAAGTTTGCCTGACACAAGTAGATCTCTATGTTTTGTCACCCTTGAAACTCGAGGTGACAAAGATGAATATGTCAAACTCCACAATGTTAACATTAAAAATTACGTGGAATATCAAAACAATAAACCTCACAAGAACAATTACGCTTATACATTTTTAACCGAGTGTCAATCGAAAGTTGCTCATCCTCATAATGTGTATTGGTGCAAGTTTTTCTGCCTTCGAGATATACTAGAACAAGGCCAATATGATTACGTAGTTTGGCTAGACAGTGACACTATCATAAACGACTTTGAGCTAGATTTTGTGAGACTATTATCTAATTATAAAAGTGACTGGTTTGCGGGAGTAGATGATGCTAAACGATTTGACCATCTTAATGCCGGAGTAGTGGTCGTTCGGAACTCGGACAAAGGAAAAGAGATGTTGTCGTTGATTACAGATATGTATACTGATAAAGCATTTCAATCCAAATGTATTCGTAAACAGGATGATTCTTATGCGTTGTCAGGTAATTGGGCAGGAGTATGTTATGAACAAGGGGTAATGAATCAGATCCTCTTTTTTCGATTCCGCGAACACGTTACTGTACTCTCTCCTAAAATTATTCACAATGGGATGTCGTGTGAAGGTGAATTCATTATTCATATGTCAGCCTCTTCTTCAAAAGATCGTGCGACTTGTTTTAGAAAATATACCCCTCGTGAGACTGAAAAAGATGAAACTGTGGCCGAAAATAAAAACTAGTAATTTATTATTGACCTTAAATAAATGTTTAAAAAATCAATTATTATCCTAATTTTAAGTATATTTCTAGTTAATTGCGTATGTTTGTTTGTCGTTCGTCTGTTCTACTGTGAACCATTTGTCCAAAACAACTGGATCGCTGATCATTGGACACCTTCTTCGAAATCTATAAAGTTAGATATACCGTATACAATGTCTATGTATAGAACCTCCCCAAAACTTGTGGAGGATCAAAACAAAGTTGAACAATTTTCGCAATTCACAGAATATGAATCGTACCAATCCTTTTTTGAACCTGTTATGAAAACACTGTTTCGAACTACGCGCAACCAAGTCATCGACCGTCGAGTATTGAATATTATTCGTTTACAAAATGCGGTTCATTCTACTCAACAAAAAATTCCCAACTTGATCCATTGTTTTTGGTATTCATCTCACTTTAATCCTGACTTATTAAATCGCTGGCGTATCTTTTTTGGTCAACATAACAACTTTAAGATTATTTGCTGGTTTTTCGGGAAAGAAAAAAAAGGCCTGAATCAGATTCAACAAATCTTTGTTGACAATAAACATATCGTGTTTCTAGATATTCTTATGTATGATGTCGTTCAATATGCAGTAGATCTATTTGATATATACTATCAATACAAAAAAATTCATCAGTGGATTGAATTAATTGCGTATAATTTAATATACAAGTATGGTGGGATATACGTTGATGTAAATCACATTCCTATGCATATTTCACCTGATTTATTATACGCAGATTATTTCGCACACCAAGACAAAGGTATAATTACAACAACTTTTATGGCAAGCAAACCCAAGTCTGTTGTTTATCATCAATGTTTATTGTTGTTGGAAGATTTGTATCGGTATGAGTCATTTATACAATCCTTAACTTTACCTTCAAATTGGTTGAACCCTTGGAGTTCTTCGTTGGGTATGACACTTGCCATGGATCAATGGCTTACGATCAATGAAATATTTGTACCTCTACATCAAGATGATTTTTCAGATTCGTGGACAAAGACTTTAATAGATACAGATACTGTTCATTACACTCTAACTCGTAAAAAACTTCCTACGCCCGGGTTTTATGCTCAAAAATATAGTGATGAGCGTATGATTAAACGGTTCGGAACAGATATCTTTAAACATTTCGCATCGGTCGATGGAATACCGATTGAACAATATAATAAAAATCGCCAGCGACTCGAAGAAGCCTTTTTCAACAACATAAGCAACCCACAAACAAATGAAGATATAATTCCTCGGATTATCCACAGAATTTGGTTGACGAAAAATAAGGAATTAGGCACGGATCAACTAGAATGTATAAAACACGCGTATGACTTTCTATATCCCCATTGGCAATTTATACTATGGACAAACAACATATCTGCAATTCCACAATCTATCGAGTACTTGCGTCGTAATTGCCCAGCCCTACAAGTTCAAGATATTTACCAGTCGAATATTAAACTGGGTAAACGCACACGTCATATTGTAGATGCGTTCATCCAAGATCGTCGGTTCGCTCACGCAAAGGACATCTTGGCTGTAAATATTATATACACATATGGTGGATTATGTATGGATTTAGGAGTGGTTATTAAACAAGATTTTACAAATATTATAAACGCTTATGATTTAGCTTTTTATTATTTTCTTGAACCAACCGTCAACTCTCCACCAGATTGGTATGACGCGCATATAGAAATCCCGATCGTTGGAGGTAAAAAGAACAATAATCTGTTTGAAAGATGGTTGAACGATTTAGAAAATGCCAAGTATAAACAATACGACAAGACATATTTTGCAACACCTACAAATCAACTGGTATTTACTGCAACAGAGTATTTATCTTATCTTTTGAATGCTTACGGTAGCCATAATAAAGTATTATTTTTACCTGAACATTTCTATATCAACCTTAAAAGCCATTCGGAGACGTGGGTAGATAATCTTCGGATGAGTAAGATTGATTTGTGGAATTTTTAACAGATTCTTTTCACAATTAAAGATCACGTTTAATTGTGATAAATGTCTGAAAAGAAATATACACTTGTCCTCGCAGGAGGTTCGGTCAAAGGATTTGGAATGTTGGGAGCCATTCAGTACATACACGAAAATGTACATACTCAAAATATTCACAGCTACTTTGGAACCTCCATTGGCGCGATTATTAGCTATATGCTTTGTATTGGCCAAACCCCTTTAGAAATTGTTCACAGCGTAATCAGCACCAAAATTTTGGATAAAGTTCAAACGGATATCAGCTTAGAACAATTACTGACCCACCAAGGGATGATCAACTTTGATCACTTTCACGAAGAATTAGAACTGATTACCCTTTCTAAACACGGAGACCTATTCACAATGAAATCCTTATACGACACTTTAGGGAAAGAATTGTGTTGTGTTACCTTTAATTATACCCTTAATAAGATGGAACTCTTACATCACACGACTACTCCCGATTTACCGTGTCTGATCGCCCTTCAAATGAGTGCTTCCATCCCTTTTGTCTTTAATCGAATGACCTATCAAGATTGTATCTATATTGACGGGGGGATCGTGGATAATTTTCCCATTCGGATTGCTACTCGAATGGGACGTGAAAATATTATTGCTATCGCTGCCAATCAGGAAACCGACGAAGACCTCGAACCTTCACATCATCTTGAAATCATCAAATTACTTACTCTACCTATCGTTCAACGAACACGCCAGACCATTCGCAAATATCGTAAACGAGTCGCCATAATCGACATTCCCGTCAGTCAGCACATTTTACAATTTGATCTCACTGTCCCTCAAATTATGGAAATGTTTTCGATCGGGTATAAAACAGGAAAAGACATACTTGAACATAAAAATATTTTCTCAACTAAAAAAGAAGAAAAGTAACCACGCGAACCTACAGTTTTAAATTGAAACACCTTTAAAGGGATAATCCCTCTTTAAAAAATGGGAATCAAGGATTTCTATAAGTATCTCAAAAGTAAGTGCCCAGAATGTTTTATTCCAGTGGACTATTCTTTATTTGCGCACCAGCGAGTCGCAATTGATATGATGAACTTGTTGTATGTTTATAAAGCTCGGGATGAACGAAATTGGTTACGTCGACTAACTGAGTTTATTCTTTACTTGCGTAGCCTCAAAGTTCATCCAGTCTGTGTATTTGATGGCCAAAGTCACCCACTTAAACAGACTACAGTAGAAAAACGACGTTCGGAACGAGAAAAAGGAAAGTCTCGAGTGGACACGCTTGTCCAAACCATTGAAAAGTATAAAGAAACACGTGAGATTGACAGTGTACTCGAATTATTTTTGTCCACTCACCCAGAATACACGTCCAAACTCACAGGAAAACCTATCCTCGCTCAATTGGAACATTATATTCAACGCCAATATAAAAATTACACGCTACATATTCGTAGTACAGAGATCGAAACGTTGAAACAACTATTAAACGCCTTGGGTGTAATCGTGTTGACTGCCGAACACGATGGAGAAGCCTTGTGTTCGTGGCTTTCAGCCACGGGACAAGCTGATGTGGTCATCAGCAATGATAGCGACGTGTTCTTTTTCGGGTGTCAAAAGGTATTGTTCAAATTCACTGAACAAGGAGGGTACCAAATTCTTTTGCAGGATATTCTCTCTCACCTAGAAATTGATCACCAGGCCTTTGTTGACGTATGTCTATTATGCGGTACAGATTTCAACACTTCTGTTAAAGGGGTAGGTTTCTGTCGGGCACTAGCTTTAATTCAGCGGTACAAAAGTATTCAACATCCTGAATTTCCTTTGCGTGACCAACTCGACATGAACAAGTTGGACGTTATTCGACAAATGGCTCATCCAAGTGAACAGGTCATCGCGCAAAATATCGGTTATTGTCAACCCTTGTGTATTCCTGAGTTGGAGAGACTTGTTTTCGTGCATCAACTTGGGAATATGGATATTTCCAAGTTTACAGACGTATACAGTCGCGTTGAATTGGAAGAATAATAAAATCTTTAAAAATATTTAAAAATCTTTAAAAGCTTGAGAAAAAGACCAATTGTTATCCCGAGTCTTTCGTGGACGCGAGGAGAAAGCAGTGGGTTTATAAATACCTTTTTCGAACCCTTCTCGTCTTTTTTGCACCCCCTTTTCTAGTCTTTCTCTAAAGGCTTGTCTTCTGGCTTCATCTATTTCTACAGGAGTAGGTTCTCTACCTCGAATACCTTGAAATAAAAACCATATCAGTA
>Ga0208202_1000172_pt1 | contig 16005 bp, 19 predicted proteins | sample LakMenEpi27Aug08_FD_150738 | JGI IMG/M metagenome (GOLD analysis project Ga0208202, IMG submission 150738) | Freshwater microbial communities from Lake Mendota, WI - 27AUG2008 deep hole epilimnion (SPAdes) | ecosystem: Environmental > Aquatic > Freshwater > Lake > Epilimnion/Euphotic zone ... | reverse complement strand
GCGGTGTGGCGGCGCTGGCGGTGCGGCCCCGGCCGCGCATCGGCCTGCTGATCAGCGGCGATGAGCTGGTGGCCGCCGGCGAGCCGCGGCGGCCGGGCGCCATCTGGGAGAGCAACAGCACGTTGCTGGCGGCGCTGCTGGCGCGGCTGGGCTACGGGGTGGCGGAGCGGCTGGTGGTGGCCGACGAGCCCGGGGCCCTGGCGGCGGCCCTGGGGCAGCTGGCGGCCGGCTGTGATGTGGTGGTGAGCACCGGTGGCGTGTCGGCCGGCGATGCCGACTGGATTCGGCCGCTGCTGGTCGAGCGCGGCAGGGTGGACTTCTGGAAGCTGTTCCTCAAGCCCGGACGGCCGTTCGCCTTCGGCCAGCTGGCGGGGCGGCCGTTTTTCGGGCTGCCGGGCAACCCGGTGGCGGCGGCGATCACGGCGCTCCAGCTGCTCTGGCCTGCGCTGCAGGCGCTGGAGGGGGCCGAGCCGGAGCTGCTGCCCCGCCTGCCGGTGCGCCTGGCGGCCCCCCTGAAACGCGGCGCCGGCCGGCCGGAGCTGGCCCGGGCGCGGCTGCGGGTGGGCGAGGACGGCGCGCTGCTGGCGGTGGTGGAGGGCAGCCAGGCCTCCTCGCGCATCGGTTCGCTTCAGGGGGCCGACCTGCTGCTGGAGATCCCGGCGGAACTGGGCCAGCTGGAGGCGGGCACGCGGCTGTGGGCGCAGCTGCTGCGCTTGCCGCTGTTCTGAACGGCTACAGATCCGCCACCAGCGCCTCCATCTGCTCGAGGGCGCTGCGCAGGTCGTCGGCGATTTCGGCGGCGATCAGATCGGGATCGGGCAGGTTGTCGGCATCGAGCAGCGACGCATCCTTGAGCCAGAACAGATCGAGGTTGAGTTTGTCGCGGGCGAGCAGCTCCTCGAGTTCGAAGGCCCGCCAGCGCCCCTCGGGATTGGCCTCGCTCCAAGTGGGCTGGCGCTCGGCGATGGCGCCCGGTTTGTAGAGGCTCACGAACTCGTCGAGATCGGCGGGCTGGAGTGGTTTGGTTTTGAGGGTGAAGTGCTGGTTGGTGCGCAGGTCGTAGACCCAGAGGCGCTTGGTGGCGGCCTGGGCGCTGCCGGCGCGGCGCTCGAAGAACAGCACGTTGGCCTTCACGCCCTGGGCGTAGAAGATGCCGGTGGGCAGCCGCAGCAGGGTGTGCAGATCGCACTCGTGCAGCAGCCGCAGGCGGATGGTTTCGCCGGCACCGCCCTCAAACAGCACGTTGTCGGGCAGCACCACGGCGGCGCGGCCGTTGATCTTCAGCAGCGACTTGATGTGCTGCAGGAAGTTGAGCTGCTTGTTGGAGGTGGTGGCCCAGAAGTCGTCGCGCTCCACGGTGATCGCGTCGCTGCTCACCTCGCCCTCCTCGCCGATCATCTTGATCGACGACTTGCGCCCGAAGGGCGGGTTGGTGGCCACGATGTCGTAGCGGCTGCTGCCCAGTTCGCGCAGGGCGTCGTCGGTGCGCACGGGCAGCAGATCGTCGAGCTGGGCATCCACCTGATCGGCGGGCAGGCCGCCCTCCAGCAGCTCCCGGCGTTTGGCATCGAGCTGGGCGGCGGTGGGCCCCACGTTGTGCAGCAGCAGGTTCATGGCGCAGAGCCGGATCACCGACTGCACGATGTCGACGCCATGCAGCGCTTGATGGCGCAGGTGATCGCGCTGTTCGCGCGTCATCGCCGGGAACGTGTTCACGATGTGCAGATACATCGCGATCAGAAAGCCGCCGGTGCCGCAGGCCGGATCGATCAGTGTTTCGCCGGGCTGGGGCGCCAGGCAGGCCATGATCGCGTCGATGATCGGCCGGGGCGTGAAGTACTGGCCGGCGCCGGATTTGGTGTCCTGGGCGTTGCGCTCCAGCAGGCCTTCGTAGGCGTCGCCCTTGATGTCGGCGTCGAGGATCAGCCACTGCTCCTTGTCGAGCAGGTCGGAGATCAGGCGCTTGAGCTTGGCGGGATCCTGGATCTTGTTCTGGGCCTTGCGAAACACCAGGCCCAGCAGGCCGTGCTGTTTGCCGAGGTGTTCCAGCACGCGGCGGTACTGGCTTTCCAGCTCCACGCCATCGCGGCCCACCAGGGTGCTCCAGTCGAAGCCGTCGGGGATCGGCGAGACCTGGTTCCAGGGCGGTTGGGTCTGCTCATGGGCGAGCTTGAGGAACAGCAGCACGCTGAGCTGCTCCAGGTAGTCGCCGTAGGAGAGCCCGTCGTCGCGCAGCACGGTGCAGTAGCTCCAGAGCTTCTGAACGATGCGGTTGGCGTCGGTGCTCATCGGGTGAACAACAAGGTGGGGCGACGATCAGGCGCGGTAGACGGAACCGCGATGGCCGATTTTGACGATCAGCACCAGCAGAATCTGGTCTTCCACGCTGAACAGCAGGCGCAGATCACCGATGCGAACGCGGTAGAGCTCATCATCCGATTGCAGGCGGATCACGCCCGGATGGCGCGGCGTTTCGCCTAGCCGGGTGAGTTCCCGGTCGACACGGCGTTGCAGGGTTGGGTCGAGCCGGGCATAGGCCTTGGCGGCGGAGCGAACAAATTCGATCCGGTAGCTCAAGGTGCTTCTGCCTCCTGGAGGGAGAACGAGCCGGATTGGAGCTCCTCCCAGCTCACCCGTGGTTCATTGGCCCGCAGGATGGCCTCCGCTTCGGCGGTGTCTTCGGCATCCTCCAGCGCCAGGGTGAGCAGACGGCGCAGGGCATCGCTGCGGCTCACCGAGAGGTGCAGCTCACCCTCAAGCCTCGCGGCGTAGCGGTCGATGCGGTCGATCAGCTCCTGAGGAAGCCGAACCGCCTGGGGCGTGCCGGCGCCTTTGGCTGCAGTTCGCGTCTGGGCCATGGCTTGTTGACCGCTGTAGTTGAAGCTACTACGTTTGTTCCGTGGCGTCAGGGCTCTTTGGCTGCCCGATCAGGATGGCGTCGAGCCCCAGCTGCTGGGCGGCCCTACCGGAGGCAATCGCGAGGTGCAGGGCATCGGCCGCCCGCAAGCCGGTGGCCCAGCCGCCTCATCGCGCAGGGCCTGGAGGCTGGGCAGCAGATCGCGCACCGCCCGCCGGGGCACCAGCTCGGCGACGGCCCTGCCGCGGCGGGTGATCAGCACGGGCTCGCCGCGCTCCACGGCATCGAGAAGGCTGGAGAGCTGCGCCTTGGCTTCCGCCACGGTGACCTGCCGCATGCCGTTGAGCAACTCTAGGCAGGCCGGGAGCAAAGGGCTGTAGCAGACCGCTACACTGATCGCGTCGCTATCGAGGAGCTTCAGCTGTGGCGAAAGCCTCCAACCCGGTGCGTCTGCAGGCCGATCTGATGGAACGTGCGGTGCAGGCTGGTGCCAGGCACCATCGCAGTGCCGCCCAGCAGATCGAATACTGGGCAGCCCTCGGACAGCAGGTTGCTGGCCTGGTGGATCCCGACAGTCTTCTGGCCGTGCAGTGCGGCGTGGCACGGCTCAGGGTGGAGCCGATTCAGGGCACCCCGCTGGACAGCCGCGCGGTGTTTGCCGCTCTCGACGCTGATCGGCGCTCCGGTGCACTCGCCAGGGCGGTGACAACGGCCGCCGTGCGTTATCAGGCCTGCGCCGACCATCCCGGCCTGCTGGAGCGCCTTGGCCCCGATGGCAGCCGCGTGATCGGCCAGTTTCGCGATGGCCAGTTCCAGCCCTTGCAGCCACCGGCCGCTTGACCAACCAACCCCAGCTGTGGCTGCTGGTGGGCGGCAACGGAGCCGGCAAATCCACGTTCCATCGCCTGGCGCTGGAGCGGCTGGGTCTGCCCTTCGTGAATGCCGACGTTCTGGCCCGCCTGGCCTACCCCGAGGCGCCAGAAGCCAACAGCTATGCGGCGGCCCGACTGGCTGACCAGCAACGCGACAGCCTGCTGCTTAAGGGCTTGAGCTTTTGCTACGAAACCGTCTATTCCCATCCGGCCAAGATCGATGTTGTCGCCCGGGCCAGATCACTCGGCTACCGGATCATCCTGGTGCTGATCCATCTGCAGCACCCTGAGCTCAATCTGGCTCGCGTGAGCCAGCGGGTGAGTGAACGGGGCCATCACGTTCCTGAAGACAAGGTGATCAGCCGCATCCCCCGAACGCTCGCGCACGTGCGTCGCACAATCCCGCTCGTGGACGAGTTGCGCGTGTTTGACAATTCCTCTGCCGCATCCCCGTTCCTGCCGGTGTTCAGCCTCTGCGATGGCGTGCTGGAGCGGCCTATGGATCCGCTGCCCCCATGGGCGGCGGACCTGCTGGAGGCTTGCCCGGACGCCTGAACAACACCGCCACGGTTGCAGGAGTCCATGCGTGCGGCAACGGCGCTCCGCAGGGCTGTCAGCCGATCGATCACCGGACTAACGTGATGTAAGTCCGGAAGCGCACCGCTGTCATGACTGCTTCCCCGTATCGCGTCACCCCGGCCCGCATCGGCAACTCCTCCGGCCTGCGGCTGCCGGCGGCCTTCTACCGGGACCATCCCCAGTTCGCCGGCGCTGCCGGCCAGCTGGAGGTGCTGAACGACACCACGCTGCTGTTGCGCCTGGAGCCAGAAGACCAGCCGCAGGGCGAGGCCGACGAGGACAGCCTGATGCTGGGGCTGTTCCTTGATTTCCTCAGCCGCCAGGCCCTCACCGCCCCGCAGGGCCCCGTGCCCTACACCGAGGCCATGGCCGCAGAAGACGAGGAGCTGCTGGCTGGCGTGACGGTTGACGCTGCGGATGCAACGGGCGGGGCATGAGTCCGTCGCTGCTGCGTCACGGTTGGGAGATCGCCTTCCAGCCCCAGCTGTTCGCCAGGCAATACGCCGAGCTCAAAGCCGAGGTGCAGCGGCTCAAGCAGGAGCTGGAACCCCAGGCCTTCGGTCAGCACCCCCAGGTGAAGCTGCTGGCGGCGGTGATGGAGGGGATCAAGGAGCGGATCGCCGCCGGTCCCTACGCCAGCCGTTTTGCCCTCACTGGACCGCTGCGCCGTTATGGCCGGCTCAAGGGGCTGGGTCTGCCCGATCGCTACCGGCTGTTCTTTCGGCCGTTTGAGGCGGAGGGCCGGCGCCTGCTGCTGATCCTCTGGCTGGGCTTCCCGCGCAAGGACGGGGATCGCAACGACTGCTACGCGGTGTTCACGCGGATGTTGCAGCGCGGCGAGCTGCCGGAGGACTGGGGGAGCCTGCAGCGTGAGCTCGTCGAGCGAGGGCGTCAGCCCCCCAGAGGCAAGTACAAACTCCCAGGCGTATCCCGATAAGCCCTGAACCCATGCCGCAAGTAGAACCCTGCGGCAGCGGCATCTTTGGCATCCACCACCAGGGCGTAACCGCCCACGGAGCGCTTGGCATCGAGGCACCGCTGCACGGCGCAGCCCAGCAGCAGCGGCCCGATGCCCTGGCCGCTCCAGCGCTGATCACGGGCGAGGCGTCCTATCCGGAAGCAGGGCACGGGGTAGGGAGGCAGGGGCCGCGCATCGCCAATCTGCAGGTCAGTAAGCGAAACCTCAGCAGGAGCCAGGGTGTAGAAGCCGGCAATCGCGGCGGTGTTGTCCGCTGAAACCAGCACAAACGTCTGGCTAACGCCCCGGCTCATGGCCTGGTGGGCGTGCTGCTGGAGAAAGCGATCGAGGGCTTCGACGCCGCAGCTGAAGCCTTTGCGATCGTGGCGTTTGGGATCGAGCCGCTGCTCCTCAAACACGGTTGACGCGGTTGCCGGCGTCGTTCAGAGCAGCCTGCAGGGCGGGATTGGGTGCGAAGGGTTCGGCGATGGCGGCCTGAAACGCCGTGAAATCCTGCTGGGAAAGGCGCAGCTGGCGCTCCTGCTGGATGGCGATGGCGGCTCGCTGCTTGGCGGCTGAGCGCACAAAGGCGGCCATGCTCAAGCCTTCAATGGCAGCGGCCTGGGCGAACAACTGCTTGTCGGCTGCGCTGAGCTTGAGATCCAAGCGTTCGTCGACTGCCATCGCCGCGTCCCGACTTTTGATTCATGGTACAGCGAAACACCGTACTCAGTCGTGGCGCGCGCGGGCCAAGCAGGGCCTCCTGGCTCTGCTGGAAACCCGCGCCGATCTGGCGGCCGGGCACGTTCACGCCGACACGGTGGACGATCACCTGTGCCGCCTGCGACACCACCAAACAGCGCCAGGCCCAGTACGTTTTACGTACGGAGAGCAGAGCGGCCATGGCCACGGTGTCTGCCACGGAAGCACGCAAGCGGCTGTATGCGCTGATCGATGAGGTGGGCGCTTCGCATGAGCCTGTGCAGATCACCGGCAAGCGGGGCAATGCCGTGCTCCTCTCGGAAGAGGATTGGCGTGCCATCCAGGAGACGCTGCATCTGGTGTCGATGCCAGGGATGCGTGAATCGATCCTGGAAGGGATGGCCGCGGATGGGACTGAGTTGAGCAGCGAACCAGGCTGGTGAGCTGCACGATTCTGTTCACCAACCAGGCCCAGAAAGACGCCCGCAAGCTCGCCTCAGCGTCACCGGCCCTGAAGCAGAGGGCCCAGGCCCTGCTTGAGCTGCTGGCCAGCGATCCCTATGCCCAGCCACCGGCGTACGAAAGCGACGTGGGAGACCTGCGCGGCGCCTGCTCAAGGCGGATCTTCCGCCCGACTCCAGGCCTTCCTCGCTCTGATCAGCCAGCCGCCGCAGGAGCCATGATGATGGGAGCCCGCTGGTGCTCCGACCCCAACCCCTCGCTACGGTGAATTGCAGCGAGTTCTCCGGCCCTGGCCGGCACAGCACCTGTTGAAAGACCTGCTGACGCTGCCCCTGGGACAACGGCTGGAGCTGGTGCAGACGCTCTGGGATTCGATCGCTGCCGAGCAGATGGGCCCTGAGCTCACCGAAGCTGATCGACAGCTGATCGATCGACGGCTGGAGAGCTTTCGGGCTGACGGAGATCCCGGCCTGGATGCCGAGGCTGCGCTGGATGCGATTGAGCACTGACCATGGCCAGTCTTCTTGAAGATAAACAAGACGCCATTGCGATGGCCTGCAAGCGCCATCACGTTGCCCGCATGTCGGCATTTGGTTCAATCTTGCGGAGCGATTATCAGCCAGGCGTGAGCGACGTTGATCTCCTCGTGGAGTTCACGACGCTGCCCCCCTTCGAGCTCGTTGACGCCTATTTCGGCTTACTGGAAGAACTGAGGAGCATTCTGGCTACTCCCGTTGACCTGGTGATGGCGGATGCCATCAAAAATCCATACGTCATTGCCAGCATTGACAGCAGCAAGCGTGATCTTTATGTCGCGCGATAGCCGAGCCTACCTGAGAGACATCATCGAGTGCTGCGACTCAATTCAGGCTATGCTCAAGGATATTGCTGTAGAAGAGTATCGCCAGAGCCGGATCCTCCGTCGGGCTACTGAACGAGAATTCACCATCATTGGCGAAGCCATTTTAGCGCTATCGCATCGAGACCCAGACAGCTTCGCTTCGATCACCAACGCAAGGCGGATTGTTGATTTCCGCAATCAGCTGACCCACGGTTACCCAACGATCATGGATGATGTGGTTTGGGCCATTGCTGTGCGCGATGTTCACATTCTCCGTGACGAATGCGTAGCTTTGGAAGGCAAGTTAAGCGGTTCGTAGGATGGTCAAATGCCCGTTCCCACCTACGACCAGTTCATCGAACCGCTGCTGCGCGTGCTGGCCCAGCACCCCGACGGGGTGGCGGCCCGCCAGGCGGCTGATGCGGCGGCTGCGGCGCTGGGGGTGACGGAGGAGCAGAAGCAGGAGCTGCTGCCCAGCGGTGCGCAGCCGATCTACCGGAACCGGGCGGGATGGGCGCACGACCGGCTGAAGCGGGCGGGGCTGTCGAGCAGTCCGCGGCGGGGCAGCTGGCAGATCACCCCGGCGGGGCGCGAGTTTCTGGAGCGCCAGCCGCAGCCGCTGCCTGCCGAGGCGGCGCGGCAACTGGCGATGGGCTATGTGGACGTGCGCCTCAGGCCGGCGGCAGAGGCAGGCGGCGAGGTGAGCAGCGCTGCTGTGGCCAGCCCGGATGATCGGCTGGGCGAGGCGCTGCAGGAGCTGCGCCAGGCGGCCGAGTCGGAACTGCTGGAGCTACTGGCCAACGTGTCGCCGGGGTTCTTTGAAACGATCGTGCTCGATCTGCTGCATGCCATGGGCTACGGCACCAGCCGCAGTGATCTGCAGCGGGTGGGTGGCGCCGGTGATGGCGGCATCGATGGCGTGATCTCGCTCGACCGGCTGGGCCTGGAGAAGGTGTACGTGCAGGCCAAACGCTGGCAGGCCAGTGTGGGTCGCCCGGAGCTGCAGGCGTTCTACGGCGCCCTGGCCGGCCACAAGGCCCGCAAGGGGGTGTTCATCGCCACCTCCAGCTACACCGCCCAGGCGCTGGAGTTTGCCCGCTCGGTGGAGGGCATGGTGCTGATCGACGGCCAACGGCTGGCCAGCCTGATGATCGACCATGAGGTGGGAGTGAATGCCCGGGTGCTGAAGATCCCGAAGATTGACAGTGACTACTTTGATGAGGAGGGGACGTAGGGGGCGTTGAATTGGACACTGAGACTGGCAGAGTTGCCGCGCCACTTTTTGATCGGGTAGAGCGGTGGTTCTCAGACCCGCTAACCAAAGCTGTACTGGCCGGGAAGGCCTCGCGAGGCTAGGCTGTAACAGCGATCTAGAGATTGGCTATGGCTGACGGGCCGTGGTTCGCCGAATGAAGATGGCCTCCCGGCGCGGTTCACGGAAACCACCCAAGAACAAGTTAGGCTAGCTAGCTGTAGCCCTGTCGTCAAAGGCGCCACCGCCTTCTTAGTTCACGTCCCCACAATGCAGAGCAGTGAAGCCAGTCAAGATTCAGACTACCTAATCAGTCTGATAAATAAGAAAATCGATGACGAGCTCGACCATCTTCACAATACCGATTGGGACGAGAATCATATTTCCTACATCGTTGTGAGGTCTATTCGTGACTGCCTGAATGGCCTACAGCAGGCGCCGATTGAGACGCAAGATGGACTAGCTTATGTAAGCGCTCAAGCCTACAAAGTAACCGGGGGATTTGAAAAGACATATGGAGATATCGCTATAGCCATTTCCTTCGCAGAGTGCGGACAGACTGGTTTTGGATTCTATGAGGCAAAAGCTGCAGGCCATCACGATGATTATCCAGCATATAAAATGAAGCAGCTTCGGAGGCTATTGACTGCAGCGCCACGTCTTCACTTGCTGCTTTATGAAAGAAAGAAGAAACCGGTTCAAGATGTGTATCGTCCAATCTTTTCAGGATTCGCCGATCCACAATCAGCGCGAGTTAGAGCTCTTACTGCAAACCTGACGTCTCGTTTTTCTCGTATCGATACTGAGACTATACGACCAGACTCAATCGGCCATCATTTTGTTCATCGATATCTGAGGGGTCCGGATCTTGACTTTTCTCGCAAGCCGTATCATGCCCTAAAGAGGTGGCTATCCGCCACGAAACGCACTTCTCCTTATTTAGTGCATATCATGATGTCAAGAGATAACGGCTTCATTTATTATTCATTGGATGAGCAGGTCAGTGCAGGCCTTATTGATCAATCACTTCCGCAGATACTTTCCGAGAGTTACGTCACCATATCGACTTCCGCCGACAGACTCCCTAGCGATAGAAATATAGGGAGCTTGCCCGGCAGCTGATGATTGGCAATTTGAGCCATGCCTAACATCATCATCCACCCGACCCGGCGCAATGTTGATTCTGAACCGCAACTAGGCCTGCGGGCGGGTGATGATGGGCGTTACCCCCCAAACGCCCTCTTCAACATCGCCTGCCTTAACTGCACACAGCACCTGAGACTGGCGTTGATGGTGGCTTCTACCTGATCGAGAACGGAGAAGCGGCGTTCAACTTCATCTGCGATCCTTTCTTGTTCAGCAAAGGGTGGTATGGGAATAGCGATCTTTGTAAATCGTTCGAGCGAAACCTTCTTTTGGGCAACGCCCTTGGTCTGAGAGAGAATCTGCCTTCGTAACAAGGGAGAACGAAGAGCGTATAGGATGAACCTGAGCGAGTAAGTCGAGGCCACTTGCAACTTTATGACATCGGCGGTGATTACAGCTTCGGGGAAACCCTCTGGATAAATTGCGCTGTCTCCAGGCGGATCACCCATTTTTGTGACTAGGATATCACCTGACCTGGCCATATGTGCCGCAAGCTCGGTGGCTTTCTCGTGCGTGACAAAGGTGGCCTGCTCAAGTGAGAAGCTTTCAGAGCGGATATTTCGCACAAAAATCAAGGGAACACCCTCCTCGCAATAATCACTCACTTTCATGTTGCTGCCAAAAGGTCCGATGCATAGAGAGTATCGGAGGCCACTTGATATCTGCTCGATACTGCCTAATGCCCAGCCCAGGGGAAGCCTCAGGCCGTCGACAGATTGTGGGTCAGGGCTTGAAGGATTCTTATATCGTCTTGAACGCTGCCCTTTACTGCTTTCGGCATTATGCAGCACCTCCCTTTCGCCAAGGCTTCTCAGCAGTAGCTGATCACCACTCTCAAAGCACCTGCTTTGACGTTGAGCCAACTCCGCCTCCGTCTCCACCAACCTCCCCTCCACCGCCGCCTTGAGGATGCTGGCGCGGGCCTGCTTGAGCTTGGCCTGGATGGATTTAAGGGTGTTAGTGGTTTCGTCGAGGCGAGAGAGCTGTTTATCCAGCTCGGCAACAATTGCTTCTTGTTTGGTGGCGTCTGGAATCCAAAACGGCAGCGACTGAAGCAGCTTCGTCTCCACGCTCGAAACAGTGGTTCCCGTTTTTGTGCAGTTCGTCAGAATTTCATTGGACTGAGAGATGAGCTGATAGGCTAGGAACTTTGGAACGATGTCCTCTCGGGGGATGATCGCCTTCATGTCCTGATTCAGTGTCACGTCGGTGTTGGCGATCGCGACAGGGAAGGTATGGGCCAAGATGCCGCTGCGCACCACCATCAGAATCGAACCTGCCGGCACCAGCCGAACTGGTGAATCGGCGATGGCTTCTGGCGTGATCTTGTCCTGACTGTCGACAATCTCGAACGTTTTCATGTCCTTGGGTGAGACCCACGGGATCGTTCCTCCTTCCCAATAGGCGGGATTGGCCTTACTGGGTGTGCCTCCACCACTCCAGCTGCCTGTGTTTTTTAGATGGATCAGTTCGTCTGCGAAATCACTCACGCCGCCACCACCTCATTGAGCTCCGCCACGATCCCCTCCAGCTCCTGGCCAAACAACGCATACACCTTGCCCAGGCCGCCGCGTTGGGCGAAGGGGGGTTCGTCGAGGTCTTCCAGGCGCACCTCCAGGTCCACCACGATCTGGTCGCGGATCAGCTCCAGCCAGCTCCGTTGCTCTTCCGTGAACTGGCGGCCGCGGTTGGCCTGTTGGGCCAGCCAGCCGGCGAAGCGCTCTGCCGCCTGGTCCTGGAAGCTCACCAGTTGCTCCTCCACGCCCAGCGCATGGCGGGCCAGGGAGATCAGATCGGTGAGGTGTTTGCCCTTGCTGGCGCCCTTCACCCGGTTGGCCTCCACCTGCTCATAGGCCTGCCACAGGGCTTCACTGGTCCACTGGCGCGGCGGCCGCTGGATCGCCTGGGCCAGTTCCACCAGCTTGGCGCGCGTGATCCGTGCCCCGTAGGGCTTGGCATACAGCACGCTCAAGGCATCGAGCTGGTCGCGGTTCTCGCGGCAATAGGCCTCAAAGGCACTTGTGAGCTCGGCGGCGCCCGCTTCGTAATCCAGCGCCTGATCCGGCCGTGCGCCCGCAAACGTGACCCGGTCGTGGGTGAGCACATCCACCGTGATCTCCTGCTGCTGGCGCACCGTGAGCAGCGCTTCGCACAGCTGTGGGTTGTGGGCCAGCGGTGCGGCGGCTTCCTCCAGCAGCGCTTCGCGGCCTTCGGCCTGCAGCCGGTCGGGATCGAGGCGATCGAGCACATGGGCCACCAGATCCCGCAACGGTGGGGCGCCGGGTACCGCCGCCAGCTGGGCCTGCTGGTCGGGCGTCAGCCGCCGGTCCATCCGATCCAGCCGCGCCGCCAGCGCCGAAAGCACCTCCTCGTCGCGGTTGCCGAAGCGCACCAGCTCCAGCAACTTGGCAAACGGCACGCTCGGGTCGCCATCGAGCGGTGGGTCGGCCTTCAGCTCCTCCATCACGCCCACGCAGTCGATCAGCACAAACTGGGTTTTGCTGCCGCCATCGGGGCTGATCGCCTGGAAATCGGCATCCGCCATCACCCGCACGCCGCGCCCCTTCATCTGCTCAAACAGCGCCCGCGAGCGCACCATGCGCAGAAACACCACCCCCTCCAGCGGTTTGATATCGGTGCCGGTGGCGATCATGTCCACCGTCACGGCCACGCGCGGGTTGTAGCGGTTGGCGAAATTCTTGATCAGCTGCTCGGGGCGGCGCGAGGGGGCCGTGGATCCCGCGTCGTCGCGTTCGGCCTTGTAGGTGATCTTCACCGCCTGCTCGTTGCTCAGGCTCCACTCCTGCCTGAGGATGCGCAGGATGTCTTCGGCGTGGCTGTCGCTCTTGGCGAAGAACAGCAGCTTGGGGATCTCCGTGCGGCCCGGGAAGATCTCGGTGAACAGCTTCTGGCGGATCGTGCGCAGCACCGTGCGGATCTGATCCGGCACCACCACGCTGCGATCGAGCGCACTGGCGGCGTAGGTGAGGTCGTCGTCGAGGGCCTGCCAGCGCTCCACGCGGGTGAGCCGGTTGCGCTTGAGCACCCCCAGCCCCGGCTCCGCCTTCACCGTGGCGCCGTCTTCACCCACCGCCGTGCGGATCTGATACACCCAGAAGGGCACGTTCACCTTGTCGCGCACCGCCTCCACGTGGGCGTACTCGCTCACCACGTTCTGCTGGAACCAGGCGTAGGTGTGGCCGCCCGGTGTGGCGGTGAGGCCGATGATCGAGGCGTCGAAATACTCGAGCACCTGGCTCCAGAGGCTGTAGATCGAGCGGTGGCATTCATCCACCACGATCACATCGAAAAACTCCGGCGGAATCGCGGGGCTGTACACCACCGGCTGCGGGCCGCGCGCCAGCGCCGGGCCGTGGCCATCAAAGGCCGATTCCTCCTCCAGCTCCTCGGCAAACTCCGGCTCGCCCTTGAGGATCGAATACAGCCGCTGAATCGTGGTGATCACCACCTTGTTCACCGGATCGATGCGGTTGTTCCTGAGGTTCGCAACGTTGTAGAGCTCATGGAACTTGCGGCCGTCGTCGGGCGTGCTGTAGGCCTGGAATTCCTTCAGCGCCTGGCGGCCCAGGTTGCCCCGGTCCACCAGAAACAGCACTCGCCTGGCGCCGCCCTGGCTGATCAGCCGATACAGCGCCGAGATCGCCGTGAACGTTTTGCCGCCGCCTGTGGCCATCTGGATCAGCATCCGCCGCCGCCCCTCGCGCACGCTGCTCTCCAGGTTTTCCACCGCCCGGATCTGGGCCGGCCACATCCCCGCCCGGTTCAACGCCTGCGCCTCGCGTATGCGGCCCTTGAGCGTCTGCCGCGTGCTCAGCCACTGGCGCAGCGTTGCCGGCTGGTGAAAGCTGAACACCCGCCGCGCCGCCGCGTCGGGTTCGAGCCCATTGGTGAAAAACGTTTCCGCGCCCGTGCTCTCGTAGCGAAACGGCAGCGGCCGGATCGGCACCACCAGCCCCGGCAGGGTTTCGCTGGCATAGGCCAGCGTTTGCGCTTCCACGCCGCCGAGGGTGGATCCCAGCTTCTTGGCCTCCACCACCCCCACCAGCTCGCGGCCCAGGAACAGCCCGTAGTCCGCCTCGCCGCCGCCGCTGGGCAGCTCGCGCACGGCCACGCCCTCGGCGGCCGCCAGGTTCACGGCGCTGCGGTCCTGCACCGCCCAGCCGGCCTGCTGCAGCAGCGCATCAATCCGCTGGCGGGCCAGAGCTTCGGGGGTGGCTTCCGGTGGCGGGGGGGCGGCGGCCAGGGGTTTGGCTAATGAATCCGCTCAATTCTGGGCGCTCAGCGGATAGGCCGCCATGGGATGCCTGTTCAACTGCCAGCCGCTGAGCTGGCCCGCTGGCGCGACACCCGCCTCCTGCGTTAGCCCGCTTCCGCCAGCGGCGTGTTCCCCAGCAGCCACTCGCCCACGCCGCTGCTCCACTCCCGCTTCCAGAACGGGGTGTCGTGCTTGAGCGCCTCCAGCAGCTCTTGGCAGCAGCGCTGGGCCGGGCCGCGACGGTCGGCCAGCACCGCCACCACCACGATCGCGTCGCCGCAGAGCACCAGGCCCGTGCGGTGGCGCACCAGCACCGCCGCCACCGGATGGCGGCGGGCGCAGGCGGCGGTCAGGCGCTGCAGCTGGCCCTCGGTCATGCCCGGGTAGTGCTCCAGCTCCAGGGCATCGAGGGGCGCGCCGCTGGCGGTGCGGCCCCGCACCCGGCCGATGAACAGGCTGGTGGCGGCCGGTACCTCGGCGCCGCCGGCCTGCAGCTGGGCCTGCCACTGCTCGAGCTGCTGGCAGGGGTCGATCGGGTCGGGGTGCAGGCTCACGCTCATGCTCACCCCTTTGGCATGGCTGCTGGTGCTGGTGGGCATGGCGGGGGCAGGCGACTTGGACAGGGGGCGGGCAGCGATGTCAGCCGCCACTGATCGGTGGCAGGAAGGCCAGCTCGTCGCCATCCGCCAGCGGTGTGTGGGCCTCGGCGAACTGTTGGTTGATCGCCACCCGGATGCCCACAGGGAGTTCTTCTCGGGTTGGTGCGGCCCCGGCAGGGGCGCCGCTGGCGGCCAGCCAGGCGCCGGCCAGATCCAGCTGCTGCCACAGCTCCAGCGGCGTGGCGGGGTTGGCGGTGGCGGCCACCTGCTGCTCGCTCCAGCCCATCGCCTCGCGCAGGGCGGCGAACAGCCGCACCCGCACGGTTGGAACGGCGGCCGGCGGATCGGCGGGCTCGGGCTGGGACGCAGGCATGGGCCGCAGCAGCTGTGCGCCAGTCTGCAGCCCCCGCGCCGTCACAATGGCTGTCATGCCTGCGCCAGCCCCCGCGTGAGCCTCGCCATTGCCCTGCTCACGGTGTCGGACACGCGCACAGCGGCTGACGACGCCAGCGGCGACGCCCTGCAGCAGCGCCTTGAGGCCGCCGGCCACCGCCTGCACGAGCGGCGGATCGTGCCCGACGACCGCTACCGCATCCGGGCGGCGATCAGCCACTGGATCGCCGATCCGGCGGTGCCGGTGGTGATCAGCAGCGGCGGCACCGGCCTGGCCGGCCGCGATGGCACCCCTGAGGCGGTGGCGCCCCTGCTCGACAAGACCATCGACGGCTTCGGGGAGCTGTTCCGCGTGCTCTCCTTCGAGACGATCGGCACCAGCAGCCTGCAGAGCCGCTGCCTGGCGGGCGTGGCCAACGGCACCCTGATCTTCGTGCTGCCGGGCTCGCTCGATGCGGTGCAGACCGCCTGGGACCGGCTGATCCGCGCCCAGCTCGACGTCAGCACCCGCCCCTGCAACCTCGTGCAACTGTTGCCGCGGCTCAGGGAGCCGGTGGATCGGCCGGCGGGGCGGGATTGAGCTTGAATAAACTTAATGCTAGATGACAGCTACTGGGCCTTTATAGTCAATAAGAAAGACTAGCGGGTTATTGTTTGCATTGACGGTATCGATAATATACTGTATCGCTAAGCCTTCTGTTCGTTTGTATCCGCTAACATTAACCTCTAGATCTGCGAGTCCTAAATACCCTGTTTGGCCCTTTTTCTTGACTAAGGCCGACTCGTCTAAGTTGTCAATACGGAAACCTTTGTCGGAATAGATGTAATTTGCATACAAGTGTTTAATTTGTCTTGGCTTTCCATTGCGTTTGGTCCAATCTCCAGGAAGGTCAATCCGGTCGTTGCTCCTGAAGTTAATAATAATATCGCCATCAGTGCCAGGGGAGGATGCGCTAGAAACGATAAATAGGGACTTCTGAAAAAGGGATCCACCGGCTGGATCCAAATACTGCGAACGAGCGGCGCGATGTCTTCCCAGGCGCTTGGCTATAGAGCGGCCAGTGAACC
>Ga0208202_1000161_pt1 | contig 16622 bp, 14 predicted proteins | sample LakMenEpi27Aug08_FD_150738 | JGI IMG/M metagenome (GOLD analysis project Ga0208202, IMG submission 150738) | Freshwater microbial communities from Lake Mendota, WI - 27AUG2008 deep hole epilimnion (SPAdes) | ecosystem: Environmental > Aquatic > Freshwater > Lake > Epilimnion/Euphotic zone ... | reverse complement strand
CGCGGATTGCTCCGGGTGGGAGTTACCCACCGCCTTGCTCTGCGAAGTCCGGACTTTCCTCGGTGTCTTGCGACAACGCGGTGATCCGGGCGACTCTTCAATCACAGATGATACGCCTTGATGCCGTGATGGAGTTAGTCAGGTTTATGGCTTTGAGCCGTAGGATTACCGCATGTCAGTTCAGGGATTATCAAAAGATGAGAAATGGCCGCGCGCAAGTACTCTCTTTGATAGCAGCTTGAATAATGCCGATTTTGCTCTGCTAGGTATCCCCGCACATAAAACATCCCTTTCGCCTACCTCCTCACACTTAACTCCTGCAGCCGTGCGCGATGCACTTGCTAGGTATTCAACATTTGCCGAATCTACAAATACCGATTTGCGCAGTACTTCTATGACTGATTTAGGCGATATCGATTCTCCCGACTTTGCAGATGGAGAAAGTCGTGTTGCTGATTTTTCCGCTGATTTATTGAACAAACATAAGTTAATCGTTGCGCTTGGTGGCGATAATTCGATTACTTACTCATTTGCTAAAGGCTTATGGAACGATGTGAAAAACATCGGAGTAATTACTTTTGATGCTCACCATGATCTTCGTGATGGTGAATCAAATGGTTCTCCAATTTGGAGACTAATCCAGGCTGGTCTGCCAGGAAAAAACATTGTTCAGATTGGTATTGCAGATTTTGCCAATAGTTCAGAGTATGCCCAAAGAGCGAAAGAGCACGGGGTTACTGTTATCACTCGGGCTGATATGAGATCTGCAACTATGCCTGAGTTAATTGGTAAGGCAGTTGATATTGCTGGCATGCAAGGTCGTGATATTTATGTCGATGTTGATGTAGATGTATGTGATAGATCAGTTGCACCAGCATGTCCTGCTTCACTTCCTGGTGGAATTTCAGCAGATGAATTACGACATGCGGTCCGACTTGTTGCATCGGATAAGCGAGTGCGTGCTCTAGATATAACTGAAATTGATGCAGCTATTGATTCAGATGATCAGCGGACAGTTCGTTTAGCTGCTCTTTTGGTTCTAGAAGCTGCTACTGGACTAGCATCTAGATAAGTTGCTTAACAACTTCCTTTGCTGCAGCAACAACTGCGCCAGAGTTAACAAGCGTTGTTGCAGCTTCTAATTCTGGCGATAGGAAACGATCTGGTCCGACTCCCCCTACAACTGTCCGTAACTCTTTAACTACGCGGGCAGTTGCTGGTGCTGGTTCTAAACCAGTTCTAAATTCAATTGCCCGAGCTGCAGTTACTAACTCGATAGCCAAGATGCGAGCTAAATTATCAACAACTTTGCGCAGTTTGCGAGCAGCAGACCAACCCATTGAAACATGATCTTCTTGCATGGCAGATGATGGAATTGAATCAACACTTGCCGGAGTTGAAAGACGCTTGTTTTCACTAACAAGACCAGCTTGGGTGTATTGCGCAATCATTAGACCAGAATCAACACCTGGATCATGGGCTAAGAACGGTGGCAGGCCAGCAGAGCGGTATTGATCAAGTGCTCTATCTGTGCGGCGTTCTGCAATAGAACCTAAATCTGTTGCTGCAATTGCAAGGAAATCTAGAACATAACCGACAGGTGCACCATGGAAGTTTCCATTTGATTCCACACGGCCATCGGGTAAAACAACTGGATTATCAATTGAACTTGCTAGTTCGCGAGCAGCAATTGTTGACGCATAAGCAACTGTGTCACGGACCGCCCCTGCAACTTGTGGAGCACATCGCAATGAGTACGCGTCTTGCACACGTGAATCATTTTCGCGGTGTGATGCAACGATGGCTGAGCCCTTTAACAACGCATAGATATTTGCCGCACTGATGGCTTGTCCAATTTGCGGGCGAAGTGGAGCATGCAGATCTGGTGCAAATACACGATCTGTTCCAAGCAATCCTTCAATACTCATGGCAGTTGTAATGTCTGCAACCATGCACAGCTGTTCAAGATCAGCACATGCCATGATCAACATACCGAGCATGCCATCGGTGCCATTGATAAGTGCCAAACCTTCTTTTGCTTCAAGTTCGATTGGCTTAATGCCAGCAGCATTGAGCGCTTGCATTGTTTCCATTTCGACGCCATTGGCATCGTGAACTCGGCCTTCTCCCATCAAAGCAAGTGCGCAATGTGAAAGTGGTGCTAAATCTCCGCTGCACCCTAATGAACCAAATTCTGGAACAACCGGAGTGATTCCATTGTTTAAGAAATCAACATAGCTCTGCGCAAGTACCACGCGGACACCTGTGCGACCAGATGCCATGGTGCGTAGGCGCAAAAACATCAACGCCCGCACTACTTCGCGTTCTATGGCAGGTCCTACACCTGCAGCGTGTGATCGAATAAGAGATTTCTGTAATTGAGCTCGATCTGCAACATCAATATGGCGATTAGCAAGTGCACCAAATCCTGTTGAAACACCATAAACAGGAACTCCCCCTGCGGCATAGTCTTCAATGTATTTTCTAGATGCATTCATTGCATCAATAGACGCGGCTGAAAGTTCTACTAGTGCGCCATGGCGCGCCACATCAATAACATCGGCAAATGTCGTGCCAGATGTTGAAAGCGTTACTGTCTTATTTGATTTGGAGGCCATCTCGCCACACCTGTTCTACTAATTGAACACCTGGACGATATGCCAAGTGAATGTATGAATCTGTATTAAGAATAGAAAAGTTAGCCCGAGCACCTTCAAAAAGATGTCCAATGTCATCACGGCGCAGCGCTTTTGCTCCGCCCATCGTTGCTGACCAAAGCGCCTGCTCTGGTGAAAAATGCATTTCACGAACAGCAACTGCGATGATGAAAGGCATGCTGGTTGTGTAGGAAGAACCTGGATTGCAATCTGATGCCAGAGCCACAGTAATACTGGCTTCTAGCAATGGGCGAACATCAGGATAGGCAGAGCGAGTAGAAAATTCTGCACCCGGTAAAAGAGTTGCAACGGTCTTTGAAGTCGAAAGAGCTTGAATATCTTTCTCGCTTAGGTGTGAAACATGATCTACAGATGCCGCATCAAGTTCGACGCCTAAGCGAACACCCTGACCTTCTTGTAGTTGATTGGCATGAATTCGTGGCAACAAACCTTTAGCCATACCCGCCTTTAAAATTGTTCGGGCATCATCGACTGAGAATGCACCTTTGTCACAAAAAACATCAATCCATTTTGAAAAAGGAAGAGCTGCATCCAACATTGGCCCAGTAACTAAATCAACATAATCTTTAGGATTCTTTTTGTAATCAACTGGCACGACATGGGCACCCAGAAATGTTGTTTCATCAGTGAAAGATGCTGCAATTTCAAGTGATCTGCGCTCATCTTCAACAGTTAGGCCATAGCCCGACTTGATTTCAATAGTTGTTGTGCCTGTCGAATATGCCTCATTTAAGAGAGATTGCGCGTTAGCGCGCAAAACATCATTACTTGCTTCTCGAGTTTTCTGCACTGTGTGAGCAATGCCGCCAGCGCTATAACTTTCACCTAACATCCGTGCTCGAAACTCTTGACTGCGATCTCCAGCAAAGATCATGTGGGTATGGCTATCAACAAACCCCGGAATTACTGCGCGACCCTTGGCATCTAAACGTCGCTTGATGTGATGCGTTGGAGCATCTGAATCTGGGCCGGCCCAAGCAACCACGCCATCTTCTATCAGCAAAGCAGCGTTTTCAATTATTCCCAGCTTTGTTCCATCATGTTGGGGGTCATTGGTAACTAATTGACCAATTCTATGAATAAGCGTGCTTGTCATTCAGTATCCAACATAGGAACATGCACATGGCGATGCTTGGCTGTGTCTACAGCTAAGTCATAGCCAGCATCAGCATGTCGAATTACTCCCATACCAGGATCATTAGTTAAAACTCGCTCTAATTTTTGTTCTGCAAGCTTGGTGCCATCAGCTACAGAAACTTGTCCTGAGTGAATAGAACGACCCATGCCAACGCCGCCACCATGGTGAATTGAAACCCATGAAGCACCCGAAGAAATGTTGACCATTGCATTTAACAACGGCCAGTCAGCAATTGCATCAGAACCATCTAGCATCGCTTCGGTTTCACGATAAGGCGATGCAACAGAGCCACAATCCAAGTGGTCACGTCCAATAACAATAGGAGCAGATACTTCACCTCGTGCGACTAGATCATTAAATGCAAGTCCAGCTTTGTCGCGTTCGCCGTAACCCAACCAACAGATGCGTGCAGGTAAACCTTGGAATGCAACTTTTTCTTGCGCCATGGTTATCCAACGATTTAAATGTTCGTTTTCTGGGAACAAATCAAGAACCGCTTTGTCCGTGCGGTAAATATCTTTAGGATCTCCAGAAAGTGCCACCCAGCGAAATGGGCCTTTTCCTTCACAAAACAGCGGGCGAATATATGCTGGAACAAAGCCGGGGAAAGCAAAAGCTCGAGTAAATCCGCCCTGACGAGCTTCATCTCGGATGGAATTACCGTAATCAAAAACTTCGGCGCCTTTATCCATAAAGCCGACCATCGCTTCAACGTGTTTAGCCATTGATGCTTGAGAGCGTTTGGTGAAATCTGCTGGGTTATCTCTAGCCATCTGCGCAGCTTCATGAACATTGACTCCCACGGGAACATAGGAAAAAGGATCGTGGGCTGAAGTCTGATCGGTAACGATGTCGATTGGTACATCCATTGAAAGAAGCAGTGGGAATAGTTCAGCAGCGTTTCCTTCTAAACCAACAGAAAGTGGAACACGTGCATTCTTGGCCTTTAGTACACGCTCAACTGCATCATCAACGCTGTCTGCAATCTCATCTAGGTATCTAGTTTCAATTCGCTTTTCTAATCGTGACTTGTCGATGTCAATTACTAGACAGACTCCACCATTCATGGTCACAGCAAGTGGTTGCGCGCCACCCATGCCACCGCAACCACCAGTCAAGGTCAGTGTTCCTTGCAGAGTTCCGTTAAAGCGCTTTTGTGCAACTGCAGCAAATGTTTCATATGTTCCTTGCAAAATTCCTTGCGTGCCGATGTAGATCCAAGAACCAGCAGTCATCTGCCCATACATCGTTAAACCAAGCTGCTCTAACCTGCGAAACTCTGGCCAGTTAGCCCAGTCGCCTACAAGGTTAGAGTTTGCGAGCAATACTCGTGGTGCCCATTCATGGGTTTGAAAAACACCGACTGGTTTACCTGATTGCACAAGAAGCGTTTCATCATTTTTTAAGTTTGTAAGACTCTTAACAATTGCATCAAAGGAAGGCCAGTTGCGAGCAGCTTTACCGGTTCCGCCATAGACAACTAAGTTTTCCGGGTGTTCTGCAACTGCTGGGTCTAGGTTGTTATGAAGCATGCGGATTGCAGCCTCTTGTCCCCAACCTTTAGCGCTCAAGGTCGAACCTGTTGCCGCGTGCAAAATTCGTGGAGTGCTAGTCATGGGGTGAACAATATCGGGACTGCCGGAAATGCATAGTGGCAGGATGTAATCAGTTCCTTTAGGGTGTGTCCCATGATTACGACAGTTGATGCGGATTTCCTAGCTCTCCCACTTGAAAAAGTCTCTGATGCAGCGCTCAGTGCAGCCACTGGCGCAGGTGCGTCTCATGCAGATGTTCGAATCGAACGGACTCGAACAGGTTTGCTTTCACTGCGCGATGCAAAGCCTGAAACTCAATCTGATGAAACCAATTTTGGTATCGGTGTCCGTGTAATCGTTAATGGCGCGTGGGGCTTTGCTTCATCGCCAGATGTCAGTGTTGAATCTGCGCAGAAACTTGCGGCAACTGCGGTTGCAATGGCAAAGACATCAAAGCCGCTATCAACTGATGAAATTTCACTTGTACCAGAACCTGTCTATGCAAAAAAGAGTTGGGTATCTGCATATGAAATTGATCCATTCTCTGTTTCAGATTCCGACAAAAAGGATCGCCTGGCAGAATTAAGTTCAAAGTTACTTGCAGCAAAGGGCGTTAATCACAGTAGTGCTCACACCATGTATGTAAAGGAACAAAAGCATTACGCAGATTCTGCTGGAACAAGTACGACTCAACAACGTGTACGAGTTCAAACTCAGATAGAAGCAATTTCAACTGGCGATCATGGTTTTGAATCAATGCGCACACTTGCTCAACCTGCTGGCTATGGCTGGGAATGGATGGGTAATTCAATCTGGAATTGGGATGCAGAGATTGAGCAACTACCAACATTGTTGGCTGAAAAGGTTGCAGCACCTTCTGTAGAACCAGGCCGTTATGACCTTTTGATCCACCCATCAAATCTTTGGTTGACGATTCACGAATCAATCGGTCATGCCACTGAACTTGATCGCGCGATTGGATATGAAGCAAATTACGCTGGAACTTCTTTTGCTACACCAGACAAGCTTGGAACGCTTAAGTATGGCTCTTCCTTGATGAATGTGACTGGTGATCGCAATACTGAACACGGTTTAAGTACGGTCGGTTGGGATGATGAAGGTGTTGCCGCCCAACGCTGGGATATCGTCAAAGATGGCGTTTTGGTTGGTTATCAACTAGATCGCAGAATTGCCGCAGCAGTTGATAAAGAGCGCAGCAATGGTTGTGCTTTTGCTGATTCACCAGCACATGTACCAATTCAGCGCATGCCAAATGTTTCACTGCAGGCAAATCCAACGGGGCCAACCCTTGAAAAGTTAATCGAATCAGTAGATGACGGTATCTACATTCTTGGAGACAAGTCCTGGTCGATTGATATGCAGCGCTATAACTTCCAATTTACTGGGCAACAGTTCCATCGAATTAAGAATGGAAAGATTGTTGGCCAGTTAAAAGATGTTGCATATCAAGCAACAACTACAGATTTCTGGGGTTCGATGAAGACAGTTGGTGGTCCATCCACATATGTTCTTGGTGGTGCATTTAACTGTGGTAAAGCACAACCCGGACAAATCGCAGCGGTTAGCCATGGTTGTCCAGCTGCGGTGTTCGACAAAGTAAATGTTCTCAACACAGTTGCGGAGGCAAGCAAATGATTTCAGCACAAGATTTGGTTGAAAAGATTCTTGCCCGTTCTACAACAGATGATTGCATTGTTGTTGTTCAAGACAGCACACAAGCAAATCTTCGTTGGGCCAGCAGCACATTGACAACTAACGGCGTGATTGCACAACGAAATGTCACAGTTATCGCATTTGTTGCCGTCGGTGGCTCTATGGCAGCTGGCGCAGTTACTCGCACCAACGTTGATGAAAGCGATATTGATGCAATTCTTTCGGAAGCTACCGCTTCTGCAAAAGCAGCCGGGGCCGCAGAAGATTTTGCACCTATTGCTCGTGATGTGTCTTTTGGAAATTGGAGCGCTCCACATACTCCAACAGGTCCAGAAGTTTTCGCTGGATTTGCACCAGAGCTGGGTGACATGATGCGCCGTTCTAAGGGCGATGCAATTGAACTCTTCGGTTACGCCGAACATACCCACGAAAGCATTTGGGTGGGCTCAAAGAGTGGAATGCGATTGCGTCATGATTCACCAGTTGGTCGCGTAGAAATGACAGGAAAGTCTCACCAACGTTCCCGTTCGACTTGGGATGGAATCGAAACCCATGACTTTAAGGATGTATCCGTTGCAAAGATTGATGCAAACATTCGCCAGCGCTTAGAGTGGCAAGGAAAGAAGATCGATCTGCCTGCTGGGCGCTATGACACCATTTTCCCTTCAGGGTCGATTGCTGACATCTACGTTTACATGATGTGGGTTGCTGGTGGTCGAGACGCGTTCGAAGGCCAAAGTGTGTTTTCGAAGAAAGGTGGCGGAACCCGAGTTGGTGAAAAACTATCCAATGTAGGTTTGCAACTCTTTAGTACTCCAAATCACCCGGTGCTTGCCGGCTCTCCTTTTGTTTCTGCCTCAGCAAGTAGCTCATTTACTTCGGTTTTTGATAATGGCCAAAAGCAATCTCACGTTGATTGGATCAAGGATGGTGTTTTGCAATCTCTTGTTCAAACCCGAGCAAGTGCACAACTGACATCACTTCCTTACACACCTTTTGGCGATAACTTGATTATGAGTGTTGATGGTGCAAGTGGAAATCTAGAAGATCTTGTGAAGAAAGTTGATAACGGATTACTTTTAACCACGCTGTGGTACATCCGAATGGTTGACCCAAATTCTTTGCTTCTAACTGGTCTTACACGCGATGGCGTTTATTACGTCAAAGATGGCGAAGTTCAAGGAGCAACAAATAATTTCCGCTGGAATGATTCGCCCGTTAGTGCGCTATCTCGTATTGCACACGCTGGTGCTACTGAATGGACTCAACCGCGCGAATGGGCTGGGGATGTGACCAGCATGTCTGTTCCGCCAATGATTATCAAAGATTTCAATATGTCGACTGTGAGCCCGGGTAACTAAACCCGGACTCACAGATCAACAATCTGAGATTACTTTTCTTCGTGGTCCCCGCCAGTAATGCGTCCAGCATGTGCTGTTGCTGATGGATCTTTCTTAACCTTGATCAGGCTTGCCACGGTAGAAACAATCAAAATCAGAGCAATTACCGTCAAGCTAACAAGGGTTGGGATCTTTGGAACTTCATACCAAATTTCATGTACGTAAGTCATGATCAATTTGACGCCGATAAACATCAAAATGATTGATAGACCAAGAGATAGGTAAATCAGTTTGTCTAGTAGCCCCTTGAGCAAGAAGTACAGGGCTCGAAGTCCTAACAATGCAAAGGCGTTAGCTGCAAAGACTAGGAAAGGTTCTTGAGTAACACCGAAAGTTGCAGGAATTGAATCCAAAGCAAATAACAAGTCGGTTGAAGCAATTGCAATCATTACCAGGAACATTGGCGTTGCAAAGCGCTTTCCATTTATACGAGTAAAGATTTTTGAACCATGGTATTCATCCGTCATCGCAATGCGCTTTCTGATGATCTTTACAAGCTTGTTGTCTTCAGGTGAAGGATCCTCATCCCAGTGCTTAAACAGACCCACACCGGTCCAGATCAAGATTGCGCCAAAGATCACGAAAGTAAAGCTAAATGCAGCAAGAGCTGCTGCGCCAACTGCGATGAAAATCGCACGCAAGACCAGTGCCAAAATGACACCGAACATTAATACTCGTTGGTGGTAAATCGAAGGCACTGCAAACTGTGCCAAGATAATGATAAAGACGAAGAGATTATCTACTGATAGTGATTTCTCTACTAAGTATGCTGCAAAGTACTCGGTTCCAAATTGTGAACCGGCTGTTTGCCACACCCACACACCAAAAGCGATTGCAACACCTATGTAAAAGATCGACCAGATTGCCGCTTCTTTAAACATCACATCGTGCGGCTTACGGCTGACAGTTAATAAATCGACAACAATCAGAGCCAGAATCGCACCGACTACGAGTGCCCAGGTAAGAAGGGTTACATCCATGAATACACCTATTTTCGTTAAAGGGACAAGGTGCCAAGGTCTCCCTCAACCGCAAACTGTTAATTAGCTATGTGGTCGCAGCTCCGGGATATTTCTATCCGTATTGACGAAGATGCCGAACGAGGTACTCCCCTTAACGTAGGTGAATAGTAGGTTGGCAGAAATCTGCATGCAAATTGAAACGCGCAAATGTCAGTTTTTATCTTGTATTAAGCGTGCGAATAGGCCACAGTTCACGAATGCAAACCGGTAGAAGTGTTGTTTATGCGCGAAATGGTGGAGCAGCTGCAAGCCAGCCTTTGGCCGTAAGTGCTGCAATTTCCATCCTGAACCAAGGTGGCTCATTTATTGATGCGGCGATCGCCCTAAGTTCAGTTTTGTGTGTCGTCGAACCTGGTGCATCTCATTTAGGTGGAGATGCATTTCTTGTTACCCATCATGCAGCCAGCAAAACTAACTTTGCATTTAATGGCAGCGGCGAAGGATCACATGCTGCAACCCCAGAAAACTACAAAGATGGAATACCAATGCATGGCTATAAATCAGGAACTGTTCCTGGATTGGTATCAACCTGGTTTGAAGCACATCAGCGTTATGGAAAATTACCAATGGAAACTCTGTTAGCTCAAGCAATTGATTATGCAGAAAATGGCTTTCCTGCAAATACCGGTTTTGTTCGGCGAATCGCGGCTCACTTAGCAACTACTCCCGATACTCAAGTTTTCAAAAATATGGGTATTAATGTTGATGTCAAAGTTGGTGATCTAGTTGTTCAGAAAGATTTAGCACGTTCACTTAGAGATATCGCACAAGATGGACGCGCAGCTTTTTACGAAGGGCGTATAGCCCAGCAACTGATCAATGGCTCTGATGGTTGGTTTAATGAAGAAGATTTAAAGGCTCACACAACCCGGGTCCTTGCTCCACTTACTGTTAAATATCGCGACATTACCGTTTACGGACAACCTCCTCCAACGCAGGGAATGATTTTGATGGAGGAACTCTTGCTCAATGAACGTTTTGATCTTGCATCATTGTCAGAGGCAGATCGCATCCATGTTGGTGTTGAGTCCAAAAAGATTGGATTTGCAGATCGAAACGCGATTCTGGGAGATCCAGAATTCATAGCAGTTAACGTTGAAAGGATTTTGTCTAAAGCGCATATCGATCAACGTGCAGCGCAGATCGCTATGGATTCTGCTGGGCACGATGTTGCACCTGTCAGCGAAGGTAGCGATACGACCTACTTTTTAGTTGCAGATTCCGAAGGTAATGCTGTTTCCTGGATTCAATCAGTTTTCCATGGTTTCGGAAGTTCATGGGTGATTCCAGAAACAGGAATCATTTTGAACAATCGGTTAACCGGATTTTTACTAGATCCACAATCGCCAAACGTAATTGCACCAGGCAAGCGACCTGCACATACCTTGAATGCATTTACTGCAGTAAAGCCGGATGGTTCTTTGTTTCTAGTAGGTGGAACACCTGGAGCAAATATCCAAGTACAGAGCAATCTGCAATTACTTGTTAATGTCATTGACTTGAAAATGAATGTGCAAGAAGCAACCGAAGCTCCACGCTGGCAGCATCTAAATGCTCCTGGACATAGTTCAGATGAAGAAAAGGGACTAGGTGTCTTAGAGATTGAAAACCGAGTTTCAGATGAAGTCTTCGAACAATTGCGTGCAAAGGGGCATGAAGTTAAAGCACTATCGCCTTGGGGTCATGGATCATCAGTTCAAATGTTGCAAGTTCTGGATAACGGAACCTTTGCATTTGGATCAGACCCTCGTTGCGAAGGTCACGCTTCAGGAATTTAGAGCGAAGGCAAGTTTTTAGAGTGATGCGAAAGCTTCATCAAGAACGCCTAAGGCATCCTTTAGAAGTTCATCTGTAATAACAAATGGCGGCAAGAAACGAACAACATTTGAGTATGTTCCAGCTGTCAAAATAAGAACACCCTTGCTCTGACAGTACTTAACTACTGCGCTCATGGCAGCAGAGTTAGGTGTCTTTGTGCCTGGCTCAACAAGTTCAATTGCTTGCATGGCTCCGCGACCACGAACTTCACCAATCACAGGGTATTTAGCCTGTAATGCGCGAAGTGCATCGCCAAGGATCTGGCCAATGTGATTTGCGCGTGCAACTAAATTCTCTTCAAGCATGGTTTCGATTGCACCAAGTGCTGCAGCGCAAGCAACTGGATTTCCACCATATGTACCACCAAGACCGGAAACATGCACTGAATCCATAATCTCTGCGCGACCTGTTACGCCAGCTAGTGGTAATCCGCCTGCAATTCCCTTGGCTGTCACGATCATGTCTGGAACAACGTTTTCGTGTTCAACCGCAAACATACTTCCTGTGCGCGCAAAACCTGTTTGTACTTCATCTGCAATAAAAACAATTCCATTTTCAGTTGAGTACTTAGACAGTGCCGGCAAGAAACCCTTTGGTGGAACGATAAATCCACCTTCGCCTTGAATTGGTTCGATCAGAATTGCCGCAACATTATGTGCGCCGATTTCCTTTTCAATCTTATGGGTAATCATTTCAATTGCATCTTGCGTAATTGTTTCTTGATTGCCTAGCCAATGAAATGCATATGGCAAAGGGACTCGATAAATTTCAGGGGCAAAAGGTCCGAAGCCTTCTTTGTACGGCATGTTCTTGGCCGTTAACGCCATAGTTAAATTTGTGCGGCCGTGGTAGCTGTGTTCAAAAACAACAATTGCTTGGCGCTTGGTGTACAGGCGCGCAATCTTGACGGCATTTTCAACCGCTTCAGCACCTGAATTAAGCAGAATTGACTTCTTCTTAAAAGAACCAGGAGTCATGGCATTTAATTTTTCACAGACTTCGATGTAGCCCATATACGGCGCAACCATGAAGCAGGTATGTGTAAATGCTTGAACCTGTTCGATTACACGATCAACAACACGTTGAGCTGAATTACCAACGCCAGTAACACCGATACCCGAACCAAGATCAATGATCTGGTTACCATCTATATCCAAAAGAATTGCATCACTTGCGCGTTCAATGACCACAGGAAAAGCAAGACCTAATCCCGCAGAGGTCGCATCAGTACGGCGCTTGAGCGCCTCGAGAGATTTTGGTCCCGGAATAGCGGTAACCAACCGACGCTCTTGAGTCAATGCGGTAAGTGTTGTCATAGGTAAAGTCTAAGCCATCATTTCGTCCTGGCCACTCCATTGGTTAGGCTTAAGTGTTGGATTCTGAGTTAAGACAGAGAGCACCGCTGCTGGATCCCTACTTAAGCTATTTCGAAACCCGGCGCACCACTGCCACTTACCGAGTAAGCAAATAAATCAGTGAAGATGACTCTGTTCATTCAGGGTTCGAAGGGCCCTTAACCCATCACTTGGCCAAATACTTACTGTCGTGATTGAACACGGTGAAACATCAATGTGGAAAATACTTTCAGCGGGTCCACCAACTACCACTTTAGCTGCCGATTTGATTGTGCCGTTATGTGTTATGACTGCAACACGTTGGCCCGGGAATTCGGCGGCAATTTGATTAAGTGCTGCATCAACTCTCAGTGCAACGTTGTCATAAGACTCACCTTCAGGGGGTGCAAATCCTGTCGATGAAATCCACGCTTGGTAATCAGCCGGATACTTTTCTTTAACCTCATCAATCGAAAGTCCATCCCAGATGCCAAATGAACATTCGATCCAGGCTTCTTCAAAAACGACTGGTAGGCCTGTCTTTCGTGATAGTGCCTCTGCAGTTTGAGTGGTGCGCTTTAAAGGTGAGGCAATTATTACTTCTGGATTTAATTTAGCAACGGCTTCGGCAACTCTTTCTGCTTGCTCAAGACCTATGTGGGTTAACTCAGGATTTAAAGGACCATCGCCTGAAAACTTTTTAAACGGGGTCAAAATTGTTTCACCATGTCGAATCAGAAAAATAGTTGTTGCTTTTTCCGATGACAATAAGCGCTCGGTGAGGTAATTCTGCTGAATCTGTACTACTTCACCACCACCTGCTTGTTGATCTAATGCTTTATTTGCCAGGCGGTCAGCATGTGAATTTTCATCACGTGGAATCCAAGAATATGTAACCAATGATGGGTTATGTGCAGATCGCGCAGATTGGGCAAGAATTCGCATATCTGCATGCTTAATCTGCCAACGACCAGACATTTGTTCTACAACCAGTTTGCTATCCATCTTCACTTCGATGGTTGCAGTTGAATCGATCTGATTAATTGCAGTTAAACCTGCAATTAATCCACTGTATTCAGCAACATTGTTTGTGGCCACTCCGATGAAGTCATACAACTCAGCAATAATTTTTCCGTTTTCTGTAATTACTGAGCCATAACCAGCTGGACCAGGATTGCCTCTAGATCCACCATCAGCAGTTAAAAGAAAATGCCGTGACATTTAAACTCCTCGTACCAAAATGCAGCGGCACTCTTCACATCGAACAACTTCGTCTTCTGCCAACTCTGACATTCGCTTTAATTCGACAGCGTTGACTGAAAGATTGCAGCCCATACATGAGCCAGCAGAGAGTGCTGCCGCCCCTGCCCCACCAGTTGATTCTCTAATCTTGTCGTAGAGATCAACCAAAGCTTTTTCAATTCCTTGGATGGTGGCAGCACGATCTTTTGCGATTGCATCCAGATCACTATGAATAACAGTTAAAGCGTTTTCCTTGCGAATTTCAAGGTCAGCAATGACTGCAGCATATTCAGCTTCCTCTGCTTTCAGCGTTGTAATGCGCTCGTTTATAGCATCCACGCGCATCATTATCTCTAGCTCGACTTCTTCTAGTTCAGCTCGCCTAACCCCAAGAGTTCCGACTTCGTGCTGCAACTGTTCTAATTCTTTGGGGGTAGCCGAGCCACTAATCAGTCGAGCTTCATCTCGAGTAATACGTGAAACAATTTGCTCCACATCACCTTCAGCGCGCAGTAATTCGCGTTTAACATCATTTAATTCAGTTTCGGCTGCAATTCTTAAATCTCGAGCATTATTTGATTTGATTGTGGTGCTAGTTAATTCAGCAAGTTCGGGCAAGTTCGCAGCCTTGTGGCGCAAAGAGTTTGCTTGTTGATCAAATCGAGCAATATCTAAAATTGAACGTTGATCGCTCGAAGGCGCTTTCATGAGAACAGCTTGTTTCCATACTTAATAAAGATTGCAATGAGGATCGATGCATAAGCACCTGTGTAAATAACGCGGCCCCAACCTTTATCCAAGAAAGCAACAATCTTTTCTTGGCGTTCTGGGGAAAAGTTCCAGGTATTTTCAAGCAGCACCACACGCGTTATTGTCGAAAAGACTGTGATGGTTGATCCAGTAACCAAGAGGCACCATGGACACAGCGCGTTGATAACAAAGAAAGATTGGGATAGCAGCCAAAGCGCAAAAACTAATCCGAGTCCATACACAACATGTGCCACGCGCATAAACCAACGCGGGAAAGTGACAAGGGCCAGACCCGCGATCGCAACAGTTATAACAACCGGCTCAGTCATTAATCCAATAAATGCATTTGGAAAACCGAGAAGTTGTGATTGCCAAGATTTCGCGACGGTGCCACAAGAAAGCACTGAATTAATATTGCAAGAAAGTTGACCTGTTGGTTGGGCAGCTAACTTAACTGCATCAATAGAAAGCACCAGAGATGCGATAAGGCTAAGAATTGAGGAGACCAGCATCGCAATGTATGTCTTGCGATAAGCACGTAAGCGCTCGATAGTTCCGGTCTCAGACATGCTCAAAGTTTACCTTCTTTCTGGATTGCTGTGTCTCTGAAGTAAATCTGCTTCTTCACGCGTGCAACCAGCGTTCCTTCGGCAGTTTTGAGTTCAACCTCAAACCACTTCAGATACTTTCCACTTTTTTCTACCTCCACCTTGATATCTGCTAGATCCTCATCTGTAATGTCAAAGCTGGCATAAACAGTTTCTCGCCCTGGAGATACAAATTCGATTTCACCGCGCTTGTCCCAAACGATGTATTTCTTGCCAAGATTCTTCATGACCATAATCATGAAGAATGGGTCGGTCATTGCAAACAATGACCCCCCAAAGAGAGTTCCCACATAATTAGATGTCAGGGACTTTTTCTTGAGTCGAACCTTTGCATGTCGAAAATCTTTTGAAATTTCTAAAACAGTGATTCCAGAAAATAGAAATGGTGGCCAAAGATTGAGTAATCGCCGCATTCCTGCCGGTGATGACATTAGTGCTCGTAGCGGGTGATGCTTTTGGCTCATGGAATCAATCTTAGACTTAAGGACTGGTAAAGTTTTTACATGGCGACTCTAGATCAACTTCTAAAATCGCCCGACCAATCTGTTCGACTAAAGGCCGCACTTGCCGCTGGAACTTATCCAAATCAAGATCACATTGAAGTTCTGATTAGGCAATGTGAAAGCGAATCTGATTTTTTCGTAAGAGACACCCTTTCCTGGGCACTGATGCGGCAAGACCGAGAATTGGTTGTGCAACGTTTGATTCCAGAACTGAAATCGTCAAATCCGCAAGCACGCAGTCAAGCACTCCACACCCTTTCAAAAATTGGTGACAAAGCAAACTATTCACTTATTACTCCTGAGCTGCTTTTGGACACCGATGATTTTGTTGCGTCTACTGCCTGGAGATCGGCATCTGTTCTTGTCCCAGATAAAGAAAAGCCTGCTCTGATTGAAATTTTGATTACGCAATTAGGTCGCGGTGATTCGGATACTCAATTTGGGTTGACTAGATTTCTCTGTGCAATTGGCCAACCGATAGTTGCTCCATTGACGCAAGCTGCACAATCAACTGATGAAACAGTTCGAACACAGGCGGAATTCACCTTGATTCGTTTTCAGGAAATGGAACTCGAGAAGGTCAAAAAAATCTAACTGTGGGCGGTGAGGGTTTCGAACCCCCGACATTCTCGGTGTAAACGAGACGCTCTACCACTGAGCTAACCACCCGGTATTGCAGGTTCGAATCTTAACTTACGAGCCCGCAATTTCCTAAATCACGCTTATAGCGCTGCAATAGCCGCCTTGTAATCAGCATTTTCACGCGCAGCCCAGCCATTCTTAACTTCCCAACGAAGGATTCCTTCTTTATCGATCAAGAAGCTTCCGCGAAGTGCGCAGCCCTTTGATTCTTCAAAGACTCCATAGGTTTTTGCTACGCCACCATGTGGCCAGAAATCTGAAAGTACTGGAAATTGATA
>Ga0208202_1000160_pt1 | contig 16669 bp, 10 predicted proteins | sample LakMenEpi27Aug08_FD_150738 | JGI IMG/M metagenome (GOLD analysis project Ga0208202, IMG submission 150738) | Freshwater microbial communities from Lake Mendota, WI - 27AUG2008 deep hole epilimnion (SPAdes) | ecosystem: Environmental > Aquatic > Freshwater > Lake > Epilimnion/Euphotic zone ... | reverse complement strand
AGATCAGATTCGGGCCGATAAATCTCAGAATCGCGATAAGCAGCTGGATGATGGGATGTATTTATTATTTGTTCCTCAATTTGTGGTGGATGAATTTGATGAGGAAATGACTCATCTCAAGATTTATTTTTACAACGAAAGTTCATTTGTCTATCAAGTGCAGTATCAGTGTAATCAAAAATCAGAACGCTTATTTGATCTTCCTTGTGACGTGTTACCACATGCGACTTTTTATATTCACGATATCTCGTTTGAAGCGGCGGCCTCTAATCCTGAATTCGTTTTAAGGTTCGTCAGGCAGGATGATGCTCGTCTGGATTGGGAAGGCAGAATCGTACTCAAAGCAAAAAAATTCCAATCATTGGTACACCAGGTGCGTCATGAAAATAAACCTTCATTTCATATTCAAATTTTTGATGATATAAAGCCACGTGAGCAACAGGAAGTCATTCTGCATCATACGATTCAGGTTGGATCTTTAGACCCGGTTAAAAACCCCTCACATTTTGATTTCAAAAACGCATTAAAAAAATCTAAATATGAAGTGGATTTGCACATTGAGAAACTTGTTAAAGATTTTAGGCATTTATCCCCATCACTGATTCTTGAAATCCAATTGAAGGAATGCCGAAATGCACTGGATTTGGCTATTGCCACGCATCAACATGCATTAGTCCTCATTCATGGGGTGGGAAACGGAAAACTTAAAAATGAGATTCACCAGCTGCTCAAACAAACCAAAAATGTAAAGCGATACGTCTATGACTTCGACAGTAGGTATGGTTACGGCGCAACAGAGGTTTTTTTCTGATTTTGGAGCTTGTAATTGTACCAAAAAAAACTTACTTTTAAGCCCTTAATATGAATATGCGTCAATTTTTCCAAACTCTCATCTGTACATTCGTACTGGCCGGGTTATCATTTTCCGCCTTCGCTACCCATACAGCAGGTGGTGAATTGATTTATGATCTGGTTCCGGGAACAACGAATACATATTTATTCACCTTTAAATTTTACAGGGCTTGTGCGTATCAGCCAACGCCAGGAGGCGGCTGGAGTAATTCCTCGGCTGAACCTGCTTCCTTTACAATGTGTTACTACAATACTTGTACCAATAGCCCACAAAATATTCAATTAACTAAAGTGGTAGGCAATATAGGAACAATTCCGCCGGTACCGAATGGCTCTGTCATGGGAAATGGCTGTGATAGTATCACAACTACTTGTGAAACATTGACTGCCACAGTTCCAGGATTCGAAGAATGGTGGTATCAGGGGACAGTCACCTTGCCCACAACCTGTAATTTCTGGAAATTTTATGTTTATCTCTGTTGTCGAAATAATGGGATTTTAAATATTGGTACGCCTGCCGGGAACTCGGGAGCTGAAGAAATATATGTGGAGACTACTTTTGACAATACGGTTAATAATATCAACAATTCTCCACGCTTCACTTACTCAGGGTTGCCTACTTCTATCCCTATTCCTTACATTTGTATTAATTCACCATATTTTCATAACGGAAGCGGAATAGATCCTGATGGTGATTCCCTCTATTATGAAACGATTATTCCAGAATCACATAATGGATGTAATACAGGAGCTCCGGCTTTCATTTTAAGTCCAGGATTTAATACCCTCAATACTGCAGGGAATCCGATGTCTGTAAACAATACCTATAACCTGAATACTTCCAATGGAACATTTACTATGACCCCAAATCAATTGGGACTTTGGGTAATATCTCAAAGAATTTCTGAATATCGGAATGGTGTATTGATTGGCTCAGTGATGCGTGACATGCAGGTGGTTGTTGATAATTGTGTGCCTCTGAATGCCTCGTCCATCCTGGATTCTTTGAGTCTGGTTGGTGGAAATATTCAAAATGACACTGTTAAAACCTGCCCGGGCAGTGATCTGACATTCTGTTTTGATATCAATGCGGCAAATGGAACATATCTTTTGCAATTATTCGATAACCATGCTACTGCTTTCCCGGGTTCGACTATCACCTATCAGAATACAGCGGATTCTGTTTTGCGGGTATGCTTGAATAACTGGACCTCTTCTATTTCCAATGTCGGATTGAATTTATTGCAAATCACGGTTAAGGATTCTTTTAACTGTCAAACGACTCCTGCAACCATTCAGATGCCGGTCATTGTTCTTCAGCCCCTTCAATCTTCCAATGATACTTCAATCTGTTTAGGTGATGCTGCACAATTCAATACCACAGGGAATGGATCTTATCAGTGGAGTGTGTTGCCTGGTGGTTCGGGTCTGGGTTCATTATCATGTTTGAATTGTCCTAATCCAGTAGTAACGCCAACAACGACCACAACTTATGTCGTAACTGATTTGCTTTGCGATTATAAAGATTCAATTACGGTTACTGTGGCGGAAGGCCCATTATTAACCATTACTCCAGATACAACCACTTGCGCAAATGCACAGCTGCAATTAAATGTTACGGTCACCAATCCGGGTACTCAAACATTCTCTTATACCTGGACACCAACAACATTCCTGAGTAATCCGAACATATCTAACCCTGTGATGAATAATCCAACTGCTCCAATCAATTACACGGTAACTGTTGTGCCGCAAGGGGTATTGGCATGTTCTTCTCAAGCCGACATTCAGGTAGATGTACTTTTGGGTTACAATATTTTAAACAACGACACAACAATTTGTGATGGTGATGCCGTGCAGATAATAACAACCGGGGGAAATCCAAAATATTCATATCAGTGGACTCCAACAACCTTTGTAAGTAATCCAAATAGTATCAATCCAAGTATTGCCCCAACACCGGCGGGTACTTATAACTACGCGCTTACTGCGAGTTTCCCGGGATGTCCGGACTCTACACAAGATATTGATATCACTGTTGAACCTTTGCCAATCGTTAATGCTGGTTCTGATCGTGAAATGTGCCAGGGAGATTCGGTTCATTTGCATGGTACAGTTACTCCGGCTAGTAGCTTGTATACCTACGCTTGGCTTCCTGCTGCGAATTTAGATAACAATACCACTCTTGATGTGGCATTTGATGGATTAACGAATACGGCCTTAACACTTACAGCAACAACGCCGAGTGGATGTGTTGGTTTTGATATTGTTGTTGTAAACGTTCTATCTGTTGACTTCCTAAATATTGATGGGGATAGAAGCTTATGTCCGAATGATACAGCCCAGCTGCATGTAAATGGAGGGGTCAGCTATTTATGGCAACCTTCAAGATGGGTGTCAGATAGCACTGCTAATAATGTTGTCGTAAATCCGGTGACAACCACTCAGTTTTTTGTTTATGGTACAGATGCCAATGGATGTCGGGATACGGTCTATGCCAATGTGATAGTGAATTCGGCAGCCATTCTTGAGGCTGGAGATGATAAGACGTTATACCCTGGAGAAAGTGTTGAATTGAACGCAGATGGGAATTGTAGTTTGAATTTTAATTGGTTCCCGCCAAATGGACTAAGTTCAACAACCATTAAAAATCCAATTGCTCAGCCATCTGTAACGACTCAATACCAAGTGACCGCACAAACTGAAGCAGGATGTACAGGCATAGATACGGTAACGGTTATAGTTAGTCCGGAATCTTTGGTGGAATTACCGAATGCATTTAGTCCGGGAAGTGGTACCAGTATGAATGATGAATTGAGAATCATCGTGAAAGGATTGGCGCAATTAACCTCATTCCGAATTTATAACAGATGGGGACAAGAGGTGTTCTCAACCACAGATATCAATAAGGGCTGGAATGGCCAATATAATGGAAAACCACAGCCAATGGGGACCTATGTATTTGTTTTTGAAGGAAAAACCCAAAGCGGTAAGAAGTTCTATAAACAAGGTAATGTCACATTGATTCGATAATTAATCCAACATAATTTCTTTAAACTCCTGTTCTGCAGGAGTTTTTTTTGTACATATTACATTTCACTTAATTGAAGCTATCATTTTCTTGGGGTGGCATCAAACGACGGACAAACCCAAAACCTATTTGCCCTTGCTTTATAACTTAAATAATGCTTCGGGATAGAAAAAACATGCCATTTTATCTACTGTTGGTTTGAATATGAATAGTTGATCAAAGAATGGGTAATTCTAGTTGGTCTTATTCATACTATCGACAAATAGGCGTTCATAAATTTATTTTTTCTTACACTAAAAAATAAAAACAATTGGTATAACTTTGCATCGTTAAATTGAATAAACATGCCAAATAGGATTGCACCCACTTCAAAAGCAAAAAGTACTTTTGTTCTACATTTTGTCGTATTTATGATCGCCAATGCCGCTCTTTGGGCTTATTGGTATTATGGACAGGGGGCAAATGAAAAATGGGTGTATCCATGGGGAATTTGGATTACAGCCGCTTGGGCTTTATCACTCATCGGGCATTGGGCTGCTGTTTATACCAATTATGAAGATGCTGGAAATGAAGACTATATTCGACAGACACAGAAATAAAAGCTAACAATACTAGTGCATCCCAAAAATAGTTTTCTGTTTTTGGGATTTTTTTTAACTTTAACGTATGATGAATCAGATTAAAACGATTTGCTCCACGGCATTAATCGTCTCGCTTGTTTTTGGAATGGCTCTTTTTACTGCTTGCGATAAGGATATAAAATACAACGACACTACTTTGGTGCGTCCTTGCGATAATGTAATTTGTTTTAACGGTGGCGCCTGCTTGGATGGCCAATGTAAATGCACTCAAGGTTTTGAAGGAGATAAATGCACCATCAAATGGAGCGATAAGTTTGTTGGAAGTTATCAAGCATCCGATGTTTGTCAAAATGGAATCTTCTACAATGTTCTGATTAATCCAGTTCCCGATTTTGCATGGAAAATAAAATTGCAAAATCTCGGTAAATTTTGTCCAGGCACAACCATTACTGCAGAAATTAATCCGGAAAAAACATCTTTCATTATTCCTCTCCAAAATACTTGTGGCAATTTTTATTTAAGTGGAGATGGAAATCTTTCAGGTGGATTTATCAATGTAAATCTTAAAAACAGAGACTCTTTGAATCATACTACAGAACAATGTAGTATTCTCTTGAATAAAATATAGCATTTGTCAAAGGCTAATTTGCGTTGCTTGAATTGGTCGTATTTTCTTATCGACCATTGTCAAGTTGATAGGGATTACACGAATCTAAATTGATGCAAAGGATTTAAATCATTTCCAGAGTAGGCGAGTGTGAACAAAGTTGCTCTTTAGATATTTCTTAAAGAGCAGTACAGCACTGCTCAACATCAGTATCAAAATTCCAGATCCCCCGGCGAATAAAGCCGAAGATGCATGGTTTATGGTATGGAACTCATTCAGTTCAGAAATCCAGGCAATTAAAAAGAAGATACTTGTCAGCATAAAAATGACAGATACCAATAAGCCCAGAAATTGCGAGGGTCGAAGAATGAGCATAGTTAAAATACAAAAGACCGGAACTAAAAACCAGAAATCATCATCCTTTAGGTTGAGAAACAGGATTAAAGTACACCACAGTAATTCTACAAAATTGTATTTAATAAACGATTTATTCATGATACTTTTTCAATCTATCAACGTTTTTCTGTGAGTGAATATTGTCAGGTACAAAAAAAAATCTTCCCCAGAAGGGAAGATCTTTTTACATTTCAAAAAACAACACTAATGTGATACCGATAAACGGGTATTTAATACTTTTTCGTCCACTTGAAGTTGGATGAAATAAATTCCACTTGACCAGTTGGCGGTAGAAAATTCAATAGAACTTTGACCCATATTGAGATTTAAGGTCTTGCTATCCATTCTTTCACCCAAGGAGTTAGTAATGATATAGGATACTGTTGATTGTTGGTCGAGATTTAAACGCAAGGTTGCCAATTGACCCGCAGGATTCGGAAATAATTCATACGAAAAATGTTCATCCATGATTTCATCATTGCTCAATGGTGCAACTCCACATTTTGAAGCTATTGTATTTCGCAATCCTGATTCAGTGGTAATACCCGTGCTGATTCTATAGAGTTTTTTATCTTTACACACAACAAACACAGCAGGTACACCATAACTGGTTGTTCCAGGTGTCAGAAATTTACTAATGACTGAAGAAGCACTCGAAGGGTTACAAACCGGATGAGTAGTACCAGTTAACCAATCACCTTGGGTGTTACCTCCAGTTCCTTGTAAGTCAGCTAATGTTGTAGACGGATCAACTTCGTAGAAAATAACTTGTGCGTCTTTAACTGCCGTTCCGGTCGGACCATATTTGTTATAGTAATAATCTAATACTTTCGTTTGATGATAAGTAAAACAAGGGCCGCACCAAGTTGCCGAGAAATCAATGACTAAATGTTTGCCTTGATTGAACAAAGTAAATGCATCATGGGTTGTACCGTTGAGGTCGGTCATGGTGAATGTAGAAGAAATTTGGGTGCCATCCGCAAGCCATTGCGCTTCTGCTTGTTGGAAAAGGCCGATCATGCCGGCAATGAGGATAATTTTTTTCATTTTTGCGTATTTTATTTAAAAGACGTATTTCTTTTTAATTTCGTTGAATTCATGTGGTTAATTTCGTTTTTTTTGAGGTAAAGAATGAATGGGCCTATTTTAACCAAAAGAATTTGATCAAATGCGCTAACCTTATCCGATAACCGAACTCACTTACCCGAATTCCAACGAATCAAAAAGTACTTATCCGAGAAAAGCATCTTGAGGAGCACGTCGTATCAAGTCAGGGCCTGGGCACTTTGCCTTCAACCCAAACCGGATTAATTTAAGCTACGAAAATCTACGGGCACTAATTTACTAACTCCCGCTTCCTGCATCGTAACACCATAGATAACATCCACACTCGCCATTGTTTGTTTGTTATGGGTAACAATGATGAACTGTGAATTGTCGGAGAATTTACGAATCATATTGGTGAATTTACCAACGTTCGCGTCATCCAATGGCGCATCTACCTCATCAAGAACGCAAAATGGAGCGGGCTTGATCAGGTAAATGGCAAAAAGAAATGCCGCTGATGTAAGCGTTTTTTCACCTCCAGATAATTGGGTAATGGTACTTGGTTTTTTGCCTTTTGGTTGGGCATAAATTTCAATCGTTGTATCCGCCAAATTTTCCGGGTCAACCAATTTCATGTCGCACATATCATCTTGGGTAAAGAGTGCGTGAAACACATTTTTGAAATTCTCTTTCACACGGTCAAAAGTATCTTTAAATTTCTGGTTGGCTGTGGCTTCTACTTCCTCAATCGTTTTTAACAAACTTTCTTTGGCATTGTTTAAATCCGCTTTTTGTTCCTGAATAAAATCATGACGACCTTTCATTTCACGGAATGCTTCTACAGCCATTGGATTCACTTCACCTAAGTTTTCGATTCGTTTTTTTAAGCGGTCCACTTCTGCATTCAACAGCTCAATGCTTTCTTCACCAACTCGCGGTTGTTTCAAAACTTCATCGAGGTCAATTTTAAATTCAACATGCAATCGTTCTTTCATTGAAGTTAACTGCAATTTCATTTCGGTCAGCTTATCCTTGATTGCGGTTAACTGGGTTTCGCTTTGTTCTTTGGTGCGTCTCTTTTTATTGAGAATCTGTTCCTTTTCATTGATTTCATTTCTGAAAACATAAAATGAACGATCTTTTTCATTCAGATTTTTTTCTGAATGCTCTTTGTTCTGCATTGCAGCGTAAAGTTTCTCTTCAATTTCTTTCAGTTGGTTTTCCGTGCTTACAAGAAGTTGTTTAGTTTCCTGTAATTGATGGCCTGACTGAGTTACTTTGCCGGCAAGCTCTTCAATTTGTTGTTGACGGATTTGTCGTTCTGCATTGATTTCGTTGATGCGACTTTGCTGTCGGGCAATGATAATATTATGTTGATTATATTCTTCGTTGGATTTATTATAAGCCGCTTCTGCACCGGAAAATTTTGCCTGACTTTGCTGTAACTGATCAAATGCCAAAGTCATTTGTTGTTTCATGTCCTGATGCAACTTTTGGGTATCCGCAATCGATTGTTTGGTTTGCTCCAGTTGCTTGCTCAGTTCATCAATTCTTTTGGTGGATGCTTCAGTTTGATGGACATAATTTTCAATACGGTGTTCAATTTGAACTGCCTGATTTTGAGCTCTATTTAATTCTTCCCGAATCTTGTTGATTTGATCATTTTTAACTTCCTGATTAAATCCGACGATCAGATTTTGGGTTTCACTAATATTAAGTTTTAATGCCGCAGCCGATTGGTTGAGGACATCAATATCTTTTTTAAGTTTTTCAAGACGTTGTGTACGACCAATTTTATTGCCTTCAAAAACACCTACAGAACCACCTACGATTCTTTTGCCGGTTTTGAAACCGGTGCCATCTTTTTGCAATAAAACGGCTTTTCCCGGATTGTCAATTCGTAAATCCTCCGTGATATACACATTGTGTAATAAATAGTTGAGGATAGCCTGATATTTAGATTCACATTGAACTACTTCTAATGCTGAAATTCCTGATGCTGGTTTTTCAGCGACCGGAGACTTCGCATCGATTTCCGAAAGAATAAAAAATCCGGCTTTCCCTTTTTTCTCAGTTTGAAGTAATGCAATTGCCTGATAAGCTTGCTCTGCTGTATCTGTTACATAATAGTTGAGGTATTTATCCAGATAGCCCTCAATACAGGTTCTATATTCATCCTGAACATTGAAAAGTTCTGATAATAGTTGACTGTCATTTTTCCATTGTGGATTTTTTGACAAGTATTTGATACTATCCGGGTAACCCTCCAAGCTATCCACCAAAGATTTTAACAGATTATATTCGTTCTGTTTGGAATCTTGTTTGCGATTTTCTTCAAACAAACTAACCCGGAGTTCTTCCAAAGCTGCCTGACTTGCAAGTAATTTTTCAGTGGCTTCTTCCTGTTTTCGAACGGCTTCATTTAATTCACTGCTTTTGGTTTCACTGATCTGAAGCAGATTATTTTTTAATTCATTTTGTTTCTGAATTTCATGTTGCCTGTTCTTGTTCTCCTCTTCCAATTGATGGATAGATCGCTGCTGATTGTTAATATTATTTTCAGCAATGGCAACTTTTTTCTCCGCTTCAAATTGCTGTACCTGTAATTGCTGATGTTGATTTCGGAGTTGATCTAAATCTGACTTTTGTTGATCATAGGTATTCCGTTTCTCATCTAAATCCAAACGCAAATCTTCCAATTTGGATTTAAAGGTTTGCAAGGTTTCTTCTTCAGTCACTAATTTATTCTGCGCTTCTTCGGTGGCTTTGGCCAGCGAGGCACTCTGGGCTTCTGCCTCAGTAATACTTTTTGTGATATTGCCGATTAATTCATGAAGATGTTGAATTTTCTGACTGGATAGGTTTTTGTTATTTTCGAGGTTCCGCAATTCATGAACAATTTCATTGAAGGCTTTTTGCAAAACATGTAATTCTTCTTCGCGTTTAGTCAATTCTAATTTTTGAGCTTCAAGTTCTGCGCCTTCTTTACCGATCTCTGTTTCTAACGAAAGAATTGAATCAAGTTCTTGTTGCTGCTGGCTACTGAGTGTTTGATAGGTGGAATTAAAATCTTCCAAAGAGGCTTTTACAAATTCAACACTCGCATTTTTATACTCATTTTTAATTTGATGATACTTCTCGGCTTTTTTGGCCTGGCTCTCCAAGGTTCTTAGATTATTGGATATTTCGAATAGCAAATCCTCGATACGGTTTAAGTCTTGTTCCGTGGCATCGAGTTTTAACTTAGCTTCCTTTTTACGGGTTTTGTAGATAGAAATTCCGGCAGCCTGTTCTAACATTCTTCGCCGGCTGTTCTCTTTATCTTTGATGATGTCGTCGACCATCCCTAATTCAATGATCGAATAGCTATCGGAGGTGACACCTGTATCCAGAAAAAGATTGGTGATATCTTTCAGCCGGCAGGTCACATCATTTAATCGGTATTCACTTTCACCGTTTTTGTAAAATTTACGGGAAATAGTGACGGTATTAAAATCCGTCGGTAATAGGTTTTTGGTGTTTTCAAATGTGAGAGACACTTCTGCAAGTCCGGAACCATTTCGGGTTTTGGAACCGTTAAAAATCAAATCCTCGAGATTGTCCGATCTCAATGTTTTTATTTTATGTTCACCGATGACCCAGCGGATGGCATCAACAATATTTGATTTGCCACAGCCGTTAGGGCCAACAATTCCTGTAATTTGGTTATCCAGATTGATAAACGTCTTATCTGCAAAACTCTTAAATCCTTTAATTTCTAATGACTTCAGTCGCACAATTCAATTTTTTTTGGAGCGTGAATATAGTTTGCTTTCACCTGATTTCTGTCGATTACCCGACTGCTTCCTAAGGATGTTAGAAACTGATAATTATTGTCGATTAAAATGTGGATAACTCAGTGGAGTTGTGAAAAATATCCTTTTTTTCTGGGTATAAAATCACACAATTTCGTTGAAATCTTGTGGGAAAGGTGATGCAGATTTGTGTAGCAGTTTTTCATGAATGATAGGTTTAAAATACTGTTTTCAATCGCTCGTATTGGTTGAATGAGTCATTTGTTAAATGGGACGCTGTTTTTCAAAATAATAGCGCTTGGTTTGCATCGAAATAGCTAACCGACCTAGTTTATTCCCTTTCTAAATACCTACTGAATTTGGGATATTGGTTAAGGTTTTTTCAAATTTTCAAGATCAAAGCAAGGGAATCTTAAAAACCATGTGAATCCATGGAAAGTGATACAGTAATCATGCGATTTTTCAAGCCTTCATGACGAAATTGAGGATGCGCTGCTTGCTATACATGATAAGGATCTGGAAGAATAACTTATCTTTGGTTGAAATCTATCTTATGACTCAATTTTTAAAAATTATCTTTTTGTGTTTATTAAGCCTATCCGGTTTTTCGCAAACTACCTTACCCAATTTGGATTTTGAAAGCTGGAATCTTTCAAGTTCAACGCGTTATGAAAATCCAACACCCGCAAATATTTGGGCGACGCCAAACTATGCCATGGATTTGATATTTGGAAATCCTTCCACTGCGATTGTTCAAAAAAGCACGGATGCTCATGGTGGAAGTTTTGCGGCACTCATGAAATCCAGGACGATCGTCGGCAATTTTGTTGGCGCTACCTTATTTACCGGGTATTTGGACACCACCAATCTACTGGCACCGGTTCCTCAATTAGGTGTGCCATTCAACGGTCGGCCAATTGCCATGAAGGGTTGGTACAAATATTCTCCTGTAAGCGGCGACTCGTCTTCCATATACGTGAAGTTAACCAAGTGGAACAGCACCACGAATACCAGGGATGTTGTTGGTTTTATTGAAAAACGCGATTACTCAGCAGTCAATGCGTATACTCCTTTTAATTTGGTCATTAATTATAGCTCTAGTGATATCCCGGACAGCATTACCGTTGTATTTTCGGCCAGCGCAGGCGCTGAGCAAAATGTTGGTCAGGTAGGGAGTTCCTTATGGGTTGATGATGTGGTTTTCGATTATGGAGCCAATTCGCTGGAATCATCCAACAAAATTCCTGTGCTCCATTGTTACCCCAATCCTGCGAATAATTTCTTGTTTATTCAAACGACAAGGATGGATTTGACGTATCAAATTTATACGATGACCGGGCAGTTGGTCCTCAGCACTCGTTTACCTCAAATGACTCTATCAGAACTACAAACAGGAGTTTATCTGTTGCGTGCCCTTGATTCAAAAATGCAGATCGTTCACCAACAAAGCATTAGTAAATTCTAACGGATATGAAATTGTTGGCTTGTTTATTAGGATTATTGATGCCTGCTGCCTTGCATGCTCAATGGGATTACGGTATGGAAGTTGGCCTGAATGCCGGCGCTCCAATTCCAGAGAAAATGGTGACAGGTGCGAAAGGTCAACCCGGTGTACAACCGGTTCTGGGACTTTTTGCAGTTTATTCAATGAAGCGTAGAATTGATATACAAGCCAGTTTGTATTTCGATTCAAAAACTGCTTCTTATACCAGCCCGGTAGCATATCCTTATATCGTGGTCAGTGGTGACTCCATCGATAGTTTTTCAGGGAAGGTGAAAGGCAAGTTCAGCAATCGATATTTGAGCCTGCCGATTTTTGTTTTTTACAAACTGGGGCATCATTGGTCAGTAGGTGCCGGAGGCTATTTTTCGTATCTCTTACGTGGTTCCAATAAAGGACAGCTCACTGAAGGAAAGGCCGGTTTTAATGGAATGTTTGCCATTGATGATCGGGCATTCGATGAAAGTTCCCAAATTCATTCCGTCGATTATGGGCTGAATATCGGTTTAAAATATCAGATTCGAAAGTATCTCAAACTTCAATGGTTCGTGGCCTATGGATTACAAAGCGTTACCAAAGCCAGTGATAATTTTAAAGACAAAACGCATAATACATACACTTACCTCACCTTGGGATATGGTTTCTAAAGGGTAGGATATTTGTAGTCTTGGAAATGCCGGGTTGAAAAATAGATTCATTTAATCAGCACCAGTAAGCTGTTTTCAAGGGCTATTTCTTTACTTGGTTATCCGTTTTTTTTCACCATCGTTAAAATCGTTGCAATGCCGATGAGCGGTTCATCGGTTTCATCCAATATTTCAACCAACCATTTTACAATCCCTTTTGGAATATCTTCATCATTCTTCTTTTCCTGATCTGATTTTTCTTTACAGGTAAAACGAACATATACATTCGTTCCCGGATAAACAGGTTTGGTAAAACGTAATTCATCGATCCCATAATTGAGTAAAACAGGATTTATTTCGTAGCTATCCACAAATAAACCGGCAGCTATACTCATCATTAAATAACCATGAGCAACCTGATGCGTGAACATCGTTCCTTCAAAATTGGTTTCTTTGATATGGGCATAAAAATGATCTCCACTCAAATCGGCAAAACGGTCTATATCCTCAGAGGTGATGAGTCGTTTATCGGTAATCAATTGATCGCCAATACATAACTCTTCAAAATGTTTTCGGAACGGATGAACTGAGTCAATTCGACCTTCGGCGCCTTGCTGGTATTGCTTTGTGATAGCGGTAATCATGCTTGGATGTCCCTGAATGGCAGTACGCTGTAAATAATGCATCACACCTCTTTTTCCACCCATTTCTTCACCGCCACCCGCTCGACCCGGACCACCGTGAACCAATAATGGCATAGGTGAGCCATGGCCCGTACTTTCTTTCGCGCAAGCTTCATTCAGGATGAGCACCCTTCCATGCATTGGAGCTACACCAAGTACAAATTCGGTGGCATGTTGAGGATCATTGCTGACCATACTACAAACCAATGAACCTTTGCCCATATTGGTTAGTTCAATGGCATCTTCCAGCGTTTTATAAGGGATGAGTGTAGATACAGGACCGAATGCTTCAATTTCGTGGCAAGCTTTGATTTGAAAAGGATCTTTATTTAAAAAGACCAATGGACTCATAAATGCGCCTTTGTCTTTATCAGCACCTTTCACTTCAAACTGATTGATATCGCCAATAATCAATTCCTGTTCCGCCATGAGTGCATTCACTTTTTCGAGCACATCGGATCGTTGTCCTAATCCGGCCAAAGGGCCCATTCGAACACCTTCCACTTTCGGGTCGCCGATAATGGTGCCGCTTAATCGTTTGCCGAGGGCCAGATGAACATCTTCAATAAGATTTTCAGGAACCAGTATACGTCTTACCGCAGTACATTTTTGACCGGCTTTGGTGGTCATCTCGCGAACAACTTCCTTGATAAACAGGTCGAACTCCGGTTTGGATGGATCCACATCCGGTCCAAGAATACAAGCATTTAATGAATCGGCCTCCATATTAAAGTGAACCGCTTCTTCTAAAAGGCGTGGATGTGATTTGAGTTTTTTTCCGGTTTCTGCGCTGCCGGTAAATGTCACCAAATCCTGATTCTGAACATGATCTAAAATTCCTCTTGCGCTTCCACAAATCAGTTGCAGAGAACCTTCCGGTAAAATGCCTGAAGAGATAATTTCTTTAAAAACAGCTTCGGTCAGATAGGAGGTTAAGGTGGCAGGTTTTACGATGGCCGGCACACCTGCTAAAAGATTCACGGCTATTTTTTCGAGCATGCCCCAAACCGGGAAATTAAAAGCATTGATATGAATCGCAACGCCTTTTATAGGCACCATGATATGATGTCCGATAAAAGTATTCATCTTTGATAATTTGGCGGCATCCCCATCAACATGATAGGGTAAATCCGGAAACTGACGACGTAAGCTGGCATAGGTGAATAAATTTCCGATCCCTCCTTCAATGTCGACCCATGAATCGGCGCGGGTGGCACCGGTGATCGCACTGATTTGATAAAATTGCTCCTTTTTCGACATCAAATGCATGGCAAGGGCTTTCAGCATTAAGCCTCTTTGATGAAATGTCATTTTGCGAAGTGCAGGATTCCCCACCCGACGGGCATAATGCATCATTTCTGCAAAATCCAGTCCACTGCTATCTGCTTGATACACAGCTTCGCCTGTAATGGCATTAAATAAAGTTTCTCCTTTTTCGCCGCTACTGATCCAGTGTCCGGCAGCGTAATTATCTAAAGCAATCAATGACATTTTTTGAAATTTCTCCAAATATAGAACATCAGGTTTAGGCTGGAAATATTTTCAAGTTTTCAGGAGGAGGAATGTGTGCGAATTTCTTGCAAGTCAAATGCAAGATTTGGGCCTAGATGGCCTAAACGGTCCGATCGCAGTGATGTTGCCAACCATAAAAATCGTCCAAAGAACATTTTAAACCGTTAGTAGAACAATTCTTCGTGAAATAGATGATTCTCTGAGGTAAATGGCTTAGAATACCGGAAGGATGGAAAGAATTTAAAAATAACATGGAAGTCTATGATAACCATTACCTTTGCGCGCAAATTCAAGAAATGGAAGAAGTATTTATCGTATCAGCGGTCAGAACCGCAGTTGGGGGATTTGGGGGCGCATTAAAAGATTTTTCAGCTCCGCAGTTGGGCGCAGTCGCTATCAAAGAAGCTGTATCGCGTGCAGGAATTCAAGCGAATGATGTTCAGGATGTATTGATGGGCTGTGTGATGCAGGCAGGTATTGGTCAGGCACCGGCCAGACAGGCCGCAAAATTTGCAGGTCTGCCGGATGCAGTCAATTGTACTACGGTCAATAAAGTTTGTGCCAGCGGCATGAAAGCTGTGATGCAAGCTGCACAGAGCATCAAACTGGGCGATGCCGAAATTGTGGTTGCCGGTGGAATGGAAAGTATGAGTAAAGTGCCTTTTTATGCAAATACAATGCGATGGGGAAATAAATACGGAAATGTAACCCTCGAAGATGGCATTGTAAAAGATGGATTGCTCGATGTTTATCACAATTATCCGATGGGTAATGCTGCTGAATTATGTGCAAAGGAATGTCAAATTAGTCGTGAAGATCAGGATGCCTATGCCATTGAAAGTTATAAACGCAGTCAGGCAGCTTGGGAAGCTGGTAAGTTTGATGCAGAAATTGCGGCCGTTGAAATTCCTCAGCGTGGCGCTGAACCAAAATTATTTAATAAAGACGAAGAGCCTTTTAATGTTAAGTTTGATAAAATCCCCACATTAAAACCTGTCTTTATCAAAGACGGAACAGTAACTGCTGCGAATGCGAGTACGATGAATGATGGAGCTTCGGCGCTGGTATTGATGGGTAAAAGTAAAATGGACGCCTTGGGTTTAAAACCTTTGGCAAAAATTTTAGCTTATGCAGATGCCGAACAGGCTCCGGAATGGTTTACGACATCTCCTAGTTTGGCCATTCCCAAAGCAGTTGAAAAGGCCGGATTAAGCCTGGACGATATTGATTTTTTTGAAATCAATGAAGCCTTTAGTGTGGTGAGCATCGTGAATAATCAAAAATTGAAATTAGATCCGAATAAAGTGAATGTAAATGGGGGTGCTGTTTCTTTAGGGCATCCATTGGGAAGTAGCGGTTCTCGAATTTTAGTAACCCTGATTCATGTATTACAACAAAACAATGCCCGATATGGGGTTGTTGGGATTTGTAATGGAGGAGGCGGTGCTTCTTCGGTGGTGATCGAACGTTGCTAATTTTTATCTCGAAATAGGGCCTGCATTCATTATATTCGGTGAATGCAGGTTTTTTTTATCGCAAATAGTAACAAGGGATGGACATGGGCCCACAAATTCACCTATTTTTGAAAAACCAATGCTTTTGAAGTTGATTTTCTTCAAAAGCCTGCCAACCAAAAACATTTAAAATGACCTTACAGCCCATAACGAATTTAGGATTGATTCGAAATTCGATACGGCTGATGATGGGGGGGCTATTGTTGGTCACATTCATGATACCTAAGATCGTTATTGCATCCCATCTTTTTGGTGGTGAAATTGGATATACCCATATCACAGGCAATACCTATGAAATTACCCTCACACTGTATGGCGATTGTAGTGGGCAGGCTTATCCGAATCTCTTTTCATCTTCACCCAGCATAGCCATCTATAATGGGAATTCGGGTGTTGCAAATTTAAATCTGTCTCTGGTGGGTACGCCCGGGTTAGAAGTAACGCCTGTTTGTCCGGCAGAACAAAATAATACCCTTTGTGCGAACCCCGGAGGAGGCACCATTCCGGGCGTTTCTCAATTTATTT
>Ga0208202_1000159_pt1 | contig 16683 bp, 31 predicted proteins | sample LakMenEpi27Aug08_FD_150738 | JGI IMG/M metagenome (GOLD analysis project Ga0208202, IMG submission 150738) | Freshwater microbial communities from Lake Mendota, WI - 27AUG2008 deep hole epilimnion (SPAdes) | ecosystem: Environmental > Aquatic > Freshwater > Lake > Epilimnion/Euphotic zone ... | reverse complement strand
ATCCCCGCTACCATCAAATTTAGCAGCACCGGATCCAAATTTCTTAATACTTGTATCTATTTTTGCATCTCCAAATGCCGTCATGGTAAAATTATTGTTAGATGAATCTATAATAGTTTGAGAATCCTGGGCTCCATCCATATGAAGTAACAAAGAGACGTTTGAAAAATATGGATCTGCAATATTGATTAATGAATTTTTGATAATTTTCTTTTCTAATTGATTGTCAATACTTAAATCAATTTGATTGTCTATTATATTATCTATTCTGGTAATATTCATTTGTTCAGATAATTACACTGTTTTTGGCTAAAATTCAAAAAACCATTGACAAATATCTAAAAAATCATTAATATTCCTACATGAACAAAAGTCATTACACAAAAGATGGTCGCCATCCCGAAGATGTTATTTACAAGGAGCGCGAGTTTATCCGTGAGATTAACAGCATTGTTGATAACAAATTTAATAAGCTTGTAAAAGACCTTCGTCTTGATGAGGCTGGCGCAGATTGGCTGCTTGACTATATCTTTAACTGCGACGATAATACCATTTCATTTGATGAATTTTTGGCTGAAGCTGGTCTTGAGTACAATGATTTTGTAAAATCAGAAGTTCGCTCTTGGTGGTACCACAATGAGTAAAAAATTACCATACGATTTAACCGAAGAAGAAATAAAAGATTTAAGACTACAAAAGCAAAAAATTGCTGATTACGTCATGAAACAATTTGAAAGAGAAAAGCATTTGAAATCTGGCGAGCCTCACAAATTCGTGATGACTCTTGATGATGGTTGGGCCAAGTATCAATACGATCTTAATCTTACAGAAAATTGGTGTATGCACGATCTTGCAAAGGAGATTGAAGCTGTTGTGAAAAGATATAATGGCACTATTTCTTCTGGAGAACTTTGCGGCGCTGGTTATAAAGAAAATGAAAAAGAGAAAGATTAAGTTTCGTTTCTGGTGCCCCGCTGGAAAATCGTTTATCCGTGATTATAATTATAATGGCGCGGTAGATGAATTATTTGACGAGAAAGATTTTGATACTCTTATCCCGCAGCAATTTACGGGATTGATTGATAAGAATGGGGTAGAAATCTACGAAGGCGATTTGATTAATTTTTCCTGCAATTATACTGTTGAGCTTGGCGATCCAGATATAATCGAATACAAAAATTGTGAAGTTTATTATGATGAGGAATATGCAGGATTTTTCTTTGGCAAGGATGGTCACCAAATTCTTGATAAAATAGACGTAGAATCATTAGAGGTAGTTGGCAATAATAACCTTAAAAATGATATAATCAAAGAAGTAGAGTGGAGAAGGTAATGGTAAAGTATAAAATTAAAGAAGTTCTTCCTAATATTTTTGCGGTTATCGTCAAGGATAAGTATGATCGTGCCATGCTTTTCTGCCGAGCGCAAGAATATTATGAGAGTCCAAGCCAAAAATTTCGCGGCAAAAACTTTTCAATTTGGGGCTACATGAAGTGGTATCACGAACAGAACGATTGGGGCTTTAGTTATGGCGCTGATTGGTCTGGATTCAATATTCCACTAAAAACCATTCGTGATTGTTACAATAAACTAACAAAACCAGAAAGTCCTTACGATAAGGTAATGGACCAAATCTTGACAAAGCTAAAACACGAAAGTAAAGATGCTTATGTTATTGGTGCAAAAGATACCAGTGGTGATACATTTAAACATGAGGTATGCCATGCGCTCTATCATACCAATAAAAACTATAAAAAACAAATGGACGCATACACTCATGGATTACCGAAAAAATATTACAATACTTTTAAAGATAATATTTTAAAGATGGGATATGCTCAAAAAGTAGTGGATGATGAGATCCAAGCATATTTACAGTATGGATACCAAGAAGCACAGTTTGGAAAAGGTGTTGACATTGACATAAGAAAAGAGTATAGTGAAATTTATAAAGAAGCAGCAAAAACATATGAGCTTCACGCAAAGAGACATACTGGTTTGTGCAAGTAAGCGCAGATATTTTACCGCCAGAGAAGCGCGGCAAAAGAATATTTCGCCATACAAATGCAAAATTTGTTTTTGTTGGCATCGTTCCACAAAAAGAAAGTTACATCAACAGCATCCATTAAAAGATCAATACAGAAAGATGAGAATGTATATTTAATATGAAAACACTAATGTATATAATCCTAATAATCGCAACCGTTTTTGTTTCTGGTTGTTATAGTTCAAAATCAATGGGCAACAAAGAAAAAGCCGACAAGTATTTGATTGTTTATTAATGCATTTTAAAGACATTCATAATCAGCCTATCCGCGTTGGTGATAGAGTTTTGGTCTATGTCCAAAAGTATTCACGCACAGTAGTCGGAGAAAACATTTATGAAGTCTATCAAGATGAACCCTATCCTGTAGCCGATGTTCCAATGGCGCGTGGGCGAGTAGAATGGAGCGAAGATGTGAACGGTTTTGTTGTGCGTTACGATTGGACTTGTGACTCTTGGAAAAATAAATCCGCCGCGCAAATGAGGGGCGGCAACTATGCTTACGAAATTATAAAATAATGAGAAAACTAAAGTTTAGATTTTGGGATGAGAAATACAGTTGTTGGGTAAATGACCCGATTTTTGTATATCCTAGCACTGAAATGGTAAAGCAGGGGGTTGTAATTCAACAATACACTGGCCTTACTGATAGCGATGGCAAAGAGATTTATGAGGGGGATTTCATTAATTTTGCATATACCCCAAAAACAACCTTTACAGGCTATGTTAGATGGTTTAATGACCGAGGATCATTTGGCGTTACAGTTGACAATGCCTTTGTAATAATGGAAGAATTACTTGATTATTGGAGTTCTGTCAAGGTTGTTGGTAATATGTTTGAACAGAAAAGTGCCTTGGATGAGCTTGCAAAAATTGCACAAGAAAACAATCTTTATTGATTGACTTTACAATTAAAAAGAGTTAATATGCTGATATGAAAGGCCTGTTCTATCTGCCAGTTCGTGTTGAAGCAAAGAATCATGAGATTCTTTTTTGGGGCTGTCTGCATTATCGGCACAATCCAAAGTGGGAAATTCCCATTTGGAAGCGGCGCGGATACGAATCTTCTGCCGAGCACGATGAAGGCATTATTCTTAACTGGAACAGTAAGGCAACAGAAAAAACTGTCGGCTTTCTTCTTGGCGATATCATGTTTGGTTACGGCGGTGAAGAAGAATTCGTTAAGCTAATGAATCGTCTTAATTTTCAGCGCGTGTTTGTTATGAGCGGCAATCATCATGCTGGTTGGAAACAGACATTTGAGAATCTAAAAGATAATACTCTTTATCTTAATGGTTATAAAAAAGAAGTAATTTTTGTACCTAATTATCTTGAAGCATATGTTAATGGACAACCCATCGTAATGTCACACTATGCAATCGCTTCTTGGAATGGTCAAGGTAAAGGATCATGGATGCTTCACAGTCATTCACATGGGTCACTCTATGGAACTGAACTTGGCAACATTCTTTATACGGCAAAGATAATGGATGTTGGTGTTGAGCGCCATCCTTTTCCAGTAACTTTTGGTTCAATTAAAAGTAATTTTAATGATCCGGCTGTTAGCTTTGATCATCACAATGCTAAAACAGAAAATCCTTTTTAATGAATAAAACACTCTTACAAACACATATTGATTTGCTCAACGAATGTCGTAGGCAGAATAAAATGCTTGAAAAATTAATTGAATTAAATATGGATGACATGCATGACATTGTTGACCAGCGCGATTGGTATTATGATCGTTATAGGCAATTGAAAGATAAATATAATAAGTATGACTAAATACAAACACTAGTACAAAAATGAAACATAACATTTTATTTTTATATTTATTTTTAACTGGATGTGCGACCCTTGGTGACAAAGTTGTAAAGCCAGCGATCAATGAAGATAATTATTGGAACACGCCTTGCATTTGGGATGGAGCTATTTTAAAAAAACCTTGGTTTAAAAAAGATAACAATGCTAATAACTTATGACCGCAGAAAAACAAAAAAATAAAAAAGTAAAAGATTACATTCCTTACTCAGATTGGTCAAAAAATGCCATTGAGAGTATTGACAAACTAACAGATGAATGCCTTGATCGCTTCTATGAAGATCGCAAGCTGAATGAGGAACTTTTAAAAATGCTTTCAAAACTAAAACAGTTGGTGGAGGATAATTATAAAAAATGAATGCGTTAATTTATACAGTTACAGCAGTTCCAGAAGAGACTGGTGGGCGTTGCCGTTGTCTAGGCTATTATCATTCATATGAGGAGCTATTAAATCAAATAAATAAATATGGTATCAATGGCCTAGATGAAGGTGGGCTATTTAAATATTTAGTTGTAGAGAAATTTTCATCTGGTATTTATGCCTATTCTGTTGGGGCAGAAACTTGGTTTGTGGCTAACCATGAAACAAATTTTTGGGATGGAACAGATAAACCGGAGAAATTTAAAGGTATTATAAACTTTGGAATGGGATAAACAATGGCAAAATACAGCAATTTTATTGTAACAAAAGAATTTCTTGATGAAAATCAGGATACTGTATTTGTTTTTGGAGATAATTTAATCAGAAAAGGTTATGGTGGTGCGGCCATTTTGCGCGATCATCCTCAAGCATATGGCTTTATTACCAAAAAATATCCGAGTAATGATAGCGACTCTTTTTATGGAGTCCACGAATATCGTGAAATGTTCAAGCGCGAACTCGCTTATCTTGAGAATAATATTAAAAAGGATAAAAATAAAACATTCTATGTTTCACAGCTTGGCGGCGGATTGGCAAACCGCTACAAGATTTGGGAGCTTGTGATTAAACACGGCCTTGAATATAACTTGAGTAAGTATGAAAATGTAGTATTCTTGTGGGATGAGTAAGGTAATCACTGTAGATTTTGATGACACGCTTGCCACAACCACTTTTACAGCGTGGGGAGGAACAGCACTCTCTCCAATAAAGCGTATTGTAGATTTCGTCAACGAAAAAATTGATGAAGGCTTCGATGTTCACATTGTAACCTTTAGGAATTATAATAACAAGAAAGAAGTTGTTGATTTTTGCAATAAGCACAGGATCAATATCAAAAGCGTTGTTTGTACCGAAGGCAAGACCAAAACAGAATTTGTTAAACAATTGAATAGTTCGCTACATATTGATGACCATATTGAAACTTGCACGCTACTGACTATGGCTGGAATTGAAGTATTGCTTGTTGATTGGGGGCAAGAGGATATAAACTTAATGGCACAATTCTTTAATAAAATTTAATTGTGAATAGTAAAATTTCTATAGCCGTATCGGTATTGAGCCACACTGATCGTTTTGAATGGCTACTTGAAAAAGCCACCGAATTTAAAGTTCATCAAATTTTTCCGATTAGATTTCAAAAAACAAAACATGTCGCATTTAAAATGGGCAGCTTAAACTATATTTTAGCAAATGCTTCTTTAAAATACAAAACACAACCACCAATACTGCACAATGTTTGCAGTTTAGAAAATTTATTTAATTTAAATTCTATTCCAGATAAAAAATTTCTCGCACATTACAGCGAAAAACAGAAAGACATGTTATGCAGGGCTAACGAAGATTGCATGCTAATAATTGGTCCTGAAGATGGATTTACAGAAGATGAAATAAAATTCTGCATTAAAAATAATTGTAATATTGTTACTCTGGGTGATATTAAATTGCGAACAGAAGCGGCTGGAATGGCTGGAATGTGTATATTAAATGGCGTTTGGGATACTATACCCAATTCAATTTTGTCAGCTTGATTTTTTAATAAACAGTCTTGATCCATTCTACAAGCTTTTTCTTGTGCTTTTTTAGGTAGACAAACCTATAGTGACCAAATAGGCGGCGCATACCACGACTGTCCCATTCACGCTTTGCCCACCACTCAACCCAATTTTCTATGATAAAAGACTTCATAGCGGGGAAGGTCGCGCTCCTATGAAACAGCCTCCAAACGCCATTACGAATACAATATGCGTGACCAAGTTCGTGAAATACAGCAGATGCCATTTGGGCGCACGTTCTTTTTTTATTAATAAAAATTAATTTGCCATCGTGCGAACATTCGCCATCAAGACCGGGCAAGCTGACAAAACGAACCCTGACCTTGTATTCACGGCAAACCTCTCTCAACATCTTTATTGTGGCATCTCTTCGCATACCTTATATATTACATATCTAAAATACATAACAAAAAGAATTATATTATTTTTAAATAATCCTTCTGTTACTTATCAATAGCTTTCTATTGTATCTAAAAGAGACCCCTCAGAGCCTATCAACGCATACCTTTTACTTATTCCCCACTATGACCCACACTTCTCCACATCACTACACACCATCCCATAACACAAACACCCCATTCTACTCTGCTAACATACTTGTTAATTAATACTAATAGACATAATATAAATATGGTAATTGTGAATTAAAATGAATTAAATATAATGATTAGAGGATTCCTTTTTATAAATAATAAAATAACAGTGTAATTATAATAATCCACCCATATAAATTACTTCATTCCTTATACATATCATCTGCCTCATATATAGTAAATAGGCACATCCAAATAATAAAAACTAATTAAAATTATCCAAATAATAATTTAAATGAATTAAAATTATTAGCTTGTATTTTTATTATTATCTACTGTAATAATGCTACAGATGAGAGTAGATTGTGTTATTACTAATACGCGACAAGGGCCGGTTGAGCTTGTAGATACATCAACCGAGGATTGTCAAAGGGATTTTACATGCCAAGATAATAATACTGGCAACACAACTACTGTAACATGTGATGGCACAAAAACAATTTATAATTATAAACAAAATGTTAGTTATGATTGGAGTTGTGTTATGTATTCTGATGGGTGTGTATATAGATACTCATACACAGAAAATACAACAAATACATGGTCAGAGGAAGGTGCATGCGCTATGCCTGGGGGCAGAAGTTGTTGCCCAGATGGAACATCCCCAGTTCCTGAAGATGGTGATTTACCATATCCTCCTGGGTGGCAACCCCCAACAGAGGTTGGCCCAGACGAGCCAAATCCATTTAGATAATAAGATCTATTTGTGAAATATAAGATCCGAAATAAAGGAATATAATCTTTCCAAATAAGCAATAACGTGTATTAATAGTACAGAATAAAAATTAATTATAAATAATAGTATCACAATTTGTGATAGGGATTTATCGAAATAAGGAATGCGCATTTGCGAAATAAGCCGGGCGAAATAAACACTTGACTACGGATATAATATATACTAACATAGTGTTATGAAATATATATTACTGTACTTATTGATTGGTATTATAATTAGTGATAATTCACTATCAAATGATAGGTTGCATTATGAAATTGCTAACCATAAAGAAAATGCGATCAAAACAATGCCAAATAATGATCGGCATGCTAGGTTTGTAGAAAAAATGCGAAGGATTGAAGAGGACAGAGCCAGACAAGTTAACATCATGAATGATCGCAGGTTGCAAAATATAGAACAGCAAATGGTCATGCAGCAAATAGGTATAACTGGAAGAAAATTTGTACCACGTTAATTTAAAAATAAATTTGAATTATTATCAAAATATATATAATATAGTCTTATGAATAAATACGTTGTAAAAGTGAGCAGCATTTTCTCAAATATTATTGAGGTTGAAGCTGAAAATGAAGACATGGCAAGAGTAAAAGCTCAAGAGTATCTTGAAAATAAGACTGACAATGAGCAAAATAATGAGGCGATTCGTCACTATTATGAGTCAACTTTTCCACCTGAAAACTGGCCAGTTATTACTCAAGAAAAATACAACGAGCTTAAAGAACAGGTAAAGTCTGAAATTGAAGGCGGTAAAGCAGCAGCTGACATTGCTTAATTGCGAACGAAAATTTGCGAAATAATAATTGCGAAATAAGCGAACGCAAATAAGCGAAATAAACAACGCCAAATAATTGATAATTAAATATCGATAAGTACGGTATTTATATATATAAATACTTGGCTTGACAGTTTCTGCAAATTTCTATAGATTGGTGGAATGCATCGTATTGGATATTGCTGTATTAATCTGACTCTCGATGAGAAGTTCAGGACAATGACCCTTGCATGGGCCAATCGAAATAAACGTGAAGATGTAGAGGCCAAGTGGAATGACGTAATCAAACACAATTTCCAGTTGCTTTATAAAATAATCAATTGGAACGTTCAAAATAACATATGGTTGTATCGTATTAGTAGTGACCTTGTTCCGTTTGCAGATCATGAGAGTTGGGGATATCTTTGGGAGGGCTGGCGTAATAACATTGAAAATTATGGAGTGATAGGTCCTGTGCGCAAGATGGTATCTGAATATATCGAGCGCGGCGGAAGATTCACAATTCATCCCGGCCAGTTCGTTAGTCTTGGATCTGTGAAAGAAGATGTTCGAAATAATTCAATCAAGAATCTTGAGTATCATGGCCAGCTGCTTGACTTATGCGGATTACCACAAAATTATTCTTGTCCGATTAACATACACTTGAGTAATGGCAAGAGTGGAGAAAAAGTTGTAGACCATATACATAATTCTTTATCTCGACTTTCCCCAAGTGTAATTAATAGATTAGTCTTTGAGAACGAACAGGCAAACTATTGGACGCCTGAAAATATTAATAAGCACTTCCCAAATACACCGATAACATTTGATTATCATCATTACAATTTGAATCCTGATAAAGATGTATCAGTTCAAGATGCTGTTCAATTAGCTGCATCCACTTGGCCAAATAATGATCCTGTCCAGCACTATAGCGAGGGTCGCAAGTCACCAACCGATCCAGCGCATAGCGACTATGTCGATGCCATGCCGGTAACACCATACGATGTTGAAGTAGAAGCTAAAATGAAAGAAAAATCAATTTTGTTATTTATTTCTGGGAAAAGCGCTTAAGCCACTTGACACGTTATACAACAAGTGCTATAGTTCTAGCCTATGCCCAACGACTGTTACAATTACTTAGAGGCTCCTGACGGAGACGTTTCACTGATCGCAGACTATTTCTCTACGCGCAAGCGCAAGATTAGTCCGCTTCCAGAAACTTATCTTAATTTCGAAAAGATCATCCCCTATCCTAATAAAAAGTGTAGGACTGATGATTGGCGAAGTGCGCATTGGGGAACCAAGTGGAACTCCTATGATGGCCAAGTTACCGAAGAAGGAATTGGTTTCAATACCGCATGGTCTCCGCCTGCTCCTGCTATTGCTGCGTTGGCAAATCAGATTGGTCAACCGTTGCGTTTGATCTATGATGAGATTGGTATGGACTTCTGTGGCGAGGTCTTGGCCTATCCAGACGGAACCTATGAGGACAACTGCTACTCTCCGCGCAGCGATGCGCCTGAAGAATTGCGCAATGATCTCATGATTGATGAGGAGGAATAACATATGAGGCTATCTAATAAAAAACTAAATTTTGTGATCGATTACGCCCTGTGCTATTTGCATGCGGCTTGGGACGACCACATTCAGGAAGATCTCAACATGGACTTCGAAGAGTTCATTAAGATTATTAATAAATTCCAAGGCAATAAAATCAAAATCAAACAATACCCAAATGAGTAAATTAATCACAATCCTAGTAATGGCTATGTATACCCTGTTTATGGGTATGTTCCTGATAGGTGAACTAATCGAAAGGAAAAACAAATGAAATACAAACGTTTAATTATAGATCTGGGATATGTGGTCCCTGCAGGTGACGATGAAATGATTCAGCGTGCCAAGGAATGCTTCTATGAAGACATCATGAACATGTATAAGTATGATGAGATCTTCGATGCTATAGATATCGTAGACGCTCCTGGCGCTAAAGAGGCGGACATTCCTGAATTCCTTCTTGAACGGGAAGATGAAGATCTAGAAGAGCCCAGATGGCCAAACCCACAGAAGAGTTTGGCGTAAACAACACACTTGACAAACCTACCCACACCTGCTAACATGAACACAAACACAAACTATGGACTCAGACAACAACAGAACTTTAAAATGGGCCTTTGCATTTTTTGCATTCGTTATTTTTATGCTTAAACTATCTCACTGATATGAAACAATCCGATATAAGTGAAGATATTTTGGTTTATTTTTCAGACGAGCTACAGCTTGATGAAACTCCTGCTGCTGCCCGTAAACGATATATATTACAGAAAAAAATTATTCAGTTTGCAAAAGATCGCCACGCCGGAGTGAAGTTTGGAACTTTTACTTCCGAGCTAGAAGATCAGGTCAGCCCTGATTTCTTACTTGAAGATAGCGACTTTAAACCTGAATGGCTTGATATAATCAAATGAATCATAAGAGCAATAAATACATAGCCGCAATTATAATCGTAATAGGATTACTGTTTATTTATCTTATTGGACTTCTATGATTAAAGAAGATAATAGTGGTAAATTTTGTATACTATTAGCTATTGTAATACTTGTAATATTGGCATTAGCTGGTGGTAAATAGTAAATAAATTCTTTCTCATCTAAGCTGGCGATCTCGAAAGGGGTCGCCAGTTTTAGTTTAAAGAAATGGCGGGTAGAGTAGGATTCGAACCCACGGTGAAGTTTCCCCCACTCTCGATTTCAAGTCGAGCGCCTTAGACCAACTCAGCCATCTACCCATATTTGTGAACGCCATATTTACCAAATAGCAATAAGCTAAATAGCAACTGGCATCCTCGACGGGATTCGAACCCGTGATAGTTCCGTGAAAGGGAACTGTGATAACCGCTTCACTACGAGGACTTTCCCATTAGATATAATACACCAATATAGACTAATGTCAAGAATAAGATATAAGAAAGTAGACCTATCATAGTATTAATAATAATGGGTTATTATATATTACATTTTTAATTTATTTTATTCGTAAGTTGTTGATTATGAAAGACTTACGCCCGGCCGCCGGGCCCAGGCGGCGCAAGTCATTGATTTTCAACGTGTTATATTTTAATGCAAAAAAATGCGGGGCGCACCACTCGGCACGCCCCGCACCCACCACTACACCACTAACAATTATACTCCTGCGAGCAGATGGTCGCGGGTCTGAATATAATCCACGCAAGCCTCACGATGCTCTTTGTGACCTTCACGATAGGTCTGGAGATTGTAGGAATCAATCGCTTGCAGCAAGCGCATGGAGTGAGCAAGTTTGGTCGCCTTGACTTCCATAGCGTCGAGCTTGGCACTACGTTTGGAACGGACATTCTTTGAAGAAACCCCGATGTTCTGACAGATGCTTTCGATGCAAGCCTTGATCGTATGGTCATTAGATTGTGCTTGGAGTGTCAAAACTTCTTCCAAGACACGATGCGTGTTCGGCGCATTGTTTGCATTGACCAGTTTGCGTAGTTCTCCGCGCAAGCATTGATTAGCAGAAACAAACTTGCTGTGAATCTCGTCAGCATAAAGAACCTCACCGACATTGGCTTGAGCTTCGACTTCTTTCAACGCATTGGTGAAGAAAGTTTTGAAGTCCATGAGTTTGGTTTTCTTGGCTTTGTCGAGCGTCGAACCTTTCTTGATTCCGATGATGTTAGGAGCAACGATGCCCTTGACCTTGGCAAGTTTGGCGAGCGTTTCCAGTTTGGTTCCGCAGGACATAATCCCCACAGGGCCAATCTCCGATCCGTCGATCATACCAACGAAACGCTCAATCTCAATGTAGCAGTATTTCTTGGGGTCGAGTGAGGACAGGTCAATGTCATCTTCCACCCAAAAGTCACTCTTGACCTTGTGATAGGAAGAAAGACTCTTGGAGTTAGGGTCAAGCGAAAACACTTTGCTGGAGTGTTTAGTGCGATTAACCATAAGGGCATTGTTGTTCGCACGACGAGTTGCGCGAGGCAGCAACACCTTGGGCAAGGTTGCCATGTCAACGATGTCAGAGTCAACAAGACCAAGAGCATCCATTTGCTTCTTACGATCAGCAGCATTAAGCGGCTCAAACACGATCACCTTACCATCATTCTGCAAGTAGGGGAAGATGTGATTGACGATCTGCGTCTTGATCTTCTTCGTATTCTCTACGATGACCATGCCGCTGTCGAGGCTAATCAGATGAGTCATGTCCTCATTCTTACTGCCTTTGACGATGTAAGCACCATTCAGATAACCTTTGCGCGGCGTATAAAGTTTGAAACCGCGAGAGTTATTGAAGTTGATGGTATAGTCTTTGACAGCCTTGCCGTTGTAATCGTAACCATTTTTGCCGCGCATAGCGTTGCACACAACGTAGTAGGGACTATTGAAGTTGTGCATTTCACCAAGCATACGCTTGAACGACCACAGGCTTTGTGCGCCCTTGAGTTGCTTGGTAATGTCAGCAACGAGGAAGTCACGAATGACGAGGATGCGCTTTTTGATATTATCAATGGTGCGATCCGTGTATTGCAAACCTTCACGCGAGGCTGCGATGTCGAGTTCGCCAATCGGAACGTCGAGTTGAATATCGCAGTTAGACAGCAAGCGTTCGATAGTTGCTTCGGCATCATTATTCTCATCCAGCTTGAGAGCAGATGAGGAAATGTTGTAGCCGATATTGCCCATGACAGCAACGCAGTTACGACCATAGGAGTTACGATCTGCCTTGAAGATGCGCCAATCCGCGCCACTATAAATGGAAGGCTTTTCTTCATATGTAAAGTTCGCAGCACCGCGCACGATAGGTTTGACCTTGAAGAAGGTGAACAAGCTACGAGCAGTATTGACGAAAGTTTCGCAGTCGGCGGGTTTTACCGGAATCACAATTTCAACACCATTCGCTTCGTTAGTCGGAGCGGATGCGAGTTTAGCGATTTGACCGATCTGCGAGGGATCAATGTAAGCGTTGTAAGTAGTCTTGATGCCGTTGTGGAAGCTATTGATGACAAAGTTATCACCATAGGCAAAAGCGGACTTACTACCAAGACCTAACTGCCCGATTAGGGAGTTACTCTTACGCTTCGTTGATTCACCATAAAAGGCATAAATCTCTTGGATGTCAGTTTCGGAAAGGCCGATGCCGTAATCACGAATCTTGAGTTCCAGAGACAGACGAGAAGGAAGCGTGACCTCAATCGGGCGATTGTGACCAGCTTCGGTGTGAGCGTCAACAGCGTTGCAGGAATACTCGCGCAAGACTGCAAGAATCTTGTCGGAATACAACTGGTTGCGGAGGACGTTGAAGATGTGAGCAAGACCTTCTTGTTTGATGCCGAAAGAAACAGCACCTTGAACGCCTTGCGTGACAACATTAGCTTTGGATTGTGTAACGATCATTGTAGTAGTAGGTTGAGTAATCAGAATAGTGGTATTTGAACGGGATGGCAAGCGATTTTTTTCACAAAATCATAAGTCGTTCATTATCAACCACTTAGGCCCGGCGGCCCGGCCGGGTTGCGTAACCTATTGAGTTTCAATGATTTATGCAAAAACAATTCAATACAAAAAGTTGGGGGCGAGGCCCACCACAAGCCCCGCCCCCTTTTGTCGCACCACCGACTTACCGCTTCCGCATGAAGCGACCCTTACTATCCCTCACATTGTGATAGTTGCAGTTTTTATTCGTGCAACCATAATCTTCATCCTCGTAGTCCTCGTCATCGTAGTCCTCATCATAGGAAGTGAACTCCGTGTTGAGAGGCTTTTTATAGACTTGCTCAAAGTCTTTGACAACCTCGTAGCGTGAAGTCCGCAACTTCTGGCAGTCGCAATCTTTCGGAACCGACACAACATCGGCAGGATTGATTTTGACGATCACAAGACGCGAGTCTCCACCACCGAAAGTGCTGGCATACTCGTAGCTACCAGCATGGAAGCCATAAGAGCAACCAATATCGGCATCATCACAGACTGCGTTGCGAGGCATATCCAAGACCTCACCAACACCATTGAAGAACTTGCCGCTATGGTGATCCATGTAATCTTGACGAACACTCTTGTAGGCAAGGAAGTCGCCATCCTCACAGATCGGAAGGTGCTTGTGTTCAAGGAACAGATACAATTCCTCAACAGCACGGCGAGAAGGATTCGCCATGAGTTTCTCAAGGAAACGCGCAAGCGGTTGAAAAGGCAAGCCCTCGTCCATGAAGTCGAAGATACGATCAACGACATAGTTGTGGACAGGTTCGCCATTGTAGTAGATCACACCATCGGTAATCTCCACACCGCCGACATTATCGGCATTGAACTTGCGGGTGATAGATTCCGAAACGTCGAACAAAGAGTCGAGCGTGTCGATTTCTCCAGTAGCGAGACAAGTCAATGCCTCGGTGAAAGACGGATGATTACAAGTCATCGTCTTGGGAACTCCATCAATAACTGCGGTGATGGACTCGTCGGTTTTGATTAGTGCGTTTAGCGTTTTCATCATTTATGATATTACTTGGTTTTGTTTGGTTTGTCAATGGGTTATCTTGAAAACATTACATTGTCCGTAGGTTTTTTTGTCTTGAAAGCTCCAACACAATGCAGGATGTCATTGTTGACAGCCGTAGTAGTGCGAATAACTTTCATGTATTCGGAAAAAATTTGGCGTTTGGTCATACCAGCGTCAACGAGCATATCCCACAAGCCTCTGTGCATCTGTGTTCCATAGTGTGCAACAGCAAAGTGTAACTCGTCATAGCGAGCGGGGGAGTAGGTGTCTTTGGGTAGCTTGTATTCGTTCATGACCTAAAGGTATCGCATTTTGCGATAGCTGTCAAGGGTTTTTGTAAGTGCTTGATTGACAAATAGTTACGTCAGCCGGGCGGAGGCGCGTTTTGTAAGTGGTTGATAGTCAAATAGTTATGGAACGGGTGAGGATCGAACTCACAACCAATGCCTTAAAAGGGCACTGCTCTACCTTTGAGCTACCGTTCCTATCTTAAAGCCCATTTGTTGATACGCTTCGTTTGGAACATCGTATGCCTCTTCCATACCAAGCATTTCGGGAAGACTACCGAACACGCTTTTCTTTTTGGTTTGAATAACTTTTTTCTTGGTATCCCAATCAACACTCCATTCAATATCAGATTTAGAATGAGTGCAAATATGAATATGATCCTCAAAATTTAATTCGGTAATCTTGGCCGCATAAGGATCACTTTCCTCATCCAATGCCCAAAATAATTTTTGTTTGTTTTTAGCTGATAGAATTGTAATGGTTCCATCCGGCCATTCAGCAATGTATAGTTTAGTTTTCATAGAGAAAAGTGGGGCGGGTCGGATTCGAACCGACAACCAAGCGATTATGAGCCGCACGCTCTAACCATTGAGCTACCACCCCAAAAATTTTATTACACCATAAATAGCAAATGTCCAGACGCAAATAGCGATAGGGAAAGCGACAAATAGAACGATATTTTTCATAGCTCAAAATATAATTGTTGATGTTCAGTTTGCTCAACTTCATAATCCTCTATCCAAATATTTTCACCTTCTTGAGATCTTGGACTCAATAATAGGCTCGCGTGTTCTTCGTAGTCGTCGTCCCAGTATTTTCCGCTTCCATCTTCAAAATCGACTACCTCCCATACAATATCATTGTATTTAACATAGTCTCCAATGACGAGCATTTCTCCTTTTGTGTCTGATGGCGTGATGGTTTTCATAGTTTGAATATTGAGTGTGGTTCAGGATAAACTTTTTTGCGTTGAATGTAAAGCCCCCAAAATTTTAATGCGCGGTCTTCGACTTGACAAAAGAGTTTGCCGTGATCTAATGTCCCTCCGTAGAAGTGGCAGACTTCGTGGACAACATAGTAGATGACAAACTTTTCTCCATGCTTGAAGGCCCACTCTGGAATATTGAAGCGGCCCTGCGTGGTATAGGCGCGGCCTCGTTTATTGGTAGTAATTTCGGCCTTGGGCTTGATTGAGAGTCCGAGAAATTTTGCGGTGAGGTTGGCAACGGCTTGGATTTCATTTAGTGTCATGGTGTAGCCTTAAAGTAGTGTGTTTTGTGTGCGCGGTCAAGATATTTTTTGCATTAAAATGTAAATGGTTGACATTCAACGACTTACGCCCGGCGGCCCGGCCCGGCTACGCAAATCCTTGACATTCAAGCACTTACATAAAAAACTATTTTTATAAAGAAAAAGGCTTGACAGGTTACCCTGCCAAGCCCCTTTTGTGCGTCTCAGATTTTAGACCGTGATGGCCTCGGCGTCTTCCGCCCTCGCCAGCGCTACGCCAGCGATAGGGTCGAGAAGTCCGTGGAGCGCATCGCTACGCTTGGGCAACGCGAGCACGTTTCCGCGCATGACGTTGGTGAAGGAGTTGTGAAGACCCCAGAGGTTCTTCTGCTCCGACCACTCGGCGTGTTCGGGGTTGTGCCACTGATCAAGAACGTCCGCGAGAGCGGTCTTGCTCACCGCGCCACAGCGGTAAGCCTTGGCGATGAGGTCATGCGCTTGAACGTCCTTGAGCGCGCAAGACTGGTAAGCCTCGATGCGCTTGGCGTTGTTGCCCCAAGTGTTGAGCAACTTGCCGAAGGCTCCAGAGAGAAGGTTCGGAAGGTCGCGCATGATGAACTTGGTGTGACGACGAGCGATTTTGATCTCGTTGTGAAACGCGAGGTTATCGCACACGAAAGGCGCGGAACCAGCGTTGATGCCAGCGGGAAACGAC
>Ga0208202_1000154_pt1 | contig 16891 bp, 10 predicted proteins | sample LakMenEpi27Aug08_FD_150738 | JGI IMG/M metagenome (GOLD analysis project Ga0208202, IMG submission 150738) | Freshwater microbial communities from Lake Mendota, WI - 27AUG2008 deep hole epilimnion (SPAdes) | ecosystem: Environmental > Aquatic > Freshwater > Lake > Epilimnion/Euphotic zone ... | reverse complement strand
CATCGCCAACGCTATCAAAAGCTAGCAGCCCTTCGCAGGTGCCTGGCACCTAGTGCAATGGTGTCGGTTTATGCTAGCAATCTTGCCGAGCCACGCCGGGGGGGGACAGACACGAGTCGAGCCACGTCGGGGGACAGACGCGAGCCGAGCTTCAATCAGCTTTCGACGAGTTCAGTGCTGCCCTTGGTGTTGCGACGTCGATCGCTTTCCCGCAAGAAAACCTTACGCAAACGGATCACGTTCGGAGTCACCTCGACGAGCTCGTCGTCTTCCACATACTCCAATGCCGCTTCCAGGAATAACTGTCGAGGTGGCTTAAGAATGATATTCTCATCGTTGCCAGCAGCTCGAATGTTCGTTAGCTTCTTCTCTTTAGTCGGATTAACCACCAAGTCATTGTCGCGAGCATTCTCTCCAACAATCATCCCCTCATAAACGTCATCGCCCGGAGCTACGAAAAGCTCTGATCGCTCTTGGAGCGCAAAAAGGGAGTAAGCCACCGCCTTGCCAGGCACCATTGAAACCAAGACACCATTAGAACGTCTTGCCATGTCCGGGCCGATCGGTTGATAACCCGCGAATCGGTGGTGAATAATCGCTGTACCTTGAGTGGCATTGAGCATCCGCGTCCTAACGCCGATAAGCCCTCGGGCGGGTATCGAGAACTGCAAGAGTGTGTACTCGCCTCGGGGAGTCATCGTCTCTAGGATCCCTCGCCGATTTCCAACCATCTCCATCACCGGCCCCACGCGGTCGGTGGGAACCTCGACATTGAGAACTTCAAACGGTTCGTGCAACTGACCATCGATCCGCTTGAGCACAACGCGGGGTTTCGAGACGCTCATCTCATAGCCTTCGCGCCTCATGGTTTCAATCAAAACCGATAAGTGCAAGACGCCCCGTCCCCGAACAGCAAATGCATCTGAGCCTTCGACAGGCGTAACCCTCAAAGCGACATTGCGCTCGAGTTCTTTTTCCAGTCGGGATTTGAGCTGCCGAGTCGTTACGTACTTACCATCTCTCCCAGCCAAAGGTGAGGAGTTGATGCCAAAGACCATTTCCAACGTCGGTTCATCCACTTGCAATCTAGGAAGCGGTACGACTTGTCCCCGGTTGCAGATGGTGTCTCCGATCTCGATGTTGTCCAAACCGATCACCGCCACGATATCGCCAGCGGTAGCATTTTCGGTATCGACCCGACCTAACTTGTCGAATAGCTGAAGGTTGGCGACTTGGGAGGCCACGACCGAACCATCCTTGGCAATATCGACTAGCTGGCCTTTTCGCATGGTTCCCGATTGGATACGTCCAATCGCAATACGCCCTACGTAATCGGACCAGTCCAAGTTGGTCACGAGGAGTTGTAGGGGGGCATCGGGCTCAACATCCGGGCCCGGAATTTTCTCGATCATCAAGTCCAAGAGCGGAATCATGCTATCGCCTGGGACTCGCCAATCGTGAGTGGCGTATCCGGAACGTCCCGAGGCATAGATCACATCGAAGTGATCCATATAATCTTCACCGCCAAGATCGACTAAAAGCATCAGTGCTTCTTCGACGACTTCGTCGCATCGAGCATCGGGTCGGTCGATTTTGTTGACGACAACGATCGGTTTGACTCCGCACTCGAGGGCCTTCGAGAGTACAAACCGTGTTTGCGGCATCGTGCCTTCGGCTGCATCGATCAGGACCAATGCACCATCTGCCATCCGAACGACACGCTCGACTTCACCGCCAAAGTCGGCGTGGCCTGGGGTGTCGATGAGATTTATTTTGATCCCTTTGTACTCGAGCGCGATGTTCTTCGAGAGGATCGTAATACCTCGCTCGCGTTCTAGGTCGTTGCTATCGAGGATTCGCTCTCCTTGAAGCTGCGAGTCACGAAACTGACCGCTTTGCTTGAGCAAGCAGTCGACCATGGTGGTTTTACCGTGGTCGACGTGCGCGATGATTACGATGTTACGAATGTCTTGACGTCGCATAGAGTCGAACCGATTGGGATAGGCGCTAGGTGAATACGAAACTAGCCTTCGTCCGAAGCGCGGAAGCTACCGACGAGGGTTGGACTGTAGCGGCAGATCTGCTCGCCAGGGAAATACAGAGCCAGTTCGCGAGCAGCCGACTCGGGAGAGTCTGAAGCGTGAACTAAGTTCATTTGGCGTGACGAACTGTAGTCGCCACGGATGGTTCCAGGAGCGGCCTTCAAGCCATTGGTTGCTCCGAGCATATCGCGAACAACTCGGATGGCTTCGAGCCCCTCGATAGCCATCGCGACGATCGGAGCGGAAGTGATAAAATCTTCCAAATTTGGATAAAATGGCTTTGAAACGTGCTCGGCGTAATGTTGCCGGGACAACTCAGGCGTAACCTGTAGCATTTTCATCCCGACGATGTTAAGACCTTTTCGTTCAAATCTCCCGATGATTTCGCCGATCAACCGGCGTTGCACACAGTCTGGCTTGAGCAGTACGAGAGTGGTTTCCATGATGATTTCTTAAAAAAACTAAAACTGGGGACTCGGACAAGAAGACTTAGGGGCGAATTGCCGGGATTGTCCCGATTTTTCGCTCCCAGGCTAGGCGAAATGGAGCTTTTCGATTTTCCCGTCCAACGATACCCTTCTACACCAAGAGAAACGGCCTGTGCTAGAGCAATCGCATTTCAAGGGGCTTTGATCTCCTTGGCTGCGGTTGCTAGCCTCCTTCATTTAAATCCTCGCGTCCCCCTTTGTGCGGTCTGAAGCAATAATGAAATTCAAATTCCCCGTAGTCATCATCGATGAGGATTTTCGCTCCGGTAACGCATCTGGGCTGGGGATTCGAGCGTTGGCCGAAGCCATCGAGCGTGAGGGGATCGAAGTCGCGGGGGTCACCAATTACGGAGACCTTTCCCAATTCGCTCAGCAGCAAAGCCGAGCCTCGGCCTTTATCCTCTCGATCGATGATGATGAGTTTGCCTCGGAAGCCTCGATGCATTCGGCTTTGGCCAACTTGCGACAATTCATTTCCGAAATTCGTTTCAAGAACGCTGATATCCCGATTTTTCTTTACGGTGAGACTCGCACGTCCAGACATATTCCCAACGACATCCTTCGCGAACTCCATGGTTTCATCCATATGTTCGAGGATACTCCGGAGTTTGTCGCTAGGCACATTCTCAGGGAGGCTAAGGCTTACGTCGAAGGTCTGGCTCCTCCGTTTTTCCGCGCGATGATCCATTATGCCCAAGACGGATCGTATTCCTGGCATTGCCCAGGGCACTCCGGTGGTGTTGCTTTTCTAAAGAGCCCTGTTGGGCAGATGTTCCATCAGTTTTTCGGCGAGAACATGCTTAGGGCAGACGTGTGCAACTCGGTCGAGGAGCTCGGACAACTGCTCGATCACACAGGTCCCGTAGCGGCCTCTGAACGCAACGCCGCGCGGATCTTCGGTGCAGACCATTGCTTCTTCGTGACCAACGGTACATCGACTTCCAACAAGATCGTATGGCACTCGACAGTCGCTAACGAGGACATTGTCGTCGTCGACCGCAACTGCCACAAATCGATCTTGCACTCGATCATCATGACCGGAGCCGTTCCGGTCTTCTTGACTCCGACTCGCAACAACTTAGGGATTATTGGTCCGATTACCAAGGAAGAGTTTTCGCTCGAAAGCATCCAACGCAAGATCGATGCGAATCCGTTTGCAAAAGAGGCACAAGCCAAGCATCCGGATCGAAAGCCCCGGATTCTGACGATCACCCAAAGCACTTACGATGGCATTATCTACAACGTCGAACAACTTCGCAGTATGCTCGATGGTCAGATCGGTACGCTGCATTTCGATGAAGCCTGGTTGCCCCATGCGGCCTTCCACCATTTCTACAAGGACATGCATGCGATCGGACCGAATCGATCTCAACCCAAAGAATCGATGATTTTCGCCACCCATTCGACCCACAAACTCCTGGCTGGGATATCCCAAGCGTCTCAGATTCTCGTGCGGGAACCGGTCAACAAGAAGCTCGATCGCCACACCTTCAACGAAGCTTATCTGATGCACTCATCGACTTCCCCACAGTATGCGATCATCGCCTCATGCGACGTGGCCGCAGCGATGATGGAGCCACCAGGAGGCACCGCGTTGGTCGAAGAGTCGATCATGGAGGCGATCGATTTTCGGCGAGCAATGCGGAAGGTCGACGACGAGTGGGGAGCCGATTGGTGGTTTAAAGTTTGGGGTCCTGACCACTTGGTAGAGGAGGGGATCGGAGAACGCGAAGACTGGATCTTGCGTGGGGACGAAGACTGGCATGGTTTTGGAAAACTCGCCGATGGCTTTAACATGCTCGATCCGATTAAGGCCACGGTCATCACACCTGGCTTGGATGTTTCGGGACGGTTTGCAGACACCGGTATCCCGGCATCGATCGTCACTCGCTATTTGTCCGAGCATGGTGTGATTGTCGAGAAGACTGGTCTTTACTCGTTCTTCATCATGTTCACCATCGGTATCACCAAGGGGCGTTGGAACACACTCGTAAGCGCTTTGCAGCAATTCAAGGACGATTACGACAAGAATCAGCCGATGTGGAAGATCCTACCGGAGTTCGTCCAGCAATATCCACAGTATGAACGCGTCGGTCTGAAGAATCTCTGCCAGAAGATCCATGACACTTACAAAGCTCATGATGTGGCTCGCGTGACGACCGAGATGTATCTTTCTCCAATGCAACCTGCGATGAAGCCTTCGGATGCCTTTGCGATGATGGCGCACGACGAAGTCGATCGAGTCCCGATCGATCAACTCGAAGGTAGGGCCACTGCCGTGCTGCTTACACCCTATCCACCTGGGATCCCGCTGCTGATTCCCGGCGAGCGATTCAACAAGTCGATCGTCGAGTACTTGCGATTTGCCCGCATGTTTAACGAGAAATTCCCTGGATTCGACACCGATATTCACGGGTTGGTCGAGGATTCCAACGACGGTAAACTCGAGTACTTTATCGACTGCGTCCGCACCTAGTAACAACCTAGTTCCACGACGATGCAACGCTCGCTTTACGAAGCTTTTTGCTCGACGGCAAGCCGGCTGGATCATCGGGAGGCTTGGGTCCTCACGGAAGATCGCTCGATGCGATCGATTCGGTGGAGCGAATTTCGAGATCAGGTCGATCGTCTCGCGCTGTGGCTCTCGAATGGGGGGGTAAATGCAGGCGACCGAGTGGTCAATCTCGAGCCGAACTCCCACCGCTGGGCGATCCTAGATCTGGCCTGCGCAGCGATCGGTGCGGTACACTCTCCGATCGATCCGCGTTGGCACGATCACCAAATCCAAAGGGCTATCGCATCGCTTGAGCCCAAAGCGGTATTCTCGCTCGGTCAAAGCAATCCAATCCACACCCGAGGATTAAGTGTTCCGAGCATGCCGATCGCCCAAGCACTCGATCAGGCGACGTGTGTGCCAAGTGTCGCTCAGCGGAGAAGTTGGCAAGAAACCCAACGAGAGCTCCAATTGGCAAACATCCTTTGGACCTCTGGGACATCGGCAAACCCTAAAGGTGTGATGCTCAGCCACGGCAATCTGCTTTCGAATGCTACGGCTAAACTCGATGCCATGCCCCAAGATGATCAAGATCTGCGGCTCAATCTGCTCCCCTTTGCTCATGCTTACGCCCGCACCTGCGAACTTACCGCTTGGTACCTCTCAGGCGGGACGATGGCATGCGCCAATAGCAGCCAATCACTGATCGAATTTGCTCAGTTGCTTGGTCCGACACTGGTCAATGCGGTTCCCTCGGTTTACGAGTATTGGATCAAGCAAGCCCGAGTGCAATCGCATGCCGGAGAGCAATGCAATCTTCGGACGTTTCTTGGAGGTCGCATACGACAACTTGCTAGTGGCGGTGCAGCGATTAAAGACTCGGTTCGGGAATGCTTCGAAAGCCAGATGCTTACGATCTTCCAAGGCTATGGATTAACCGAGGCATCGCCGGTTGTTTGTTCTAACCGAGCCGCAAGGCAAGAGGGTGGACAAACCGTACCGGCGATTCTTCAAGGAGTAGGACCGCCAGTCCAAGGAGTCAAGCTGCGGATCGATAGCGATCAGAAGCTTTGGGTTCAAGGCCCCGGAGTGATGCAAGGTTATTGGCGCGACGAGTTTGCCAGTCAGCAGCGGATCCAATCCGGTTGGCTTGATACGGGCGATTGTGTATCGATCGGTAATCTCGCCCACGGTTCGATCCGAATATCAGGCCGCGCCGATGATATCCAGGTTTTAAACACAGGATACAAATTCGCACCTCGGATCCTCGAAGAGCCTATCGAGCAAATCGAGTCCATCGCAGGGTGCGTCGTTGTAGGAAATGGTCTCAGGCGACCGGTTGCGATCGTAAGTCTCAAGGGGGACTCTTGGGCCGATCCTGAGAGTTTGCTGAGCGAAATTCGAGCTTTGCACAAGGATCAGCCGGAACACTTGGAAATTGCCCAAGTCGTAGTCGTCAAGGAGCCCTGGACGATCGAAAATGGGTTGAGGCATTGGAAAGGTGGTGTCAATCGAAATGAAATCGTGCGCAAGTTTGCTCCGCCCTAGCGGATTCCGGTTAGAATGCCAGAGAGTCGAATTTGGATTGGGTAGACATCGGAGTCAATTCGGCGAGCAACTTTTGGAAAAGCATTGATGAAACGACAAGCAAACCGTCTCTATGAAGATGGAACTATTGCGCTGGCCGACGGGAATCTGGTTCGAGGTAGAAAGATTCTCGATAAACTCAAGGCGATCGCCCCCGAATCACCCATGGCGATCGAACTCTCGGGCGACTTTGCAAGGACATCTGGAGACTTCGACGAGGCCCTGGAATGGTTTGACCGTTTGGTATCGCAGGAATTTGAAAACAAGTGGCGCGGTGTCGGTTACATGGGTATGGCTTCGACCTACCAAGCCCAACGCGATCTTGAAAAGGCCTTGGATTCTTATCGTAAAGCTCTCGATGTATTCAGTGGAATCGGAGACTTTGATCGCATTTGGCTCATCAAGCATTTAATAGGAGAGCTTCTGATCGAAATAGGGATGTTTCAACAAGCCACAGAGGTTTTGGAAGAAGCCTACAATGAGATCCGAGCCTATCGCAAACGCCGCCGGTATTTCGATCTTGCCTTGGACATCCGCACCTGCTTGGCTGAAGCTTACCGCATGCTCGGACGGCTTGATGATTCGAGGGCTCAGTGGGAAAAAATCGCGTTTCTCTCCCAAAAATATGACAATCCCTTTTTGAATGCTTCTGCCCTCGATGGACTGGGGGTGATCTGTCAGATCCAAGGTCATTTTGACGAAGCCAAAGATTACCACACAAAGTCACTTCATATAAACAGAAATATTCGCTACCTCGAAGGTCAGAGCGTGAACCTCGGGAATCTAGCGCGGCTGCACATCCAAATGGAGCAATGGGATCAAGCCGAGCAGTACATTCTTAAAAGCATCAAGATCGAGCAGAAGAATGAGAACCTAATCGGTATCGCTTTTGATAAACTCGTCTTGGCTGAGATCGATATTGGACGAGGGAACTACGAAGCTGCCGAAAAGAAGCTTACGCAACTAGAGTCCCTCATGTCCAGAGAGGGCTACGGAGATGACCTTATAGCGATCTCGTCTCAACTCGGCTACGTTCATCGCATGATGGGTAGGCTTGATGAAGCATTCGAGCGGCAACTGGATGTTCTCGCACGAGCCCGCAAAATGCATCATGGCGACGGAGTACCAGCGGTGCTTGACGAGCTAGCCGAAATCGAACTAGCCAGAGGAAATCGAGAGCAAGCGAGGGTTTATTGGCAAGAAGCTTTAGGTCTCTACGAGCAGCTCGGCTCCGAGAGAATGATCGAGAGCATTCGCATGAGTCTTGCTGATCTCGATGCCTTTTAATGCAACTGGGAATACAAAAGAAAGTTGATTCCAATTCGGAATGCATCCTCTCGAACGTAGCCCCTGCATTGCAACGAGTGCTTGCTTTCCATAGCGCAGCTTAGATCGTTCGGTGAGAAAAGGACGATGATCCGGTCGTTCCATTCCAACGCTTCGATCTCCGCAGGACCCTCGCGTTTGGCCTTGGCCAAATCCACGTCTCCGCGGCCTGGATCGACCAAGCTAACGTTGCGCAGATCATAGCCACCTGGGCCATCCTTGAGCAGCAGTGGGTGGTCGACGGGTAGCAGTTGCCACTTGGCATCGGGAAACAACTTGCCGAACTCCTCACGCATCGACTTGGTGAATTCCTCAGAGCCACATATTGCATCTCCGAGTACCATACCACCATTGATAAAATGGTTTCGCATGCCCTGCTGCTCGGCCTCGGAGAACGCGAATTTGGTTCTTCCATGGATATAAACCAAAGGATACTTTTCAAGTTCGGTGCTGGTCGCCGAGAGTTTTGGTGTCTTTGGATCGACCATGGCTTTGGTCTCGCGCCGAAAGACTTCCACAAGGTTGCTTAGGGCTTTAGGGGTTTCATCACCACCGCCGCTGTGCATGAGCTTTGGCAGAGTCAGTGTACCTCGCTCGAGGACTTGGCGATTCATATCGCTTTGCACGATCTGAACGGCTTCAAGCTTGTCCTTGAGTTCTCTTCCTGTAGCGTAGGCCACGACGTTTAGCCCGATCTTGACCGCATTATCGAGTTGGGAGCTTACGGCCTTGGAATACTGAGGTTTTGCTCCATAGGGCTTTGAGAGTTCCCAGCGGCAAGTCAGGCTTATCGGGCTGTAGATGATGCTGGTTTTGCAACAGGCTTCTATGCCATAGAGCCAAAAGCCATCGGGTAAGGCCGACGGATCGAGCCGTGCCTCTGCACTCCAGACCGGATGGTTCGGAGGTAGCTTTTGAAAAGGCTTGTCGAAGATCATCTCCATCTCACGACGGAAAGACACGTCGAAGGCTTGACCATCGCAACCCTCCTGCGCGCAGGCTTCTGCGAAGATGAATCCGCCTTGGTCGATGTAGTCTTTGATCATCCTACGTTGCTGGGCCGAGAGAACAAACTCCTGGCTTCCAGTGATAAACAAAACAGGTGTTTCGAGTAAATCCTGGAGTGTTGCCCGTTGGAGTTTGATCGTCTGCCAGGCTAGATCGCGTTTCCAAGCAAGTTCGATGTGTCCGGTCAGGTGCTGGATACTTTTTCGGTGTCGATTCCAATCCCGATCCTGTGGATCGGTCGAATGCTGCAACTGGCCTATGACGACCTGCCGCTTGCCCTTGCTCAAAAACAGCAATGCCATGGCGCGAGCAGCCGCAGACTCGATTCCAGCGGAACCTTGCGTAACTCCCATGAGCCGAGAGTTTTTCGGACCGACGATCGCATCGCATCCCTCGCGATACCAGTCATGCTGACCGATGAAGCGTTGGCCTGAGAGACGACCGACACGTTCCAGGCCGTACATATAGTACATGTACCAAGCAGCCGAACCGGGATTCTGAGTGACTGAAAAATTATCGGCAAGCCACCGAAGCGACTTCTCAAGATCATACGCTTCGGCAGCCCCTTGAGTGCAACACTGAATCTGATTGCCCTGGGCACGGGCATCTTGAGTTGCCGATGCATCTTCGAGAATTAGCATCGAAGCGATCCCTGCACAAGTCATGCTTCCAAGAGGCTTCGGGTCTCCTCGGTAACCCCAGGTGCCCGCAGGACTCATCTTATTGAGCCAGTAGGTGCGTCCCTTTTGGATCACTGGTTGAGGTATCTCGATCCCAATACGGCTTGCTTCCCAAAGAGCAAGCACGGCAAACTGAGTGTTCGATTCGTCAGAAGCTCCGCGGTCTTGCCGGTAAGCCCAACCACCATCGGCTTGTTGGGCTTGGATAAGCCACTCTACATTGCGTTCGATCAGGGCACGGTCTCTGCCTGGTTCGGCCAAGCACATGGCCATGATTTGCAAGCTCGCTTCGTAGACTTGCATGGGCGGCTCACTGCGGATGTAGTCCATCGCGCGGGCCACCTCGGTGTCATTGGGTTTGCGACCAGCACTCAGAAGTGCCAAGACGACTAAACTCGTCAAGCCAGTTTTTTGATCCTGGTGACCTTGCCAAGCACCGACGGGGCCATCTTTGGCTTGCCGATTTTGGGTGCGTCGAAAGTATTGCAGCAAGTCTTCGATCGCTTGCTGGACATCTGCCGGACTTACAGAGCCTTGTGCCATCGCCCAATTTGGACTCGACCAAATCGTCACGATCGAAACGATGCAGGTGCACAGCCAGCGCATCAAAGATCTGTGCTGCGAGCAAATACCCATTGCGCGATCGCAATTGGGCTGACGACTTGGATCCATCGGAGATTGTTTCATGCCTGGGATTCTATCAAATCCATCGGCATAAATCGACCTGTGGGTATGGAGCCAGCAATGCTACCGTTTTTTACCGTTATTGGTTCATCCGTACTCGGACCGGTTCTTGGCCCGGGACAAGTGTGTTTGGATACGGAACGACTGGGATATCCAGCAGATTGCCATTCGATGGAGCGATATTTGGAGTGCCAGGTGCCATTGTGCCGGGGGCCATTGTGCCGGGTGTGGGATTCATCGCACTCGATATGCTCTCGGTCACTGCCCCTACCTGGCGATAAATACCGCTTGCCTGCTGAGTGACCTGCCTGCCGCGTTCGACAAGCTGATCGATGTTGGCCGTACCTCCGATACTCGTCAACAGATCGCGGGCGGGTTTGAGATTCGGATCGATTTTTAGAGCCTCGGTCAGATGCTGCTGTGTGGCAGGGATATTCTTGCGCTGGAATAGCAGGTAGGCCATCTGGTATTGGGCCATCGCTGGGGTCTCGCATCGTGCCAACTCGGCCATCGATCCGTTTGCGTCCCCCGCATCGAGCATTGCACCGGCGAGTGCATGACGATAGGACTTATTGGTCGGTTGCAATTCGACGGCTTTGCGCAGATGCTGCTGAGCCGAAGCAATATCGCCGGACTTGGCATAGACTCGACCGAGTTCCATGCAAGCGTCCGCATTGGTCGGTGCCACTTGGATTGTTCTTTGATAGAACTCGATCGACTTGGCAATTTCTTGCTGTCGGTCATAGAGCCTCGCTGTGCTCAGCAGTGCGACGGCATTCTTAGGTTCGGCTTCCAAGGCTCGCGAGTAGCTATCGAGCGCTTTTGCATAGTTTCCTTGCGATTCAAAGTAATTGCCTTGCGCGACGAAAGTGTCTGGAGCGATGCTCAAAGGATTGGTTGCAGAGTCGCTTTCGCCATTAGCGTTCTCCATCGAAGATGCCGAGACGGGCGTGAAGGGTGCCGCGATGGCTGTTTTGGTCTTGGAGTAAGCCGAAGACATCGCCGCACCCACGGAAGAAATCTGATTCTTTACCCCTTGGCCTGCGCTGGACATCGAGAAGCCCGGGAGTTTATTGGCTGATTGAGAGGCGCAGCCGGTAAGACAAACGCTTGTGAGCACAGCACTATAGAGCCATCTGTAGGACTGCTTATCCAAGTTATTCAATGGCCTGGCGGAGGCATTGGGTTTTGGTTTGCCAGCATAATGTCGCTCTTGCATCATCCATTCCTTTGGTAGAATCGCTACAATCGTGTTTTCTTCACACTCGGCAACCCTGCCGTAGTAGCTTGAAAGAAACCCGGAAAAGTTTCCCTAAGTTTCCTAGATGGCAAAAGCTTATGTCTCGCTCTGACAAGAATCCTCCCAGTGTGCCACCTCGGGGCAAACAGGAACCGTTGCCTAGGCCAAGTTTAAGTCAGCGTATGTTCGGCGGTGCATCGCTTGGCCAACTCTATCATTTTTGCAACCGACTCTCGACGGGTCTTCGGGCTGGAGTCGATCCTCTGCGGCTTTTGGATGCCGAGTCCAAAGCGGGTGCGACCCGCTATCGCGATGCTGCGAAAGATACAGCCGACAAGATTAGGCTTGGATACACCTTTTCAGAAGCGATGCAGTTGCAAAAAGGATTCTTTCCACCACTTTTGATCAAGATGATTTCGGCTGGTGAAGAGTCTGGGCAAGTTGACCGAGTCCTCGGTTACATGTCCGACTACTACCAAGATCTCAAGCGAACGCGGCAGGACTTTGTCTCGCAGATCACTGCTCCGGTGATTCAATTGCTTTTGGCGATCTTGATCATCTGCGGCATGATCTTTATCAATGGATTTTTCCAAGCCGGTGGGCCCAATGAAAAACCGTTCGACATTACCGGAGTTGGACTTCGGGGTATCAACGGAGTGATGATATTCCTAGGCATCCTTTTGGTGATCTCATTGATTCTTGGAACAATTTGCGTCGGTATTTGGAAAAACTGGTACAACTGCCATCAGACGTTGGTTCCATTGGTTCGCAACGTGCCGGTGATCGGCCCGGTTTTTACGACCACGGCGATGAGTCGATTGTCGATGACCCTCTCGATGATGCTCGGTGCTGGAGTCGAGGCCAAACGAAGTGTGCGCGATGCGGTCTTGAGCACCGGGAACTATTACTACATCTCGGGTTTGCCTGAAATTGAATCAGCGATCCAGCAGGGCAAGTCGCTCTCGGAGAGTTTTTCAGAGCCGAATCGCCTCCCGGACGAATTCATTCAGACCCTCGAAGTCGGCGAGCTTAGCGGTGCCGATAGCGAATCGCTCGAGCGTCTTGCGATCCAGTATCGTGAGAAGGCACAAATTGCGCTCAAGCAATTGGCGGTAGCCGCCGGGTTTCTGATTTGGTTCATGATAGCTGCGATGATCATCACCGTGATCTTTATGGTATTCATGCAGTATCTGGCCATCCTCACAGGTAATCTTCCAAAATAGACTGCACCTTTACCTGCCTTATGCTCTCGAAACTTTATCCGCATGTAGCTTTGCAGTTGTCCAAGTCTGGTCCTCGTCCAAAAGCGGCCTATTTGCACGTACCATTTTGCTACCATCGCTGTGGCTATTGCAACTTTACGTTGCTTGCAGGCCGCGACGATCTTCACGAGCGATTCGTCGATGCCATTGGAACCGAGCTCTCATGGCTTGGAACTCCGCAACCGGTAGAGACGATTTTTCTAGGTGGGGGAACGCCATCGATTCTCAGTCCTAAGCTTATGGAGCGACTGCTCGATAGCATCGGAACTTGGTTGCCGATTCAAGGTGCCCGAGAGTGGACCATCGAAGCAAATCCGCGAGATATCACCCCGCCCAATTTGAAACTCTGGAGCAGCTTTGGGATCAACCGTATAAGCATCGGTGGGCAATCCTTCCAAGCTCGCAAACTCAGGGTCCTTGAGCGAGACCATTCCCCTGAGGAACTCTCAAGGTCGATCGAGGTTGCTATCTCTTGCATGCCCCGGGTCTCGCTCGATTTGATCTTTGCAGCACCCGGCGAGACGCTCGATGAATGGCAAGCGGATTTGAAGCGTTGCGGTTCGCTCGGGATCGGGCATGTATCGACCTATGGGCTAACTTTTGAAAAAGGTGCTCGATTCTATGGCCAACTGCAACGGCACCAGATCACCAAGGTCGACGAGCAGATAGAACTCGACATGTACAATATGGCGATCGATACGCTGTGTGCACTTGGGATTGAGCACTATGAGATCTCGAACTTCGCTATCGATGGACAAGAATGTTTGCACAATCAGTCCTATTGGAATTCGGATCGATGGTGGGGGTTTGGCCCAAGTGCTGCAAGTTATTTGGGGAGCACTCGAAGTGTGAATCATCGAGGGACTCTCCAGTACTTGCGCAGAATCCAGGAGAAACTCTCACCGATCGATGAGCAAGACGAACTGACGGTCGATCAGCAGGATCGAGAGCGTTTCGTGTTTGGGATGCGGCAGCGCAAGGGAGTGGCTTGGGAGCAATTCAAAGCGGATTTCTCTGAAAATACCTTTCAGGCGATCCAAAAGTGTTTGGATAAGCACATCGCACAAGGCTGGATCGAGCATGCCGAGGATCGGGTGCGATTGACCCGAGCGGGCCTAGTCCTAAGCGATGGCTTGTGGCATGAGTATCTGACTTGTGATTGAGATCAGATATGATTTTTGGGTTCTTCAGGAATGATTGTGGGTTTGGGTGAGAAATCGGTTCGCCTGTGATCTACCGAAGTAGTTCCAGTCGCAATTGAAGTTGTTCCTCTCCGTTGAGTCTCAAAACCTCAACGGTCGTTCGTCCGATTGCTGTCTTGCCCCGTATGATCACACCCTGCCACTCAAAATGGTCAACCCATCGATGATTCCGCGGATGGTATAGTTCCGAAAGGATGTTTGTTTGAGGATCGAATCCAGCGATATTTGGCCCCTTGTGAAGGTTGCAGTCAATACAGGCAAGCGCTAAGTTATCAAACCTATCGCTTCCGCCGTGTTTTCGAGGAATTATATGTTCGATATGTAGTGCAGCTAACGGAGAGTGTGATTGATGAAGCCCGCAGTATTCACATCGGTGGTCGGCTCGCTCTCGGACGCGTTGGCGCAGATCTAAATCCATGCGAGTTAGCCGTTCATCAACCTTTTTCTCGCCTTGGCTTGCAGCGTTGAAATGAATTTATTGGCGCGTACGTAGCCTTCGAATTCTGCCTTTTCCGCGTCCGATAAGCTTCCTTCATTATTTCGCTCGGCTAGGGTTGCAATTCGATCCCTGATAAGAGGATCTCCACAATAATGCAGTATTGCTTGAGCCTGTTGTGCGGTAAACAAATCAATGATGCCGTCCGTTGCACGATCGAACGCTTCGATATCATATGCTGATGAAGCCAACTTGAACTCCATTGATCGTCAATCATTAAGCCAATAGAACTAGTCCTGAACCACTCCCAGTATTCTCACCGACATGGTTGATTGTCAAGAGCCAAAATCCGTTCCCTTCGGACGCACCCTTGGGTTTCCCCTTGGAATCCTGTAAATTAGGTGGGTGAATTCCGCGATCAGCACTCTACTATCGAGAGCCAAGAGACGATTTCCCGATGGATGGTAGTTACCAAGTTTGGTGCGATGTCGGAGGCACTTTTACGGATTGCTTCGTCCTAACTCCACAGAATCGCCAGCTCCGACTCAAAGTCCTATCGCATGGTCGTATGCCAGGCAGTGTCGATACATGGGTGGACTCATCGACCTGGATCGATCCTCGCCGAATTGGCCAAAGCGATCGGTTCTGGCGTTCGAGTTCCGTGGTGCTTTACGACGCTTCTCGACAAGCCATTGCTGAAGGGATTTGCAGCGACTTTTGCGGCTCGACGGGTGCCATCCGGGTCGAAGGACTTTCGCAAGCCCGATCTGCCGTGGCTTACGAGTTTATACCAGGGATAGAAGCTCCCGTGCTTGCTGCCCGAATGATGCTCGATGTTCCCCTGGAGGATCCGCTCCCGGTTCTCGATGTTCGCTTGGGGACTACTCGCGCGACGAACGCTCTGCTGACTCGATCCGGTGAGCCGACAGCTTTGCTTACGACCAAGGGGTTCGAGGATCTGATCGAAATCGGGTACCAGGAGCGGCCTGAACTCTTTGCAATCCATGTCCAGAAAAGACCCAATCTCTATACTCTTTCGGTTGGGATCGTCGAACGAATCGACGCCAATGGCGATGTCCTGATGGCACTTGATGAGAAACAAGCTCAAGAGGAGTTGCGATCGCTCTGGGGCCGTGGGATCAGATCCTTGGCGATCTGTTTGCTCCACTCGTATAGGAATCCTCAGCATGAGTTGCGTTTAGCCCAGATTGCAACGGATATGGGTTTTCCTTGGGTATTTAGTTCTGCCCGTGTCGCACCGGTGATTCGAGCCGTATCCAGGGGTGAAACGGCACTCGTGGATGCTTATTTGACTCCCGTGGTTCGCAAGTACCTTTCGGGGTTGCAGCAGCAAATCTGTCAGATTGCTGGGAGCAAGTTGCGGGTGATGACCAGCAGCGGAGGGCTGATCGATGCTGCTCAAGCCTCCGGAAAGGAATTGGTTCTTTCGGGACCTGCTGGAGGCGCGGTGGCTTTGCAGGCGATTGCCAAACAATCCGGTGCACCGAAGCTCATCGGACTGGACATGGGTGGCACCTCGACGGATGTGTGCCGCATCGATGGCCGATTGCAACTCGAACACGAAACGGTCAAGGCGGGGATTCGAATGACCGTACCGACACTCGCGATCCATACGGTTGCCTCCGGTGGCGGTAGCATCTGCACGTTTGACGGAGTCCAGTTACGCATAGGCCCCAAGAGCGCTGGTTCGGATCCAGGGCCTGCTTGTTACGGCCGAGGCGGCCCCCTTACGATCACCGATTTGAATTTGCTCCAAGGTCGAATCGATCCTCAAGCGTTTCCGATACCATTGCAACCCCAGGCCGCCCAAGATCGCTTGATGGAACTGCTCGAGCAAGTTCAGTGCAATCCTTTGTTTGAGTCCATGGATGCCGACAAGCTTGTTTCAGGTTTGCGTCAAATCGCCAACGAGCAAATGGCCTCGGCTGTCCGAGCCATCAGCATCGAACAAGGAGCCGATCCCCGCGAACATGTGCTCGTAGGCTTCGGGGGTGCTGCTGGCCAACACATTTGTCAGATTGCCGAGCTCCTGGATATGGATCGTATCATCGATCATCCCGAGGCCGGTCTACTCAGCGCCCTGGGAATGGGGCTTGCGCAAATCAAACGCTCTGCGACCCATCCGCTCTACATGCCTTTGGATAAGCTCGACCGAGGGCAATTGGATCTTATTCACAGCAGGCTCACCGAGCAAATCCGTCTGGAGTTGGCCGGCGAAGGTATCGCTTTGGAGGAACAGACTTTTCTCGGTGAGGTCGAGCTTCGCTACCTGGGTACTGAAGGGACACTGCGAATCCTCTGGGATGATCACCCCGAGGATTGGGGCTCTAGGTTTGAAAAAAGATACCAGGAAAAGTTTGGAGTCTCGAGGGATTCGCATCCGTTGGAGATTACCTGCTTGTGGCTCGAAGGCTCTTCGCC
>Ga0208202_1000151_pt1 | contig 17043 bp, 11 predicted proteins | sample LakMenEpi27Aug08_FD_150738 | JGI IMG/M metagenome (GOLD analysis project Ga0208202, IMG submission 150738) | Freshwater microbial communities from Lake Mendota, WI - 27AUG2008 deep hole epilimnion (SPAdes) | ecosystem: Environmental > Aquatic > Freshwater > Lake > Epilimnion/Euphotic zone ... | reverse complement strand
AAATCCATTATTTGATAGGCCAATAGGCACTGTGCCAGCAGTGGTTAGCGCTGGTATGGTAATTTTTATTGTATAATAAAGTCTTAAAAATTGAAACTCTGTTAGAGTTACAGCTTCTGGAAGAACAAATCTAGAAATAAGAGCAACGTTAGTGCTAAATGTACCCTGTGAACCCTTTGCCTGATCACCGCTTCCGATACCAGATGAAGAACTGGCAGATATTCCTATTTCACGAACGGTTTTTGTTTCGCTAGCAGCTAAAGCTGCAAAATCCCAAACCCGTGTCATAGTTCTCACACCATTACCAAAATCATTTGTCATTGGTGATGTATTTTCATCAATATTTGCTGCTAAACGTTTAGTCCAATATATTTCATTATCCGTACCCCTTAAAAAGGTATTGTTGGTGCTAAATGGATCAGCCGCACTATCACCAAAATAGGCAGAATGGATAATTCCTTTGGAAGCAATTCCGTTAGTGGTTGGCGAATAACCGCCAATACTTCCAGCGCCATCACCCTGAAATGCGACTGGGCCAATACCCATGCTTCCATAAGTTCCATTAAAAATGTTTAACCCCCTATCCTGAATTAGATTTTTTCTCCATTTGTCACCGAGTGGTTTTTTAACAGAACCATTTGGACAAACTACTTCAATTTTCCATTCACCATTTATTCCAATACGATTTTCTATTTCACTTTCCGAATAAACGCGTTTTAATATATTTAAAGACATAATGTTGTTTTCCTTATTATATATACATTTTTTATTTTGTAAATTTATTTTTAAATCATTTTAATTTATATAATTTTTAATGCCGCTCAAATAGTCAATAATTCTATTTTCATAATCTTTTAAGATATCCACGTTTATACCGATAGAATACATTGCAATTCGCGCATCGCTATAACCCTCTGGGGTGGCAGCGCCATCACCAGTAGGATTATTTGCAAAAACATATATATTTGATGCTTGCGCGCCATTTTCTATATAAACAAATGCTGTTTCTGATACGTATGTGTTTCTAGCAACCCAAACACCAGTATTAAATCTTGAGGTTATCATAAGTCCGGTTGTTGGGACAAAATTGCCATAATTTGCGATTCCGCTTGCTCTTGATTTTTGGAATAAAGTGTTACTACCGCTTGCATATATTGCGCTAGATCCAGTGATAGATTGTATACCAGCCCCAATATAATATTGATTGGCTGAAGTTCCAGTTCTCGTTATATAAACAGCCATATGCTGCGATCCAGTAGTTTCTTGATTTAAATTATGTGCAGTGTCAATGTATTTTGAAGATCCGTCTCCCAAAAGACCACTCAATCTGCTATAATCGCCGCTCACAAAATTATAAGAAATTCCAGTTTTGCCATTATTTTTGAGTGGTATAAATATTCCAGAATGAGTTCTTGGTCCAGCCATTAAACATCCGTCTGTTATTTTATCCCAAACATTATCAGTTTTTAATCCAGATATTAGTTTATCAATCTCAATACGAACTCCACTTTCTAATTTTTGTCCTTCGTACGATTCTAATCTTAAAATATAATCTAGCGAAGCTGAATCAAAGCCAGAAAGTATTGCATCCTCACCGGTATTAGTGAAATATGTAAGTCCGATAATTTCAGGATTTGCGCCAGTTATTAAACTGTCTCCAGTTACAAATGTTCCGCTTTGAATTGCGTATGCGAATTTAAATCCAGACAAGTATGTAATTCCAGTTATCTCCGGTATCACGCCGGTAAAAATAAAATCACCACTATTAAATACTATATTATTACCACCATACTGTATAGCCAAAATTGTAGGAACGAAATGTAAAGGATCTCCAAACAATAGTGGAGATTTTCCTGTAGTGATTAATCCAGAAATAACCCCAAGTCCAGTGCTCTGATTATAAACCCCAGAAAAACCACTTCCGTTTGTAAAATTAAAATCAATATTAATTTCATTTAAGAATGGCGTTGTGAATTGGGCAAATCCTGAAAATCCAGAAAATATACCAGATTCTTCAAAGTAATACTTTGATCCTATAAATCCAGTTTGCATTCCGGTACCGGAAATGGCACCATTAATTCCGCTAAAGCCAGAACTTAAAACAAAAAATCCAGAAAACAATCCACCATTGGCAAATTCAGGCTCATCATTAAATCCTGTTAAATTTATATATTGAAAATTATTAACAGACCCTATAAATCCAGTAAAGATACCAATACCGTACTCGTTAGGAGTTAAAGTTTGAGGATCTATTATGGCGCCAGAAAATCCACTATAACCAACAAAAAAACCACTATACTCGTATCCGTAATTTGAATTTGCAATTTCTGTATTTTCAAATCCATTAAAAGCCCCAGTAAAATTTATAATATTTTTTGATCCTATAAGACCGGTCATTGAACCTATTACTGTGTTTGCAAATGGACCAGGGCTAATTTCAACAAAGCCACTATTACCATCAAACGTTATGGGTATTGGGTCATTGTTTTCATCTAAAATCGGATCACCATCTTCATCCAATAATTGGGAGAAAAATCCCGTATATTTAAAACCAATATTTTCATCAAATCCATAAAGCCCACTAAACCCAGAAAATTCTCCAGATCCTGTCGGGAAATATAATTCTATAATATCTTCAGTTTCTGCCGGATTGGAAAAATCATTTTGTATAAAAATTCCACTATATAAACCATCTATTGGATTATTTTTATAAAAACCTGAAAAGTAGTCGCCGCTTTTTATGCCAATTAAAAATCCAGTTACTCCAATTGCTTCTATATCTTTATTTGGTAAAAAATTATATTGCATATTTTCATAAAAATATCCGCTAGAGCCTGTTAAAGAATTATTATCAAAGCCAGAAAATATACCATTATCAAAACGATAACCACTTATATACCCGATTATTGGTTCGGGTATTAATTTAATTTTTGGAAACTTATAAACGTTATTATTGATAAAATAACCACTAGAATACAATTCGGAGAATTCATTAAATGGTAAAAATTTATTACTGCCACTTTGTATACCGCTAATATAGCCAATTATTTTTTCTTGAAACGCTCTTCGTTTTGGCGGAAAAAATTCTTGACCAGAAATATTTCCATTGCTACTTATTAAATAAAATCCACTTGTCCCACTTTCATTTTGCTCAGTAAATCTTGAAAAAGAAAAATTTCCAAAACTGTCCACTTGTCCTATTCCGCTCACAAATCCAACAACACCCCTATTATAATAACTGCCAAAAACTGGAGGGTATATGCTTTGAAGACCAACATTAAAGCCAACACTAACAACTTCGCCTCTTGGCTCTAAAATATCAGCCCTTTCTGGCGATCTAAGCTCACCAGTAACCGAGTTAACTAATGTATATGTCCATCTTCCGTAGTCTATATAGGATCCGCTATATATTGTTGCGGAAAATTTTAATATATCATCATAATCAGTATATGTCTTATATAAAACAGGGCTTGTATAGTCATAATAATTTATTGATTTTATATATCCACTACAAGAAAAATTATCGCTAAATATATTTCCAACAGCAAAGTTTGTTTCTAAATTTTGCACAGGTCGCACTTTAATTCCAATCGCCTCTGCCATATTTTCAGCTATGTCTTTTGCTTTATGGGTGTAATCACCTTGCAATATTAAAACTCCTGCGCATAAATGATCTAATCCTTCTAAATCATAAATTGCTACGCTGTCATTTTTTACGCCAGCACCAATTACCATTCTTTGTGGAAATAAATTATTTATATAAATACCAGAAGTTTTGGTATCACGGGCTTGTATGGTATATTTTGGATCTGGAAATCTACCAGTTAAAATTCTGTAATCTTTTCCAAAAAATGATCTGATGGAATAGTTGTTTTTTTTATATACAGTATTTATACAAACAAATTTATTTTCATTGTTATCTATTTCATAGAATGAAACTGGTGGCGGTGTATAATTTGCTATGCCAGTACCAACTTCTCTTCCGGTATTTTGAGTAAAAACATTGTATTTTTCAGCTTGTGATGCTGAAAAATCTACTTGATAACCCTTTTTATCACCCCCATATATTTCATCATATATATATGTGGTTCCAACGGTTCTGAAATCACTTGTAGAAAATTCAGGAGCAATTACTCCAAAATTATCAACAGAATCATCAAACCAATAATATGGACAAGTCTGGCCCGGCCTATAAAGGCTTGTTTCATTTTTTGGCCTATTATGTTTTAAAAAATAAAAAACAGAAGTTTCATTTCTTCTAAATTGGAACTTATCATCAGTTCTAACTTTTCCAGAAAAGTCTATAAGACCGACTGTTTTGAATCTTCTCCTTCCAACTACCAAATCAGACCCAAGATTTATTCCGCTTTCTGTCCATTGTGCAATTTCTGGAAAAAAAACTGGCGCTCCAGAAGCCATATCGCCAATCCCAAATGCATAATTTCCTTTTCCTATATTTTGCGCAGACCTAAGTGGATAAAATGCAAAAATATCATTACTGTCGCGTGTTATAGAAGATATATATTTAACAAAATTATTTAACCTACTTGAAGATTCTGTATTAAAATATGTATCTCCTGATCCTGTAACTCTTAATATAAAATCATTAAGAAGTGGATGCGTTATGTTTTCAATTAACATATACAGGTATTTTATTCGTAGTAACCAAAAAGTACGATATTAATATCAGATATACCAGACAAAGGATTATATATATCTATACCTATTCTATTATTCCAAGGGGCACTGAAACCAATATTAAAAGACTCATTGTATAACTGCCCAGTTTTTAATCCAAACTTTGGACCTATTACTTTATTACCATTTTTATCCTTGTGATAAAAGTTTCCAGTAAATGATCCTGAATATGGAGTATTTCTATAACCTATAATCCCAGTCATTATTCCAGTTCCATATTCTTTTGTTACAAAATTTACATTTCTCCAACCCACGTATCCAGTTATAATTCCAGATCCTGAGTTTATAAATGTATCTCCAATAAAATTATTACCTATATATGGGTATGGTCCAAAACCTGTGTATAAAAACCCTAAGTTATTGTTAAATCCTGAAAATCCAGTAAACCCAGAAAACATACTTCCGGTTGGAAAAAAGCTTTTTTGATTTCCTGTTATAAAACCACTAGAGCCTGTGATTTGATTAAATTGGTAAAATTCACCAAATACGTTTTTAAATCCACTGATAAATCCAACAATATATTCTTTTACTACGCCAGTAAATCCAATTCCGCTAAATCCACTTGTTGAAGGATAAAACCCGCTATAAGAATATCCATATTTTGTAAACGAAGGGTTATTGTCAAATTTGGGGAATTTATAATACTTAGGATCAAATGTTCCGCTTGGAAACATATAAGTATTATTATCTATAAAATAACCGCTTATACCAGAAGTATTTTCCGCAAGACCTGACATGATTTGAAAATTGTATAAAGCATTTGCTCTCGAAAATCCTGTGATATCTTGCCTTCCGCTAACATTTCTTTTTCCTACACCACCAATCCATTGGCCCGTATAGCCAGCACCATCAAAAATAAGGCCGGAAAAAAAGTCTTCATTGATGTCGAAATGCATACCAGTATACTCAAAGCCAAGTCCAATATCTATACCAGGTCTTCCAGAAAATCCCGAAAATGGTATAAATATATTTGCTCCACCAATAATTCCAGTCATTATTCCGTCTGTATTATTTGTGGCACCATTTAATCCGGAAAATCCACTACCTAATGGAAATGAAAATCCGGTATAGTAAGATGAATAACCGCTACCGGTATAAATACCATACATTTTATCAAAGCCGGTATATCCCATTGTTGGAAAAAATATTTTAATATAATCTGATAGAGTATTTATAAAATAACCGCTAGAATTTCCTATTGAAAATTGGTTAGAACCATTCATGAATCCGCTCACAAAACCTATTATAGGGTAATAAATAGGGCGATCTGCTGGGAAAAAATATTTTTCTCCATTAATAAAATATCCACTTGATCCAACCACGAAACCACTTAAATCTAGCCTGAATATTCCAGTATCTATTCCTCTATATGGATCGTAATCATCATGATAAAATACCCCAGAGCCAGAAACTCCGGTCGTAATTCTCGATAATCTTACAAAGCCGCCATATTGATTTAAATATCCACTCAAAAATCCAGAAACTTTTTCTGGGAATGCTCCACTTCTCCACCCTATGTTTTGCAATATCTCTCCGGAACCAAAATTTATATTGTTGTAGCCACTGTATATGCCCACAGAAAATATACCATTTGATGATATTTGAAATCCGGTATATTGAAATCCGGAAATAGAAGAAAAACCAGGCTGCCCAGAAAATCCAGAAAATATTGCTGTTGCTGGAAAATTGATTTTGTTATTATTTAAAATATAACCACTCCAGTTACTTATATCAATTTGATTTTCGCATGGATTACATGGTGTTTTTAGAATTGAAAGTGACTGTGCATAAATAGGCACAGGACTTACAAACCCACTTATATATCCGGTTACTTGTTCGGCAAACGTTAATTGACCAATTCCAGTATTACTGCAATAAACGCCGAAGCCGCTAAAAACAGAATCCCATTGGTTGTATTCTTCGTGTATATTTTCTGAAAAAATTGGTATATTTTTTGCGTAAAAGTTTATCTGTTTTGGCATCCGATCAAAATGTGCCGCTGCTGGAAAATACCCTAATAAGTGAACAGACAATGAGCGCATGTCTTCCGGAGCATTGTAAATATTTAAACCTATTATACTGTTTTTTTCAACCTTGTAATTGATTTCGGTGTGCTGTATTATTTGTTCTGGGGCCAATTCAAAATTAGCAAATACAGTGGTATTAATTGATGAAGATGCTGGTCTTTGATAAAATCCTCCAAAAAAATTCTCTGTTCCTGTGGTGGGGTGACTGCACGTTACAAGAAGCCCCGTGGCCATAAAAAAATCATTTAAATATGTTTCATTTAAATATTGTCCCTCTTGTGGCCATTGTGAATAAAATGAAATCGGCGCATATCCTTTTATGAAAAATCGATCTGATAATTGAATACCAGAACTATTTTTTATAAGATTATTGTTGATATATAGACTGCCATTTGAAGCAGTTAGCATATCACCATTGAGGTTAATATTTTCTATTGAAAAAACGCTTGCCATGATTTTTATTACAGTGCTGACCTTCCCATTGCCGCCTGAAATGTTTCCACTATTTTATTAAAGTTATATATATCATTTTCTGTTAAACCATACCCAATACTTGCAAAACTTAAATTTGCTCTTAAACAGTCATTATTAGCAGTGTTATCATAGCCATTTCCAAAAATTGTCAGCGTTCTCTGGTTATATGTATGAATTTCAGTTGGGAGTAATGGAAATTGTGATCCAAAAATTGTTCCATTTAAATAGCATTTTGCATTTTTTAAAAGATTGCTAGAATTGTTTGCTATAATAAATCCTTTACCAGATAAACTATTATCAGCCATATTTTGATATGTCATGCCAAATCCGCCTTTGTCATTTAAGATATTATAAACGTAACCTATTATTCCGCTATTTTTATTAAAATTAATCTCCATCGCACCAACATCTCTTATTGGCATTAATCTTTTTCTAGTATTAACACCTATTAACCTACCAGAGCCTACCGTATTTGATATTTCAGTTCTCGTATATGCGCTCATATGTACATTTTTAAAATTTGAAAGCATTGTTAGCGGTATTCTTGTGTCCCCATATCCTCCACTTCCATTAGCACCAAAATTATTAAATGTTACAGATCCAGCCCAAGATATTTTATATTTTAGTGGATCTATTAAATTTAAACTATTTTTTTCAAGATTTGATCCTCCAGCAAATGGGTAAACTGCTATAAATTTATTCCATAAATTATTTTCATACAAGGCGTTAACAAGTTCTGTTATGGCGCCTATTTGGTTAGTTGGTAAAGTTTCAACCCCTATTTGTTTTAAATACTGATTGGCTACAAGAATAAACTTGTGCTTTTCAGATGATCTCTGGTTTGGAAAAATCATATCAAGATCTGTTAATTGAAAAATTCAAATATAAATTAATAATCTGGTCTTCATATTTTATTTGCGTATTATCAAATTTATAGTACCAAGCTGAATAATTTCTTTGCAATCTGCAGTCAATAAAAGCACCAGTGTTTTCATATATTGTTGGTTTTACGTGCTGCCAATTGCCAAAAGTTCTACCCTGAACATCTGTATATGATCTGCTTTCAGTTATAAGCCCATCTGACTGTTTGCAAATTAAAAATCCATTTATTCCAGTATCTCTGTTTGGATATTGGCCTGCAAAAATCATTTGTATATCTATGTTATTTGGCCAAATACCTGTTGGATTATTTTGTGCGGTATAATTGTGAACCAATAAATTATTCTTAGAATAAAGCGGCCATGATGTGAATGATGTCAAGCCCGCGCTTGAAAACCATTTTGGTTCATAATAATTTCTTGGACCAGGCGGAAAGCCGCCGCTACATGTGCCTATTAGCGGATCCAAGTCAGATTCTGCTCTTATTTCGTCATCTAGCCATGTTGTTAAAATTGGTATCCCTGAATTAATTGGTGGAAATCCAGTATTGAATCCTATGCCACCAATAACTATGCCGCTTGCTAACATTAATGCTGATAAATGCGAGTTTGGGTATGGCGTATCATCTCTTTGCCAAGACGGCAAATCCCTCCAGTTAGTTTTATGTATAGGCCACCAAGCACCATTCCCTTGCGTAACTTTACCATCACCATCTAATGATCCGAAAATTTCTTTCATCTGACCAATAAGTTTTAATTGCCCGCTACCGTTAAATTCTCCATATACAATATTATTTCCAGTTATTGGAATTGGATCAACGATGGCTGGAATTCTCATGTACGTATCGTATCTTAACTTTAAGAATTCTCCTGTTGTAAGAGTTATTGGATATACAATATTTCTATAACCAACAGTTCCAGTTATATAACCATCTAATTTTAATATATTTCTAGAGCCTATAATTCCGGTCATGCTGCCTGTTAGCGTACCATTTGTTGGGCGAAATCCACTTCCATATGTTTGATAGCCGATGTTAAATCCAGTATGCACATATCCGCTTTGTAAATTGAAATATTTTCCAGTAAAATTATCAAAGCCAGAGAAGTTACCACCAGATGGATAGTAAATAGTTTGAACAATTTCATCCTGCAAATAAATTCCGCTAAGGCCACTTGATTCGCTTGGATAATTTGAAAGCGTAAATGGATAAAAAAATCCACCACTTAAATATCCGCTTATAAACCCAGTTACTAGTTCGGTTATATTTGTTGGTGAATATACAAATCCTGTTGTATTTCCACTTTCGTTGATCAAAAACATTCCTGAGCTTTCAGGCCAAACATATCTCCACCCAAGATTAAATGATGGTATTCCGCTAAAACCACTGTAAATTGAACTTGTATGTTTGGGGATATCATATCTAGAAGATTGAACAAACACTCCGCTCAAATCCATTCCTGTAATATTTTCGCCACTATTGGCATAAATGTATCCAGAAACTCCAGTTTCTGCAGTAAATACAAATCGTGACCATAATTGATTTATTTTTCCTGTTGGAAGCGCATTGGCGATATCGGGTCTAAAGCCAGCCTCTGCATATGTAACTATTCCAGTTTCAATTCCAAAATCGTATTTTCTACTAAAAAGAGCCATGCCTGATTCTGGATAATAAATTCCAGTGCATTGATTAAAAAATGGCCTTATATAATTTGTAGATTTTATTGGAATAAATAATCCGGTTTGATTATATGCAGGTTCATTTTGGCCAGCCCCAACATGCATTGTGCCTCTCGTTATTGCGGAAAATGAAAGGCCATCAGAGTGTTGTCTAATTGCGCCGCCTGATGGTGAAAGCAAATAAGTTAGCCCATTTAGCCACTGATCTAAAATCATATTGTTTTTTAAGTCTTCACCTAATGGAAAATGGGAGTAAACTCCATTTTCTCCAGACTTGCATATTTCAATATTCCATTTTGCATTAAAATATGCATTTATATTTCCGTTATTATTCATTAAATTCTAGTTATAGATTGCCTTAACATTATTACAATCTTTTTAGAAGATTGTTTTATTTGATTATTATTAAATTTCCAAAGCCAGCCATCTACAGTGTTTTGTCTTGGGCTACTATCTGCACCTCTAAGAACTGTAAATAATATGCCTTCAGATGGTTCATTATAAATTGGATTTTCATAATCAAATATATATTCTATATCTCTAAAGTGACTGCCATCAGAATATGCCGATGGGTTAATGCTGTTATTTTTTTCCTCTAGCCTTTGCCCTATCCATTCAGATATGATTGGCGAATTTATAGAATTAAAATTTAATATTCCTGGTGAAAATAAATAGGCTGTACCAAAAATTTCTGTTTGGCAAGACTGATGTTCCGCGCAAAAGCTCTCATAAAATGGAATGAATGAGGACCTTGGTGAGTCACCATATACTATTACTGGATTACCATTATTGTCAAAGTTTCCAAAAATATCATCAAATCTACCACATAGTTTTAATTCTCCATTAGCATTAAATGTACCAGATGATAAGTTTATATTTGATGAATTGACTATCATATCTGAGCCTATTGTAAAGTCATAAAATAATCTAATCCATTGGCCAACTGCAATTTTTATTGTTTTAGGCAATAAGAATTTAGAAAAAAGTGTTTTTGGGCTTTTCCAGTCAGAAAAAATACCAATTTCTTTAACTTCAATATTCGTGTCTCCGTTTTGGATTACTGGAAAATCATATACTTTTCTGAATGTTCTTGTTCCATTCACAAAATCGTCTGTTGCGCTGCAAGAATCATCATTGACTATTCTGGTTTCAGATGTTTCATTGTAAAGAGATGTATCTGAATTTTGTGGTGCTAAATTGCCATCTCCATAAACTGCGCCACCTATTAAAAATGATGGTATAGTATTCCAGTTAAAAACTGAATATTGTTTGTAGTATTTTCCTGCAATTAAAAGATCTAATCCCTGATCTAAAATCAGATTATTTTTCATCTCTTTTCCGAATGGAAAAATTTCATGCTCTTTACTGACAATAGATATGTTCCATTTTCCGCCAATTTTTGTTTGCGGATTATTAAATATTTCTTTATAGTTAGAAACTAATATATTCATTTTATATTTCTGTAAATGATTGTATAGACACTGAAATGTTAGCGCTATCTTCCGCAAAAATTCTAATAGGTCCGATAACTTCTATTTTAGATATTTTTAAATTAGCAGATAAGCTATTTATTTTTTCATTTTCTTTTGGTTGTGGCGATTTGCTTAAATATTCCCTGTATGGTTTTGTAGTTAATGTTGTTAATTTATTAAATTTAACGTTACAGCTTAATTCATCTGAAAAAATTTCTTCGAATGTTTTTAATTTGACTGGATAAACCTCTCTTCCCAGTATTCTTTGAAATTCTTGAACTATATTGTAAAAAATTTTATTTTCGTTATCATTAATTGAATATCCAACACTTGCAAATCTTAAATTTACTCTAGCTTTTCCAGAAGATTGACTGAATGGATCGTTGGTAAAAAGCAAAAATGGAAATTGAGAAATATTTGGTATTGCCGCAGTTACGCCATTCAAAGTTCTTGTACTTACTTGATTTATTGGAAGTGATGGCGTATCTGTTGTTAAACCTAATCTTCCAAACAGTTCTCCGTTTACATAACATCTTATTCCGTTGACTCCTACGATAAATCCGTGGGTTTCAACATGAGAAAATCCAGATGAGTCATCGCCAGCAAATCTAACATTTGCAGACTTTGATGGCCCACAAGAATAGGTAAAAATAGGAGCCCTATTCCATATGCCATTTATAATAATAGGCTCTAATGATTTTAATGTAATTGTATGCATCCATGCATTTTCATAATCATTAGATTTAAAAGAAGATGGTGTTCGGGTCCCAATTGCTGGCGCAGAGCTATTAATGTTTTGCCAATAATCAGAGCAATAAATAGAGATATGAATATCGTTGTCAGAAAAAAAACTCGGAGCAATAACTGTATTTCCATAGCCAATACCAGTATTTGTTACGCCATTTTTATCATGTTTTAGATTAGCGCTATTATGCCAAACAATATAATGCCTTTCTGTGTTTTTTAAATTAAGAGAATGTACTGTTGGAACTTTGCCAACGAATGGATATATTGCCTTAAATTTATCCCATAAATTATTTTTAACAAGTTGCCTAGTTAAGAAATCAATAGCATTTATTTCATTTGGCTCTAATAAAACATTTAATTTTTTACATTTATCTATAAAATTAAACGCAAGCGGATGAACAATATCTTTTGATTGTTGAAAGTTTGTTGGCATTAGTAAATATTACAACTGTTAGCTTTAATACACATATTATATATTAAAATATTAATAAATATAAATTATATGAAAAAACTAGATATTTTAAGTAAAAACTGTAATTAGTATTACGCTTATATGTCACACCCCAAAAGAAGTAAAAAGGTACATATTGAGGATAAAAGTCCAAAAATATATCAAAGGGATAAGATAGATTTTGAATTAAAAGTCAGGGAATTAGATTGGACTGATAAGCAAAAAGAATTTTTTAGCTTGGTCAATGATAAGGATACTAGAATTGTTTTTGTGAGCGGTCCCGCTGGCTCTTCTAAAACTCTAGTTGCTGTTCGGGCGGCGTTGCAAATGCTAAATGATAAAAAAGCATCAGATATTATATGTGTTAGGGCTGCTGTAGAAAGTGCAGATTCAAAGCTTGGATATTTACCTGGCGATCTGCAATCTAAATATGATGTCTATATGATGCCATTTGCTGACAAACTAGAAGAGCTTTTGCCGATTGATCATGTCAAAAGATTAAAAACAGATAATAGAATTACCAATCAGCCTATTAACTTTTGTCGTGGGCTGAGTTTTGTAGCAAGAGTAGTACTTATGGACGAAATGCAAAATGCCACACTATCAGAGTTTGCTACTTTACTTACAAGAATTGGAAAATTTACAAAAATGATTATATGCGCAGATTCATCGCAGTCAGATCTTCCATTTAATAAGCAGGGCGCTTTTGATAAAATTGTTGAATTATTCTCATGCGAAGAATCAAAAAAGATGGGCATTCATCATTTTCAATTTACAGAGGATGATATTTTAAGATCTGAGCTTTGCAAATTTGTGGTTAAAAAAATAACAGAACGCAAAAAAGAAGATGCGATTAAATTAGCTGAAAAAGAAAAAGAAAAGAAAAATAAGCCTCATAGCACAAATATTTCTCAAGTTTATCAAGATAGCTGGTGCCCAAGTCAAAAATTATAAAATAAATTAAAATTAGATTTTTACTCTTATTTTGAGTAGAATATTACATAATAAATTTATTTTAATTATGTTAAGTTATTTCTGTTCAAAATGTGGCGGTAAAAATCTTTACCAATTTCAAAAACCAAAATTCTGTTCTCATTGTGGTGCTGGTTTCTCTTTAGCATCAATAAATGATGTTAACAGTATTAAATCAAACCAGTTTGAAGTTAATATAAGTAACATTAAAAATAAAAATCAAAACACTAACATCATAGATGATGACGAAAGTTTTGAAACGCCAATTCGGGACTATAGTTCGATGCGCGGTTTAGATGTTGATATTCAAAAATATAATCAAGATAATGGCATAAGGCTTGGTGAGCTTGTCTCTGATGAGCCCATAAAACAAATAGCTGGGAATAAAAAAATAGCAAAACAAAAACGTGGCAGAAAAAAAATAGCCAAATCGTTGCCGGAAAGTTTTGTTTCAGAGGCTAAAATGTCTGGCAGAAATAGCCATAACTACGAAGAGCCTAATATTGCAGATATTGAAGAATAATATGGAGCGTCCATCTTTCGAGTCCTCTTTGGATTTAATAAATCAAGAGATCGCTAAAAGGCGCTCTCAATGGAAATTAACATCCATTGCATGGATGGATTTTAATGACGTAGAGCAAAAGCTTAGATTGCATATTTTTAAAAAATGGGAAAAATGGAATCCTGAAATGCCTCTGCTTCCATGGCTTAATACGGTTATTACAAATCAAATCATTAATCTTGTTAGAAATAATTATTCTAATTACGCAAGACCATGTTTGAATTGTCCACATAATGCTGGTGGTAATAATTGCAAGTTATATGGCACACAAAATAATAAATGCGCAGATTATGCCAAATGGGAAAAAACAAAAAAGCATGCTTACGATGTTAAACTTCCCGTTAGCGTAAATGATGAAAGAATTTTCGGGGAAGGTAATGAATTTGATGCTAGAGCATCTGACGCTAGCGGATTTGATTTTGAATCGTTTGTCCCAAAAATACATGAAGCGATGTTAAAATCTTTGACGCCAATACAGCAAAAAGTTTATACATATTTATTTATAGATGGATATCCAGAAACAGAAGTTATCACCATGCTTGGTTACAAAAATGGGTCTACTAAAACTGGATACAAATTTGTAAAGAAAATAAGAGCACAAATCGTTGTAAAGGCTAAAAAAATTGTTAAAGAAATGATAGCATAATATGGCTGAGCATGGACAATTTGAACTTTCTGAAATTCAAAAAGAAAAAATAGAAGAGTTGTTTTCTGGAAATAACGAGCCAGAGCTTTCTTTTATTGCCAAAACTGTTTTTGAAAATGAATCGCTTGACGGCAAAACAAAAGAAGCCAGAGCAATAAAAGCATTTTGTAATGATAGAGGTCTAAAATTTAAAACAAGAACGATTGTGCTGAAAGGGCTTATTGAATTAAAAGATGATCAAATAACTTACATTAATAATAATTTTAGAGTTAAATCCGCTCTTGAAATTGCAAAAGAGCTTTTCAACAATGATGAATTAACAAATTTAAGCCAAGAATATAGAACTGTTAATACAAAAATTGAAGAAATAAAAGAGGTTATTAAAAAAGAAAATATTCCACAGCAAAAAAATGAACTGGAAATTATTTCTATAAACTATAACCCTGAAGAGTTGATAGATTCAGAATATAAACCGCCAAAAACTTTAAAGCAAACGATTGAGCGCGTTAATCATTACTTAAATTATGGATACAATGAAGAAACTTTAAAAAAGCAACAGCTTTTTGAAATGCAGCAGCTTAAAAAGTACTTAAATATATTCAGATTTATATACCAAATTAATACCTATAAAATACAAGGGGATAGAGATTTATTTGAAGATGCGTTTATTAGATATACGCACGATAAGCCAGATTTAACACAAGAAGATTTGGATCAGTTTATTACGCTTTGCAATCAAATTGTACGAGCAGCGGAAATTCAAAGAAGAATTGAGTCGCTTAGAGCCACAATGGCTGCTGGTGAAATTTCAATGAAAATGAATGAGGCAATTAATGTGCTTCAAACAGAGCTTAATTCATGTGAAAATATAAAAACAAAATTGTATAACGATTTAACAACAAAACGAAATAAGCGTCTGGAAGAAAAAACAGATGGATTCGAAAAGCTTATTAACCTAGTTCAGGCATGGAAAGATGAAGAGTTTAGAAAGAAAACAATACACCTTGCAGAGCTTGAAAAAATGAAAGTTAAAGAAGAAGCTGGCCGTATTAATTCAATGAGCGAAATTAAGGCGCTTCTTCGTGGGGCAACATTAGAAGAATTAGTTGGATAATATGGATATTAAATGTACTTTTTGCACTAAACAGTTTAGCGGCGTAATTGAGCTTTCTAAGCATCTAAAAGAGCATAAAATTTCTCAAAAAAAATATTTTGAACAATTTTATCCAAGACATGACTTATTGAATAAAAATAAGATACATTTTAAATCTGTAGAGCAATATTTTCTTTCTGATTTCGAAGATAAGATTTCTATGAAGTCTTGGCTTAATAAAGCTGGGCATGAAAAAGCACTGGATTACGTGTCTGGGAAAATAAAAAAATATTGTGAGATTAAAAATTTAAAAAATGCGCCTCCAGAATTTTTTATACAAACAGTTAGTTGTTTACCATCCATTAGATTTATTGAAAAATTATGCGGAGCAAACTACAATGAGATTGCAAATAAAAGCGGAAAAATTTCTCAATATGATTATTTGGATTTAGAAAGCAGGGCAACAAATTGCAAGCCAGCAAAGCAAATAGTTATTGATACTAGAGAGAAGCGCCCTCTAAAGTTTGCTAAAGATTTAAGGAAAATTAATGTTGCTCTTGATTATGGTGATTATGCACTTTCACCAGCTTCAAGAATTGTCATTGAAAGAAAAAGTTTTAGTGATTTTTTTGGAACTTTTGGTGCTAATTTAGAAAGGTTCGAAAAGGAGCTATTAAGGGCGCAAAACAATAATGGTTATATAATCATAATGGTTGAAGCTTCTTACAGTTCGTTAGCATATAATAAAAAACGATGGTTTGCGACCAGCCCAGAATATATATTTCATAGAGTTAGAGATTTGTATAAAAAATATGAATGTTTTCAAATTGTATTTTGTGATGGCCGAAAGCAAATGACAGATTTGGTATTAAAAATATTGGGGCTTGGCGAAGAGGTTAAAAAAATAGATTTGCAATACTGCATTGAAAAAGAAATAATATAATATGGCTATTTGGGCAGGAAATCAACCAGCGAAAGATATAGCAGATGTAAATAAAGAACTGCTAAATCTTCATGGAGAGATTGATGATAGAACAGCTAAAATAACTTTGGCAAAATTTTTACGTCATAATATTGGATTTACTTCTCAATTAATTCTTGGAATTAATATGGAGCCAATGCAGGTTATGCATATAAATGCAATGTTTGAAAAAAACAATTGCATGCTTATTTTTAGTCGTGGCGGTGGTAAGTCTACATTGGCTGGATGGTATTGTATATTAAAATGTATATTTGAGCCTGGTACAAGAATAGTTATTGCTTCAGCAAATTTTAGAACTAGTCGTAGAATATTTGAAGAAATTGTTAGGTTATTAAATACGGAAGAGGCGCAATTAGCAAGGTA
>Ga0208202_1000150_pt1 | contig 17191 bp, 5 predicted proteins | sample LakMenEpi27Aug08_FD_150738 | JGI IMG/M metagenome (GOLD analysis project Ga0208202, IMG submission 150738) | Freshwater microbial communities from Lake Mendota, WI - 27AUG2008 deep hole epilimnion (SPAdes) | ecosystem: Environmental > Aquatic > Freshwater > Lake > Epilimnion/Euphotic zone ... | reverse complement strand
GCCTTGAATGATTATGATGTCTTTATTTCGCAGAGTCCCCGAGGCGGGAGACTCTGCGAGAACCAAAGTCCTAGCAGATTAAACGGAGATTTCAGGCACAGCTTACAAACCTGCGCCAACTGTGAGAACGGAAGGATTACAAATCCTTTGATAGCGGTTCGAGATTAGAAATCTTGAACAGTCGGTGAATTGAAGTTGATCGGAAATTTTTAGAAACAGCCTGAAAATGAAAATGAGAATGAATTGTTGAAACACTCATGCTGTTTCTCCTACTCATTCTCATTCTGTCTTGGTGGTGTGGGAGGGAATTGAACCCCCGACACAAGGATTTTCAGTCCTTTGCTCTACCAACTGAGCTACCGCACCTTTTAAACAACTCCAACTTATTCAGTTAGAAGGGATGCAAAAATAAAAAAATACTTGAATTCATCAAGTTTTTTTTCGGCTGCGCCATAAATACAAGATACCAAGCACCGCCCAAATAATCAAAACCGGCCAAAGGGGTTTTACCCAGCTGGCAGCGAAAGTTGATTCGGGCAGGGCATTAATTGGCATATTCACTCATAAATTTGATGCGCATCAAGCGAAACTGCTCCTGACTGATATTGTTTTCTTTCATGATTTCTGCCGCTTCTTCGATGTTTCCGCTTTCGCTCGATTGGAAAAAGTCGTACATATCATCCTGATCGTATTCATCCACATAATCGCTGATGCAATAGTCTAAATTCAACTTGGTGCCACTCGATACAATGGTTTCCATTTCCTGTAACAAATCCAGCATATTGATTTCCTTGTTTCGGGCAATGGTTTCTAAAGGAATTTTTTTATCGATGTTTTGAATGATGAATACTTTTAATCCGCTCTTATTAATCACACTCTTCATCACAAATTCATTCATCTTTTCAATATCGTGTTCTTCCACATATTTGGCAATCAACTCCATAAATTTCTTACCATACTTAATGGCCTTGCCCTTGCTCACCCCGGCAATTTTTTCCATTTCAGCCATGGTGGTTGGGTAGTGTGTGGCCATATCTTCCAGCGAATTTTCGAGGAAAACCACAAAAGGAGGAACTTTATGTTGGGCAGCCACTTGTTTGCGGAGCTCTTTCAACATATCGAGCAAGACCGGGTCCAGGGCCGAACTACCCGCAGCGGCACCGCCACCGGAATCTTCATCATCTCCTTCGGCATCTTCAAATTTATGATTGAGCGAAAGTTTCAGGGAATAAGGTTTTTTCAGGAAGGCTTTCCCTCTTTCGGTTAATTTGAGCAGACCGTATTCTTCAATATCTTTTCGAATCAGGCCTTCTACCATCATTTGCCGCACCAGAGAGTACCAGAAATGGTCGTCCATTTGGAAATGGGCACCCATACTGAAACATTTCAGGCGATCGTGTTTATAGGCTTGTATTTGCGTATTCGAACGTCCGAGGATTACATTGATCACATAGTCGATACCAAACATCTCTTTGAGTTGGCGAATGGTTTCGAGGGCGGTAAAAATGGTATCCTTCACTTCAATTTTCTCTTTTGGATGTCGGCAATTGTCGCACATATCATTGCAGGAATCCGCATTGTATTCTTCTCCAAAATAATGTAACAATACTTTTCGCCGGCAAATAGAGCTTTCGGCATAGGCCACGGTTTCACCGATCAATTGTGCGCCCATTTCCCGCTCGGTAAGCGGCTTATCGCGCATGAGGTGTTCGAGCTTTTGAACATCTTTATAAGAGAAATACAACAAACATTTTCCTTCCAAGCCGTCACGCCCGGCACGCCCAGTTTCCTGATAATAATTTTCAATAGATTTAGGAATATTGTAGTGCATCACAAAACGGATATCCGGTTTATCAATTCCCATCCCAAATGCGATGGTTGCAACAATCACGTCTACTTTTTCCATTAAGAACTGATCCTGACGATCGGCTCTTGTTTTACTATCCAAACCGGCATGGTAAGCCACGGCACTGATTCCATTGGCTACCAATAACTCAGCCAGGTCCTCGGTGGTTTTACGGTTGAGGGTATAAATAATTCCGCTTTTGCCCCGGTTCTGTTGAATAAATTTGACAATATGTTTAACGGTTTGGTCTTTTTTACCCTTTGGCACAATTTCATAATACAAATTGCTCCGGTTAAAAGAGGATACAAACACATTTGGCTTTTTGAGTCCCAGATTTTTTTGGATATCGTCCTGCACTTTAGGCGTTGCTGTGGCTGTCAGGGCAACGATATTGAGTTTGGGGTTGATATGATCAATGATGTCACGAATTTTACGATACTCCGGTCTGAAATCATGGCCCCATTCCGAAATACAGTGGGCTTCATCAACGGCTACAAAAGAGATATTCAGCTCCCGTAAAAAATCAACGTTTTCATCTTTGGTGAGGGTTTCCGGTGCTACATAAAGCATTTTGGTTTTTCCACCCAGCAAGTCCTCACGCACTTTTTTAATTTGTCCCTTATTGAGCGATGAATTGAGGAAATGGGCCACATTTTCAATGTCACTGTAACTTCTTAAAAGATCTACCTGATTTTTCATTAAGGCAATCAAGGGTGAAACGATAATGGCAATGCCTTCGCTCACAAGTGCGGGCAACTGATAACACAATGATTTACCACCACCGGTAGGCATAATCACGAATGTATCTTTACCATCGAGTACACTTTGTATGATTTCTTCTTGTTCACCTTTGAATTGATTGAAGCCGAAATGCTTCTTTAATTCTTTCAACAGGTCAAACTGGTTCACCTTTTTAGACTTAGCCATAAAATTTACTTTTTTCTCCCCCGAAACACCGAAAGCCGGTTTCTCATGTAGTTCACTAATATAATGAAGGATTTTACATTGTGCAAATCCTTGAACATATAATAATAATGTCTATGGGTACGAATGTAATCACGCAAAATGTATGCCTAATCTAATAATTCGTTAAAAAGCAGAATACTTCCCATCGTCGAAGATTTATGTGAATTAAACTTCGGATATTTGAACACCAACAAATCAACAATTTGTTACAAAACATTTCATTATCAGCTGTTCAAAGCATTTTTTCACGCACCGGAATGCGCGTTTTTTTGTTATTCAGCGTGATGCTCCTGGCGCTCAATCCATTACATGCGCAGGAGCAATTACTCAATGTGGCCAAACAATATCTGAGCAATAAGGATTACGAGAAAGCCGCCGCAACCTTTAAACAATTGGTGGAGTACAATCCGGACGATGAATCTATTTTTCTATCCTATCTCGAAAGCCTCAAAGGCATCAAGGATTATGCGACTGCCGAAAAACTGTTAAAAACGAAACTCAAGGGCAAAAAGAAACAACCCTTCTATTTGTTTGAACTTGTACAGGTTTATAAAGCAATGGGCGAAAGTAAAAAAGCCAATAAAGGGATGGATGAACTCATTGGTGATGTGGAGCTCGGCGATGATTATGTACCTGAACTGGCACAAAAAATGAGTTCAGCCGGTTTTTTTGATGAGGCGGTTCGATTATACGAAAAAGGCAAAAAACTTCAACCCGAATTGCCCTATCTCTATGCCGAAGAGCTGGCTTTGATTTATGATCGAAAGGGTGAAAAAGATAAAGCCACCGAACAATTGCTGGATTTGTATGCAGCCCGTCCTGAAAAGGGAGAGGAAATCAAATCTACTTTCATGCGTTTATGCCGGGAAGAAGGTCGATTTGCCGATTTAAAAAAACGAATACTGAAACGCATCGAAAAGGAACCCCAAATTTTTGCCTATCCCGATTTGATGTCCTGGATTTTTGTTCAACAAAATGATTACGAAGGAGCCTTTGCACAAATCCGGGATTTAGATAATAAACTCAACGAACAAGGACGACGGGTATTGGGATTTGCCCGGGTGGCATTGCGTGAGAAAAAATTTAGTGTGGCCCTTATGGCTTATCAGTTTGTGATTGATAAAGGTGCCGACGGACCCTTTTATGCACAGGCAAATAGTGAACGCCTCACCACCTTGCGTGTGCGTTTAAAAAATACCCCGAATTACAACATCATGCAGGTTGATTCGGTTTGCCAGGCTTATGTGACTTTTTTGGACTCGCATCCCGCTTACCGCATCAAGGAAACCATGCGCGAATATGCCGAATTGGAAGCCCTCTATGCCCATCGGGTCGATTCGGCCATCAATATTCTTCGTCAGGTTGTGAGCGCCAACAATGCCGAGCGCAATTTTAAAGGTCGATGTAAACTGGAAATGGGCGATTACGAATTATTGCGTGGCGATATCTGGGAAAGTACTTTGTTGTACTCGCAGGTAGATAAGGATTTTAAAAATGATATGTTGGGTGAAGAGGCTCGTTATCGAAATGCGCGACTTTCATACTTCACGGGTGATTTTGCCTGGGCCCAGGGGCAGTTGGATGTGCTCAAAGCGTCAACCTCCGAACTGATTGCCAATGATGCCTTAAACTTGTCGGTACTTATTACCGAAAACAATCCACCTGCCGATAGCAATATCGCACCCTTACTGATGTATGCCCGTGCGGATTTACTCGCATTTCAGAATAAACAAGAAGAAGCCCTCCTGATTTTAGACAGTATCGCATCTACTTTTTTGCAACATCCGCTGCAGGATGATATTCTGTTTCAAAAGGCCAAAATGGCCATGCAACAAAAGGACTACGCTGAGGCCGCCCTACAATTGCAAAAAATTACCACCTTACACAAAGAGGATATCTTAGCCGATGATGCTTTGTTTCAGTTAGCGCTCATCAATGAGGAGCAGTTTCAGAATAAAGATGAAGCCAAAAGGCTGTATGAACAATTACTGCTCAATTATCCGGGCAGCACGTTTGTGAACGAATCCCGGAAACGTTTTCGTTTGTTGCGTGGCGACAAACCCGATGTGGAAGCGCCGGAACAGTTTTAACCCAATATATTTTCCAATAGGTTTAACACTTTTTAGTGGGCGACTGTGATGTGTGAAATTAACTTTGTAATTCAAAGCACTTTCATTTAAAACAAAACTCATGGAAAATCCATCAAACCCCAATCCCGAAGTTATTTTACCCGAACCCCCATCCGGCAATATTTTTGAGCGCAACCGAAATCTGCTCAAAGGCTTCATGATCAGTTTTCTGATTCTGATGTTACTCATTCCTACTTACTTCATCGGGCAGCTCATCCGGGAGCGGCAAAACCGCAACGAAGAGGTGAAACGCGAAATCGCTACCCAATGGTCCGGTGCGCAAAATCTGAATGGTCCCATTCTGGTGATACCTTATCTGCAAATCGAAAAAACCAGCGATCAAAAAATGATTTCGGTTAAACGAAATGCCTACTTTTTACCGGATGAATTAAAAATAAGCGGTCGAATGGATCATGATTTCCGCTCCAGAAGCAGCATTTTTAAACTGATCGTATATACGGCGCAATTACAAATCACCGGAAAGTTTGCGCCCCTGTCCATTTCCAAACTCAATCTCCTGCCCGAAAACCTGCTACCCAACGAAGCCTTCCTTTTATACGGACTGAGCGATTATACAGGCATACAGGAACAAATGAAAATTCGCTGGGATCAACAGCAACTGGAATTTAATGCCGGACGAAACGGGGCCTCTCATGTCGACAAAGGACTTTATACCCCGCTTGTTTTACAAGCCGCCGATCTGTTACAAACACATACCTTCAACATGCAACTCAGTTTGCGTGGTTCCGAACGAATAGGTTTTTATCCGGTGGGCAAATCCACACAAGTTTCTTTAAGTTCCAAGTGGCCACATCCTGATTTCGAAGGCAAAACCCTGCCTGCCAAACAAATTTCTGATTCAGGATTCAGTGCACAATGGAAGGCCCTCGACCTCAACCGGGCTTTTCCACAGCAATGGAAAGAAACCCAGGAAATCAATATTGAAGAAGGCGTTTTTGGCGTCAATCTCCTTCAACCCCTCGATAATTATGCCAAATCAAACCGAACTATTAAATACGCTATTCTGGTCATCATGCTCACCTTTGTGGTTTACTTCTTTATCGAAGTGATGCAAAACCGCCGGGTACATGCCGTGCAATATGTGCTGATTGGATTTGCCTTATGTATTTTTTACACCCTCTTACTTTCCATTTCCGAATACACCAGCTACGGAACCGCCTATATTTCTTCTGCGCTCGCTACTATACTGCTCATTAGTTTATATACCCGTAGTGTGTTTCAGAGTACGCGCACAGCAGGGGTATTTGGCGCCTTCCTCAGTATTTTATATGTTTTCATTTTTGTATTGATTCAATTGCAGGACGGCGCATTACTCGCAGGCAGTATCGGTTTATTCCTGATCTTGGCCGCTATCATGTATTTCTCCCGTAAAATTGAATGGAGCAAATAAACTAGTCCCTCTTTTTCCAAAACACCCTCCATCAAAGAGGGTGTTTTTTTTTGAGCGCATCGTAGGAAATTCCATCAGCGATGTTCCGGCTATTCGTTCCGGCAAGGCCTCCACTGCTATCCGGGCTATTTTTCAGCGCAGCTACATGACCGGGCTTTTCCATCTTCCACGATGTATCTTTGACTTCCATCAAGCACACAGGCATGTTCCGCATCTTAAAAAAAATACTTCCAACATCCATCAAACAACAGATACGGGAATACATTCTTGGGCTCGTTCAATCATCCACCCAACAATACGAAGATCAGCGTTTACGCATCGATCATTTGCAGGCCCATGTCGAAAACCTCACAACCTTGATTACCTCTACAGCCGAAAATCTGAATGCAGTAGGACAAAGTTTACAAAGCATCCATCAAACACAAGCAGAACAACTACAATCGCTGACCCGGCAATTGACCGATTTAACCACGTCCATTGAACAATCCAGCGTTCAAAGCATTCTTCAGCAAAGGAGCTTGCCGGAAATTTTGCCGCATGACACAGCCTCTTTGGCGATGATACAGGATTTCAAAAAACAATTCAATGTGGATTTTGAAGTCGATATCAACATCTCCAAAAATGATATCATGTTTCTGTATAGTTTGGCTCCTTATCACGACTTTAATATCGCATTGCACCATTATCTCACCATCGGTTATAATGGGTTTAGTATTGTCAAAGAATTTGTTGAGGCCATTCATGGGCCCCAAAAATTTGAAGGTCAAATACTCGATTTTGCCAGCGGATATGGGCGGGTCACCCGTTTTTTGGCAGCCTATTTTGGTGCCGGTCATATTTGTACCAGCGATATCAAATCAGAGGCTGTTGAATTTCAAATGAAACAATTTCAGGTGAACGGATTTACTTCCTCCTATGATCCAACACAACTCAAGCCGAATCAAACCTTCGATTTTATTTTTGTCGGATCTTTATTTAGCCATTTGAACGAAACGCTTTTTTCGCAGTGGCTTAGCTGTTTGATGGGTTTACTCAATCCAAAAGGTTATTTGATTTTTACGGTCCACGATCAATCCTTACATCCGGGTCATTCGGGCAATGACTTTGCATTTGTTGAAAGTAATGAAGATGAAAAATTTCAGTTTGTTGGAAATCGAATTACTTCCACACAATTGTATGGAATCAGTTTTGTGTCAGAAAAATTTGTGGCTGCTGCTTTGCAACAAATTCATCCTCAAATCAAATACATGCGTTTTCCTAAATTGTTTGGCGCCCACCAGGATGTTTATTTGGCCACTCAGGACGGAAACCTGCCTGATGCCAATCAATTAAAAAATTTGTATCACAGCATTTCAACCCAAATTTTGCAGTAGCAAAATTTGCCTTCGGCTGACGAAATTTTCAAGGAAAATTTGTCAGGGTTAACCCCGAAAAGCCATAAAATGGCTTGATTCGGCACTGACGCTTACGGTCTGTGTCTGACAAACTTCGTTTCGTCTGACCCTGTGGGCAGATTTTGCAGCCCAAATGCAAAATCTGGGTTCAACCTAAACATCAAATGGTCATCTGATACATTTGTTTATACGATTGCCGCAGACATCATTTTTTTATAAATGTATAATTCGTTGAGGTATTTTATCAATGATTTTGAACCCGGTTGTATGGGCGATCATTTTGGGGTAAAACGCTTCCTGTTTCAAGCTTAGCATCCAAACAAACACTTTTCGGTCCCTTTCAACCAAATTCTTGCTCAATTCGACCACTTTCTCAATGAAAGTCGCCAAATACTCATTTTGAGGTTCAATTCAATCACGCTTGTTACAACTTTAACTTTTAAATCAAAAACCTTCCAAATGAAAAAATTCAACAAAGGTCATTTCTTTTTTACAGGTATTCGAAGCATTTGTATGCTGCTAGGCCTGATGGTTTTGCAGGGTACAACCTATGCCCAGGACCAAATCAAAACCTTACAAGATGTTGCGCCCGAGGCTACAGATGCAGAGTTTTTTGTCATTCGCAAAGACCTCAATCTGAGCAAAGAAACGTATTTGCAAAAGTATTTATTTACCATGGGCCTGGCTCCTCAATCAAGCATGAGATGGGTGAGTTCGGACACGGATCATAGTGTAAAGGAAATGATTCATCATAAGTATCAGCAATATGTCAATGATGTAAAAGTAGAAGGTGGCGAAATGATTCTTCATGAACAGTATGGCCGCATCAAATATGTGAATGGTCAGTATATGCTCAATTTACAACCATTATCTACCAATGTGCAACCCGGCATTAATCCAGAAATGGCTTTACAGGCCGCATTGAAACAAATTCAATCGACAGATTATTTATGGCTGAACCCCGAAGCCGAAGCAGCTTTGCGAGAAATCAAAAAGGATCAAAATGCTACCTATTTACCCAAGGCCGAATTGATGTTTGTGGCAAACAAAGAACTCACACCCGAAAAACGCCGCTATACTTTATGTTGGCAATATAAAATCAATGTCAACCCGGTTGTGGAATCGTATACCGTTTATATTGATGCACAAACCGGAGCCTTTTTTAATAAAATACCGCTCGTATTGGAATGCAGTGCGGGTTCATCTACCACATTGTGGAATGGAGCACGTACCATCAATACCCAACTTTTTAGTGGAAGTTATCGGACCATTGATGATTGTATCTCTGCCCAAATACACACCAAAAATGGCAATGGAGCCAATACCGGTGTTGGTTCAACCTATTATACCGATGCGGATAATAGCTGGCCTTCGACAGCTTTGGGCATGTATATTGCACAAACGCATTGGTCAATGCGCGAAACCCGGAACTACTTTTTTAATATCCATGGCAGGAACGGGATTGATAACTTGGGTCATGATTATACCAGTTATCTGAATCCTGGATTTTCAAACAATGCTTATTACAGTTCTTCCACCGAAACATTTTCTTTTGGTGGAACTTCTACAGGAGCCAATCCCGTCATTGAGTTGGACGTGGCCGCGCATGAAGCAACCCATGGAGTGATTAATTTCACGTCCAATCTTGCTTACCAATTGGAGTCTGGCGCGCTCAATGAATCTTTTGCCGATATTTTCGGAGAAACTGCCGAAGACAACTCTTTGGGCAGTCACGACTGGATTATTGCCAACAATATTGCATTAGGCCCTTTGCGTGATATGACAGATCCGAATAATTTCAGCGATCCGGATACGTATACAGGAACGTTTTGGATCAATCAGGTAGGTTGTGTTCCTTCATACGGAAATGATTACTGTGGCGTGCATCGGAACAGCGGTGTTCAGAATTATTGGTACTTTCTGTTATCTGATGGAGGAAGTGGTACCAACGATTTGGGAAATGCCTTTACTGTAACTGGTATTGGCATTGATAAAGCCAAGTTGATTGCTTATCAATCAATGATTAATCTAACCACCAATTCAACTTTTGCCAACGCAAGAACAGTATCCATTCAGGCTGCCAAAGACCTTTACGGCGATTGCAGCAATGAGGCTATTCAAACCACCAATGCCTGGCATGCAGTAGGTGTTGGTGCGGCTTATGTGGCACCGGCGCCAATCCTGATTTTGGTAAGTGTTTCTAACTCATTCCCTTGTTCCAATTCACCGGTAACCGTAACAGGTATTGGCGCAAGCACTTATACCTGGAGTTCCGGATTGGGCAGCGGTAATCCCAAAGTGATTACACCTTCCACAACAAGCACCTATACCGTAACCGGTACCAATGCTGAGAGTTGCACCGGTACACGCAGTTTTACACTGAATGTCAATGCTTTGCCTACTGTAGTACCGACAACAACGGACAATAATATTTGTCCAGAACAAAGTACAACCATACAAGCATCAACCAATGGAACAAAAATGACTTTGGAAACCACCCTGACAGGAACAAATGGTTTAGCTGGAAATGTGTTTAATGTTCAGGCGTATCATAATATTACTATTACAAATCTTAGCATGGATATTAATGCTGGATCAACACAGGCCGAGGTGTGGTACAAGGCTGGTGGTTATGGCAATGCCAATCTCACGAGTTCGGTGGGTTGGACTCAATTGGGCACCACAGTATCCATAACACCACCTATCGGCGGTGGGCTTACATTGATACCCACAACGGCCGATTTAACCATACCTGCCGGACAAGTATATGGTATTGCTGTGGTATGTAATGGTTCAAATGTGTATTCTAATGGAACCTCGGTAGGAGCCATTTATAGTGAGAATACGGATTTAGCGATTATGGAAGGGCATGGCGGTTCAGGAATGGGGGGCTCATTTAATTTCACTTTGTCGCCAAGGGTATTTAATGGAAACATCGAATATCGTTCCAATTACACTTCTTATTCATGGGCACCAACTGGAACACTCTCCAGTGCTACAGTAGCTAATCCTATTGCAACCCCTTTTTCAAGCACCACTTATACTTTAACAGCAACTGACGGTAATGGATGTAGTAATACCGGTACAATCCGAATCTATGAAAATAATTTACCCAGTCCGAGTGCAACATCATCGCCGAGCAGTGTATGTTTAGGTTCAACAGTGAATTTAACTGCAGCCGGTTTAAATGCTTCCAAATCAGAGCAACTGTTAACACCGATTGATGATGACAATGGTTTTGCCGGAAACGTATTTGATGTTACTGCGGCAGCCAACAAAACGATTACCATTAACACGGTGAGTATGGTCATTATATCGGGAACCCAGGCAGAAGTCTGGTATAAACCCGGCGGTTATGGAGGGATAAATGTTACCTCTAGTGTTGGTTGGACGAAATTAGGATCCACCGTGGCCATTACACCGGCAGGATCCGGTGCATTGACAACCCTTCCACTTAGTACATCACTGACGATTCCTGCCGGGCAGACCTATGGTTTGATGGTAGTATGTGATGGGAGTAATCGCTACACCAATGGAACGGGTGTAGGCAATTTGCGCGCCCAAAGTCCGGACCTAAGTATTTTTGAAGGTCATGGTGGTTCGGGTTTTGGAGGCACATTTAATTTTATCAATTCACCCAGAACTTTTAATGGTCGGATAAATTATACAGTTGAAACAGAAATCTTAAGTTATAGCTGGAGTCCTGCTGCAAATATGATTGGCAGCAGTACGGCAACCCCAACCGTAACACCCCAGGTTTCCACTTCATTTGTGGTCACTGCAACAGATGCCAATGGATGTACGGGTAGTGATATCGAAAGAGTATATGTTACCAATCAACCTCAATTTACATTGGGGGTCACTCCAAATTCGGCTTGCCCTGGCAGTGCTCAGCAACTGAGTGTGTCGGGAAATCAAGCACAAACCGATGCGATATTCACTTCAGTCAAAGGAACCAATGGTTTTGGACCAAATGGTGGAAACGTTTTTGATATTACTACTTCCAAAGCCATCACGATTACCGGATTTAAAATGCACATGGAAACGGATGCTACCCAGGCGGAAGTCTGGTATAAATCGGGTGGCTATGGTAGTGCCAATTTGACTTCAAATGTGGGTTGGACAAAATTAGGTGCAACAGTAAGTGTGAGCTCTGCAGGTAATTTTGCACTCACCAATATACCTATTACAACAACCTTAAGCATACCAGCCGGAGCAACTTATGGCTTTGCGGTAGTTTGCGATGGCAGTGTCAATTACAGCAATGGAATTAGTGTCGGTACAACAGCGGCAAGTAATCCGGATTTGGTACTGAAGCAGGGTCATGGAGGTACTGGATTTGGAGGAACCTTTAATTTCTTAAATTCTCCAAGGGTATTTGATGGTCAAATTGATTATACCGTTACCCATACATTTACCAATTATGCCTGGACACCAAACAGCAATATCAGCAATGCAACGATTTCTAATCCAACTGTAACGCCTCCGACTTCTACTGCATACTCCGTTACTGTTACAGATAATACAGGCTGTACCGGAACAGGAAGTATTGGTGTTGAAGTGATGAATACACCTTTAGGTAGTGCTTCGGCATCCCCTTCTAGTTTATGTGTAAATAGTAACGTGACGCTCAATTACACAGCTCCCGCAGGGAACGTATGTATGGGTGTGGTACAAAGTGGTTTTGCCGGCAGTTTTGTACCGGCTACCTGGACAACGACACTCACCAACTCGAATGGAACAATCAATACTGCTTTGGCACCAGCTTCTATTACAATGACTTCCAGCAATGGATTGAGTGGTAATGGAATCACTGGCTATCAGCATATCATGCCTTGTTCGGGTTTTGTTACGTTTAATTGGTCATATAGTACTGTTGATGCTGGTCCGCAATATGATTTTCCACGCTATACGATTAATGGCGGAAGTCCTACCACTTTTGCAGGTTTTCAAGCACAAAATAATCGCCCTAAAACACAGGTTGGTACATTCAGTGTTTTCCTGAATGCCGGTGAAATGCTTCAATTACAAATGTATAGTTCAGATAATGTTGGTGGTGCAGGTACTTTAAACATTTCCAATTTTAAAGCACCTTACCAAACATCATCTGCTCAAACGGTACAATGGTATACCGCCCCAACAGGCGGCACGCTGCTGGGTTCATTAAATCCATTGACGATTCAGGCACAAACAGCCGGGCCACAAACCTATTATGCACAAGTTACTGCGGTGTCTACCGGATGTGTTGCGCCAACCAGAGCAGCAACCAATATTGTTGTAGTCGATCAACCTTCTACGACAGCATCGGCTAGCACCAGCATAATCTGTGAGGGAACGAGTACAACCTTGACTGCTTCTGGGGCTGTTTCTTATACCTGGCAACCGGGTGCTCTATCAGGAGCCAGCGTGATCGTTTCACCCACGACTACTACAACCTATACAGTTACCGGCACCTCAGCACTGGGTTGCACAAAAACTGCAACGGTAACCATCACGGTAAATCCATTACCAGTCATTACCGGATCCGCAAATCCGGGTATCGTTTGTCCGGGTTCACCGGTCACATTAACCGGCACAACAGCCGGGGTGACCTGGAATTGGCAACCGGGTAACTTAAACGGTAGCCCTGTAGTTGTGAATCCTGTTGCTCAAACGACTTATACCGTTACCGCTACAAGCGCAGCAGGCTGCACCAAAACACAAACCTTTGTGATTCTGATGCATCCAACCCCAACAGCCAGTACAACCGTAAGTCCTTCGGCGACGATATGTAGTGGACAAACAGCAACTATCACGGCAACAGGTGGCGTTAGTTACTTATGGCAACCAGGAAATACGACAGGCAATACCCGCGTAGTAAGCACCAGCGGAACATATACAGTAACTGTAACCAATACGCAAGGATGCACGGCCACTGCAACACGCGTGATTACGGTGAATGCTTTACCTAGTGTTGGAACCACTATCAGTAATGCCACCATTTGTGCCGGCTCATCAACAACGATTACCGGAACAGGCGCATTGACTTATGTATGGCAACCGGGTAGTTTAAGCGGAACATCGATTACCGTGTCACCGGCCACCACAACCACATATACCGTAACAGGTACAAATGCCAATGGATGCACCAATACCAGCACCCGATTGGTGACGGTGACTAATTGCGGAAACAGCCAGCTAACGGTTAAAGTATTACATCAAGGTTACTACAACGGAGCAGGCTTTATGGGATCGGTATTACAAAATCAGGGTCAACCAAATGGACCATCCGATTGCGATACGGTCATTGTGCGACTTCATAATGCAAGCGCACCTTATGCAATGGCCCATAGTTATACAGGCGTATTACAAACCAATGGAAATATTGTATGTAGTTTTCCACCTTCGATCAACGGCGTGAGTTATTATATCGGAGTACGTCAACGCAATGCTATTGAAACTTGGAGTATGAATCCTGTGTTGATGTCAGCAGTAACAAATTACGATTTTAGCAATGCCCTGAACAAAGCCTATGGATCGAATCAGATATCATTGGGTGGTGGATTTTTTGCGATTTACAATGGAGACATCAACCAGGATGGAGTGATTGACGGTTTGGATTATAATGACTGGGAAGTAGACAACAATAATTTTGCCGGTGGTTATTATAGCAGTGATTTAAATGGAGATGGCATTGTAGATGGATTGGACTTCCTGATTTGGGAAGACAACAACAATAATTTTATTGGTTCTCAAACCCCTTAAATAACACGACTTATAAAAGCGAAACATCCCGGTTCAAAAGATCGGGGTGTTTTTTTTAGGGATCTCCTGAACGCATTTTACCAAAATTGCCCGAAATCCGACCAGAATCTCAATGAAAGTATCCAAATACTCATTTAGTAAAATTCCGGAGAAAAGGCGAAGTACATTTAGGTATTAAACCCACTTACTTATGAAAAAAGTCTACCTATGGATGTTTCGTTTCTTACACAAGCATCAAATGTTTGATTTCGCGCAAACCAATCGATTCCTAATTTTCTCCAAAAAACAATTAAGTCGTTCTCCGCTGCGAGCAGGATTGTTTTTGCTTTTAACCATGTGTACGCTTCCTTCGACGGCGCAGCGACTCACTCCTCAAGAGCAATTACAGGCAATCTGTGAACCGGAAGCCGAGCTCGAATTTTTTGTCATCCGAAAGGATTTAAACATCACGAAAGAAGAGTTTATTGAAAAATATTTACATGTGCTGAATCTGGCACCAAATAGCGAGATGCGTGCATTCCGTCAGGAAACGAATGACATTGGAATAACGTTAACCCGATATCAGCAATATGTCAACAACATCAAAGTAAAGGGCGGTGATATGGTTGTGAATGAACAAAATGGGCGAGTCAAATATATCAATGGGCGCTACATGACAAAATCAGCAATCAACGAAGGGGTAAATATCTCTGAAGAAAATGGTTTGCAAACAGCTTTACAACAAATTAATTCTACCGAATATCTTTGGCTGAATCCTGAGGCAGAAGCCAATTTTAAGCGCTTGAAAAAAAGTGAGTCGGCGACATTATACCCCAAAGGAGAATTGTGTTTTGTACCTGAGCGTGGTAAGAATGAAGAACAAATTTTTCGTTTGGTTTGGAAATATTTAATCAATGTGACCCCCGCTACGGAGTCCTATGAAGTGCATATCAATGCAAGTACCGGCGAAGTGGTGAATAAAATACCCCTTACCTATGATTGTAGTGCAGGGAGTAGTACCACCATCTGGAATGGAGCAAGAACTATTTATACACAACTCAATGCCGGGACTTACCGAACACTTGGTGATTGTAATTCAGCTCAGGTGCATACGATGAATGGAAATGGGAATGACAATGGAGTAGGTGCCACTTTTTATACGGATGCTGATAACAGTTGGCCCAATACAACATTGGGAAATTATATTGCACAAACACAATGGGGGGTAAAAGAAACCCGCGATTATTATGCACTTGTGCATAGCAGAGAGGGATATGATGATGCCGGACATGATTTTGTGTCATATATCAATCCCGGATTTACAGGCAATGCATATTGGACTTACGCGACGGAAGCGGCTTCATTTGGAGGCTCAAGTACTGGCACCAGTCCGTATTGTAATATTGATGTTTGTGGACATGAACATACGCACGGCGTGGTGCATTTTACATCTGACTTAGTGTATCAGGATGAACCCGGCGCCTTAAATGAATCATTTGCAGATTGTCTGGGCGAGGCAGTGGAAGAACGAACTTTGGGGCCCACCAACTGGATACATCGTCATGAAATTAGTGGAGGCAACAGAAGTTTGATTAATCCAAATGCATTTAGTGATCCCGACACATATAATGGTACTTTCTGGTATACCGGAACCGGCGATTTTGGAGGTGTGCATACAAACAGTGGTGTACAAAACTATTGGTTTTATTTACTCTCCGAAGGCGGTACCGGCACGAATGACAATGGCAATGCTTTTAATGTGAGTGGCATTACGATCGACAAAGCCCGTTTAATTACTTATGATTGTATGGTAGGCTTAAGCACCAATTCGCAATACAGCAATGCCCGTTCAGTATCCATTCAAAAGGCAAAAGACCGTTATGGTGATTGTGCCGATGAAGTGGTGCAAACAACCAACGCATGGCGTGCCGTGGGTGTAGGCAATCCTTATATTGCGCCTTTACCATTAAATATTACAGTCTCTCTGTCTTCTCCGGATGTTTGTAAAGGAGGTTCAATAACAGTAACTGCAGCGGGTGCCACTACATATACTTGGTCAAATTTTTTAGGATCAGGTAACCCAAAAGTGATTACTCCTTCATCAACAACAACCTATACAGTAACCGGAACAAATGCAGAACAATGCACAGGCACGAAATCATTTACATTACGGGTAAATCAACTGCCAACAGTGGAACCAACTACTTCGGATAATGAATTATGTGATGGTCAAAGCACCATTATATCCGCAGGTACTAATCAAACCATTAATTCGTTATTGACAGAAATTGGTGGCACAAATGGTTTTTCGGGTAATGTATTTGATGTGCATGCCTACAATAGTATTACAATCACAGACTTCAAGATGGATATGGATTTGAATACTGATTCGGTAGAAATCTATTATAATCCGGGTGGTTATGGGAATGCCGATGTCACCTCTACGGTCGGTTGGACAAAATTAGGCGCTACTGTTGCGGTTACATCTGCCGGACCGGGTAATTTAACCACCATACCTACAACATCAAACTTAACGATTGGCGCCGGATCAACATACGGAATTCTCATCGCCTGCAATGGCAGTAATAATTATAGCAATGGAACGCTCGTAGGATCTATAGCAGCCAGTAATTCAGATTTGTATATTACCGAAGGCCATGGTGGTAGTGGATTTGGAGGTACATTCAGTATGACCATTTCTCCGAGAGTTTTTAATGGTACA
>Ga0208202_1000147_pt1 | contig 17328 bp, 18 predicted proteins | sample LakMenEpi27Aug08_FD_150738 | JGI IMG/M metagenome (GOLD analysis project Ga0208202, IMG submission 150738) | Freshwater microbial communities from Lake Mendota, WI - 27AUG2008 deep hole epilimnion (SPAdes) | ecosystem: Environmental > Aquatic > Freshwater > Lake > Epilimnion/Euphotic zone ... | reverse complement strand
TTCAATCAACCGACTCGATCTTCAGAAGGGATAGCTCCAAAAATATTCAGCTAACCACAACTTTCCACGCTCAGATTTCACCTCATTTCTGAATCCTTGTGATTAAAACGTATGACCACTAGCTTTTATAGGTACTGCTGAATTTCCACGAAAAAATTCAATACTTTGCAGCGCGCTCATATTAACTTTGGCACCATGAATCAGAAACTCGTACAACGTTTACAACAGGAACTATCAGAAATCCGTGAAGCAGGTTTGTTCAAGCAAGAAAGAATTATCAGCTCCGAACAAGGCTCCCATATCATTGCCAATGGCAAACCGGTTCTTAATTTCTGCGCAAATAATTACCTGGGATTGTCTTCTCATCCTAAAACCATTGAAGCAGCTCATCAGGCTATCAATACCCGTGGATATGGTTTGAGTAGTGTTCGTTTTATTTGCGGAACACAGGATATTCATAAAGAATTGGAGGCAAAGTTGTCGGACTTTTTAGGTACCGAAGATACCATCTTGTATTGCGCTGCTTTTGATGCAAACGGTGGTGTGTTCGAACCATTGTTGAACGAACAGGATGCGATTATTTCTGACGAATTAAATCATGCCTCTATTATTGATGGTGTCAGATTGTGCAAGGCAGAACGACATCGTTATAAACACAATGATTTGGCAGATTTGGAAGAAAAACTAAAAGCCACTCAACATTGTCGTAGTCGTATGATCGCTACCGATAGCGTATTTAGCATGGATGGCACCATTGCTCAATTAGATAAAATCTGTGACCTGGCCGATCAGTACGACGCAATTGTGATGATTGATGAATGTCATTCCAGTGGATTTATGGGCAAAACAGGAAGGGGAGTACACGAATTATGCGGTGTGATGGATCGGGTGGATATCATTACCGGTACCTTGGGTAAGGCCCTTGGCGGCGCCAGTGGTGGATTTACCAGCGGCAAAAAAGAAGTAATAGAAATGCTGCGTCAAAAAAGCCGTCCTTATTTGTTTTCAAACACTGTTGCACCTGCAGTTGTAGGGGCCTCTATTGCTGTTCTGGATATGTTAAGCGAAACAACCGCTTTGCGAGATAAATTGGAACAAAACACCTTGTATTTCCGTGAAAAAATTCAGGCGGCAGGTTTTGACATCAAACCCGGCATTCATCCAATTGTGCCTATCATGCTTTATGATGCGGTACTTGCCCAAAAAATGGCCGCCCGCATGCTCGAAGAAGGAATTTATGTGATCGGATTTTTCTATCCGGTGGTCGCCAAAGGCAATGCACGTATCCGGGTTCAAATCAGTGCAGCACACGAACGTGAGGATCTTGATCTGGCCATTGCGGCATTTACCAAAGTAGGTAAAGAACTTGGTATCATTCCGTCCTAACAGAGGGCCGATGAATAAAATGCTGATTTCCTGAGGCAAATACTGTATATTCGCAGTCTTAAATTATTTTTTATGGGAAGAGGCGACAAAAAAACAAAGCGTGGAAAAATTTTCAAAGGTTCTTTTGGAAAACATCGTCCACGTGCTGTTCGAAGCAAAGCAACTGAAAAGAAAGCATAAGCTTTCTTTTTTTTATGTCTGTTCCATGGCGATTCCTATAATTGGGGTCCTTAATACTTTCGGAGAATTCTAAATGCCAATATAGTGCATGAGTAGGTCGTAATTCTGTTGCAGGTTTTCCTGATGATTTTCGGCGGCATATGTTTCAACAATCTGATAATTAAATCGTTCAAAGGTAGCAACCAACGACTGGATATCGGTTTTGTTCACTTTAATGGTAATTTGAAGCTGACCAGTATTCTCAATGGTTTTGACAAATAAGGACAAAATCGCCAAATCATTACTTTCGCAGATACGGGCAATTTCGGAAAGACTATAATTGCGTTGTTCCAATTCGATCACTAAAATGGCGCCCGGTTCAAGGATGGCATTATTGTCGGTGAAATAGGAAAATAGTCCTTCCATCGTAATGCATCCCAGATAGTGATTGCTTTTATCAACCACCGGCAATGTAGACAAATTATATTGATGCCCGATTTTCATGGCTTCATACGGATGCATGAACTCGAAGACAGCAGGGCGAAAATTCACAAATTCAGCAAGGGACAAGGGTTCTTCAGGGGTGTCCCAATCCAGTAAGTCATCTTCAGAGATCAGGGCGATATAGTTATTTTTCTGAACCAGGGGTAAATGAAACACGCGGTATTCATTCATCAGACTCAAGGCCTTTTCGCCATTATCGTCCAGGGATAAAGCTGGTAAATGATTGCTGATCAGAGATTTGCTGTTCATAAACTAATAACGAGTCCGGAGCTGTTTTTAGGATAGATAATCATGCAATTTTTAATGTTTTGATAAAAATTCACTCAACAGTTGATTAAATTCTACAGGAACTTCCATCATGGGTGCATGACCACATTTATCAATCCAATGCAATTCTGAATTGGGCAATAATTTTTCAAATTCATGTGCTACCATTGGCGGTGTAATCGTATCATTCTTTCCCCAGATTAGGCAAACCGGCTGTTTGACATTCTGAAGTTCTTCACCCAAATGATGACGGATGGCGGACTTAGCGAGATAAATTATTTTTACGGCTTTCAGGCGGTTATTAACGATATTATATACTTCATCGACCAACTCAGTGGTTGCAGAGTTGGGGTCATAAAAAGTTAATTCAACCTTTTTACGAATATAATCTTTGTCGCCACGTTTCGGATAGGTTTCACCCATGCCATTTTCAAACAACCCTGAACTTCCGGTAAGGGTAATTGTTTTAACCTTTTCGGGATGTTTTAGGGCATAAACCAGGGCAATGTGTCCGCCGAGCGAATTTCCCAAGAGGTGCACGTCCTGCAAACCCTTGTGATCGATAAAACGTGCCACATGCTTCGCCAACCCTGATACCGAAGTATCCAGATTGGTTAAATCATACAAAGGCAACAACGGAATGTAAACCGTATATTTTTCTTTAAAATAATCAATTAAATCTTTAAAATTGCTGAGTGCTCCGAACAAACCATGCAGCAGTACCAGACTCTGACCACTTCCTTCTTCAACATACTTAAACTTCCCGGATTGTTTGATTTCGTATTGCATAGGCTCACTTATCGTGTGCTAATGTAAAGGATAAAATTTATAAACGGAAATTTTGGAATCTAAAGGCCACACTGAATCTGATAAGAAAGCCATAAAATGATTCTTTGATTACTTTTTGGTCATATAGATTTCAGGATTGGGGCTTATTTATTGCAATGAGTCAAATGCGTACCCGATATTTGAGAATACTCATTGAAGATGTCCGATACCATTAGTCGTAAAAGATTTTTAAAATGGCTGGCTATGTTGCCGGCTGGCGCATTATTTATGAATTTAAGAAATTTCGAACAGGAGATGCAGCAGGCAGGCAATTCGCCCAAAATGCCCGTTTTGTTTTTAGGACATGGTAGCCCGATGAATGCAATCGAAGAAAATATTTTTGTCAAAGGGTTTCGGAAGGCCGCACAGGCTTTACCGATTCCTCAGGTGATTTTATGTATTTCGGCACATTGGTATACCAAAGGAACCATGGTGACGGCTATGGAAAAACCACCCACCATTCATGATTTTGGTGGTTTTCCGAAAGCTTTGTTTGATGTTCAATACCCGGCACCCGGTGATCCTGAATTTGCCCGGGAAATCCAGGAAATTTACCGACCCGATCTTCAGGTAAGCCTGGATCAACATTGGGGACTCGACCATGGTGCATGGAGTGTGATAAAACACCTCTATCCCAAAGCCGAAATTCCTGTCGTTCAAATGAGCATTGATTATACCCGCTCTGCAGCATGGCACTATGAAACAGCCCGTTCTCTGCAAAAATTACGACATAAAGGGGTATTGATTATCGGCAGTGGCAATATTATTCACAATTTAGGACTGGTCGATTTTCAACGAATTCAGGAAATCGGTTATGGTTATGACTGGGCACAAGAGGCGCATCAATTGGTGAATTTACATCTTAGAAACGGGAACGATAAGGCACTTGTGGAGTACCAACAATTAGGAAAAGCGATGCAACTTGCGGTACCTAGTCCGGACCATTACCTCCCATTGATTTATACGCTCGCCCTGCGGGATGCTCAGGACGAGCTCAGTATTTTTAATGATTCATTGCTGGCCGGTTCACTCAGTATGACCTCGATTAAACTAGCTTAAAGACTCATGGTATCCCGAAATTTGACGGCTTGCCGGCGCGAAATTTCAATGTCCTCTCCTCCTTGTAATGTCACCTTGAGCCCACCATTATATTGGGTATCCATTTTGGTAATCATCTGAAGGTTGATAATATGTTTTCGATTTGCCCTAAAAAATAATTTTGGGTCCAGGCGTTCTTCGAGTGCATTCAGCGATTTAAGAATGAGGGGCTTATTATTCCCAAAAAATACCTTGGCGTAATTCCCGGCACTTTCAAATAATCGAACTTCAGACAAACGCACGAACCAGCAACGCTCTCCATCTTTTACAAAAACCTGATCATTTCCGCTCAGTAAGTTCTTTTGCGCATTTTGGTCCTGATCCATTTGTTTTTTTACTTTATGGATGGCCTCAGCCATACGTTTTGTTTCAATGGGCTTGAGCAAATAATCCAGCGCATTGAATTCAAAAGCCTTAAGGGCATATTCGTCGTAGGCTGTGGTGAAGACAACCTTGGGCAAATATTCCAGTACTTCCAGTAAATCAAATCCTGTTTTGTTGCCCGGCATCTGTATGTCCAGGAAAATGAGCTGCGGACGTAACTCTTCAATTTTTTCGATGGCATCCTGCACATTGATAGCTTCCTCGATGATTTCGATTTCGGGGAAGTCGGTCAATATTTTACGGAGTTCGTTGCGTGCAAGTCGTTCGTCGTCGACAATAATTGTGCGTATCATGATTGTGAAAAATTTATAGGTAGGATAATTGTTGCGCAAACAGCATTTTGATCATTTTCGAGTATGAATTGGGCTTCAGATCCGTACATGTAAAGCAGGCGGCTTTCGGTGGCCTTTAAACCAAATCCTAAACTATCGGCATGCCTGTCACCGCTCTGCAGTTGGCCTGAGTTTTTAACTTTTAAATGAAGGTGTTGCCCTTTTAGTTCAGATGAAATTTCAATAAAACCACCTGCCTCCAGTTTAGAGATTCCATGCTTGATGGCATTCTCAACCAGGGTTTGTAACATCATGGTGGGAATGGGAATCTCCAGGGTTTCCGGGGCAATATGTTGTGCGTATTGAAGACGCTCTTCGAAACGAATTTTTTCAAGTAAGAGATAGTCGTCTACAAGTTGTAATTCATTTTGGAGGCTATCGGTCGTTTGTTGTTTCGATATCGAATTGCGCAGAATATTCGACATACGGGTCACAGCCTCCCGGGCCAGCTTTGGATTTTCATCGATCAAGGCCCGGATACTGTTCAATGCATTAAAGATAAAATGGGGTTGCAAATTGGCACGAAGTGTGCGAATCTCCATATCCTTTAATTCGGATTCCATTTTTAGTTTGGCGATAAGATTTTTACGGCTGTTTTCAATATAGGACCACATAAAGTAAAAGGTGTTCCACAAAACAAAGAGGATAAATATCGAAACACAGGAACTTAAAATTTTATTCAGATTGAGTTGCTGCCTCAGTTCATTGTAAAGTACAAAAAGCAAAAGGTAATACCAAATGGCAAACAATGCAGTGAGTGCGAAAATGGACAAAACAACTCTGTTCAGTAATTTTTCGAGGGGAAGTTGTTGCCAGTTTTTGCGAAGAATAATCGACCGGTAAACATGGGTAATATATAGTCCAAATACACTGATACCCACATTCATCAATACCAGTCGCAAACTAAATTCATCGACCAGTAAAGCGATATAGGTGCTGAACAGAAAAAATAATAACCATCCTACAACCTGAAATATCCAATATTTACTCCATTGGGGCACGCAAACAAATTTACATCTCCAAAGTCAAGGTGTATGGGAATAATGATAAAAGGTCGATATTCATTACAAAATTCGACAATCAACGTTCAGCGCTAAGGCCCTGACCCGAACCTTTACTTTAACGCTTTGTTATAAGCCCGGAACTATATCTTTGCCGGCATCTTTCATTATGAAGTATTTATTCCTTGCCGTTTTCGGCCTCATGCTTAGCACCACAGTCGGTGCCCAATCCAATAAAGACAAAAAGGATGGTTTTGCCATGCCTTCCCGCGATTATGTGATGATCCAAATTGGATATGATACCTGGAACTCCGCACCGGATAGTATCAATATCACGGGAATCGGTCGGGCCTTTAATGCTTATATCTGCTATGATTTTCCGATTCAGAAATCGAATTTTAGTTTTGCCGCAGGCTTGGGCATAGGTACCAGCAATATTTATTTAAAAAATCAGCAAGTTGTACTAACCGATACAACGGCATTTATACAATTCGTTCCTGAAACACAGGATTATAAAAAGTACAAAATCAGTACTGCATATGTTGAGGCACCTTTTGAGTTGAGATTTTTTTCCAACAAAGAAAATCGCAATGAAGGCTTTAAGGCAGCTTTGGGATTAAAAGTGGGCGCACTGGTGGGTGCTCATTCCAAGGGGAAAAGAACATTTAATAGCAAGCCGATCATCGAAAAAGTAAATACCAAGCGATACCTGGATACCTGGCGTTATGCGATGACATTAAGACTGGGCTATGGAAACTTTTCAGTGTTTGGATCCTATCAGCTGAATAGTTTGTTTCGTGCAGGAAGTGGCCCCGAAAGTATACGCCCTCTCCAAATTGGAATTTGCCTGAGTGGATTGTAGTTTTCCTTCCTTTTTTTCAACTTCTTTATCCCTTAAGAAATAATTAGGCTTCTCCGTTTGGTTTTCGGGTTGATAGTCTATTAGATTTGTCCGAATTATTCATTGCATCCATGAAGAAAAAAGTTGCACTCGTGGCCGGAGGTTATACCGGTGAATACGAAATTTCTATTAAAACTGCGGTAACCATTCAAAACAATATCGATCCGGAACGCTATGAGGTATATAAAATTATCATTGATCGGAGTGGTTGGAAGTATACTGCCTCTGATGGAAGTGTTACGGAAGTAAACCGGCAGGATTTTTCTTTAAACCTTGAGGGGCAAAAAATTACTTTTGATACCGTATTTATCGCTGTGCATGGAACTCCCGGCGAAGATGGAAAATTTCAAGGCTACCTGGAGATGTTGGGAATACCCTTCACATCCTGTAATGCCATTGTTTCAGGACTCACATTCAATAAAATATATTGTAATCGCGTCATTGAACAAAGTGGATTGGTAAAAGTAAGCCATTCATTGCATGTCATTCAGGGTAGGGGAATGACGACAGAGCAAATTCTAAAAAGCGTGCAATTACCGGTATTTGTTAAGCCGGCTGAAGGCGGGTCTAGTTTAGCCACAACCAAAGTAAAAACGCCCGATCAGTTGCAAGCTGCACTGGATGCCGTTTTTGCTTTTGAACCACAGGCCATGGTGGAAGAATTTATTCAGGGGCGGGAGTTTTCAATAGGCGTTTATCGTACCAAAGGACAATTACATGTATTGCCCGCTACTGAAATCATTTCTTCGAAAGAGTTTTTTGATTATGAAGCAAAATATACGCCTGGTGTCAGCAATGAGGTAACACCGGCGCAAGTAGATGCGGCCATCGCTCAAAAAATAGCAAAGGCTGCAGGAGGGATTTACGATTTATTGAATTGTAAGGGAATCTGCCGGGTTGATTTTATACTCGAAGAGGGTAGCAATGAGCTGTATGTATTGGAAATAAATACAATACCCGGACAAAGTGAAAACAGTCTGGTGCCGCAGCAAGTGAGAGCTGCAGGAATGACCCTTTTGGATTTTTATGCGGCCCTGATTGAAGAATCGCTGAAAAATGAATAAGCCCCCTAAAAACATTTGAAAAACCTTATTTTTACCCACTAATTGACAAAATCCTTTGCTCAAAAGATCCCTTATATTGAACTTTCTCCTGGTCCTGTTGGTCGTAACCGGGCTGTTATTTGCTTTTTTTAATTCCCTGAATTTTCTCACCAAACATGGTCAGGAAACCAAAGTGCCCAAACTTACCGGTAAAAACATGAAGGAAGCCATTCGGGTTTTGGAAAAGCAAGGGTTTAAAATTTCAATTGATTCAACCTATCAATCCTACGAAGATCCTTTAGAGGTGCTGTTTCAGGAACCAACAGAAGGTGCGACCGTAAAAGTAGGTAGAACCATATTTTTAACCGTTAACCGCCGGTCAATCCCAAAGATTACCATGCCGAATCTGGTGAATCTTTCGTTCCGAAATGCATTACTGACCATGCAAAGTTACCGATTGGTGATGGGTGATACCACTTACCGACCGGATGTAGCCGCAGGATCGGTTTTGGAACAATGGATGAACGGAAAAAGAGTGGCACCCGGAACGATGATTCCTTATGGGAGCCGCATTGATTTGGTTGTTGGTGATATTTTATCGGAAGAAAAAGAAGTACCTAATCTGATTGGATCTACTTATACCGATGCAATGGCTATTATCCAATCATTGGGTTTAACGGCCAATCCAATTTGGGATGGTACAATTACCGATACCGCAAACGCAGTAATTTATCAGCAAACACCGGAAGCCATCAATGAATTGGATTTTAAAAATACGATATTGGTGGGCGATTTGATGGACTTACGTATCATGCAAAATCCATCGAAAGAAATTTTAGATAAAAATCAACCCGGCTCACGAAAATTAATTGGCGATGAGGATAGTGCCGAAATACAGCAAGAAGAGCTTATACCGGCGAATAATGCCAAAAAAGACACGAACCGTCGGAAGGTACCGGGGATGAATGTTCCTTCGAATGCACGAAAAACAAATCAAAAAGTTTCGGAAACGGATATCAAAAATGCCCTTACACCCGTTAAAGATAAACCCATAGGAACAGTGCCTAAAAAGCCGGCAGATCCACTAAAACCCAAGGGTACGGTTCCCAAAAAGACCCCAACCCAGGCACCGGTGAACAAATCTGACGATCAGTATAAAAACGAATACGAATAAGTGAAGCATTTTATCATCAAATTATACCTGCTTGGGCAATTGGCCTTCCTGGTGGAATCCGGCCGGGCTCAGGAATTTGTGCTGCCTCTCCAATCGCAGGTGGGTTTGAAAGAACAAAAAAGTACTTTGCTCAAAAAAAAGAGGGCCACATTGCCCTTTTTTGATGATTTTTCTTATCCGGGGCCTTATCCTGATCCAAGTTTGTGGACCGATCAGCAGGCTTATATCAATAACAGTATGACTGATGCCACCGTTAGCCGGGGCGTAGCTACACTGGATGCACTAAACCAATTTGGCCAGCCTTATGTAAACAATCAATTTTCGATCAAACTGGCAGATAGTCTTACCTGCCAACCCATCGATCTATCGACGTATAATACCCAAAGTAAAATTTCCCTGAGTTTCTTTTATCAACCACAGGGATTGGGGTTTGCGCCTGAAACTTCCGATAGTTTGTTGCTTTTTTTTAAAAATAATCTGGGCGTTTGGCTCAAAGTTTGGGAACAAAGAGGAACCAATTATCAACCCATGAAAACGGTGATGTTACCGGTAAGCGATACGCAATATTTACACAATACTTTTCAATTCCGTTTTGTGAATATTGCCTCACCCAATATCAACGACGATACCTGGCATATTGATTATGTGAAACTAGATGCAGGACGAAATCCTTCTGATACACTGGTGAATGATTTGTGTTTTACACTCGAACCGGGTTCCATTCTCAAGCCATACACAAGCATGCCTTACCGACATTTTACGGCGAATGCCAGTGCCGAACTATCTACCGGTCAGGATTTGCAAATTCGGAATCATTACTATACCCCTCAAAATATGCAATTAACCCATGAGGCGAGGGAAGTAAATTCCGGCACTTTGATCAATTCCGGCGCCTTGCCTTCTGCAGTGGTTACGCCACAAACGGTATTGGGATTAAGTATTCCCAGTTATCCAATAAATTATACAGCTCCGGGTCCTTACAGTCAGGTATTGATCCGAAATAAATATTATTTTAATTCCATCGGTCCGACGGATGTCAAACGCAACGATACAATTGTACGTGAAACCGTGTTTGATAACTATTTTGCCTACGATGATGGCAGCGCTGAAAAATCTTATTTTCTTTACCCGGCCCTGAATTATCCATCAAAGACTGCACTGAAATTTAAATTAAACGTAGCAGATACCCTTCGTGGTTTGGCGATTCATTTTGGTCCCCAGGTGCCATCGGCTGCAAACAAATATTTTTCAATTGTTGTTTACAAACATTTGGGTGATTTGGCCAGTGCAGATACCATTTTACGTCAACAGGATTTGTACCAGGTGATGTATGAACCGGATATCAATGGTTTTACAACTTATGGCTTTAATCAACCCCTGGCTTTAGAGGCGGGGAACTATTATATCGGCATTACTCAACCGGCTAATTTTGGGAGTGATAGTATTTATTATGGTTTAGATGTCAATACAAATGCCAATTTACAATACCTCTTTTACAATGTAGATGGCACCTGGTTTGGTTCGGGCGCGCCGGGAACGGTGATGATGCGACCACTGGTTGGGCAGGTGTTTAATCCATCGCAGGTGGATGACTGGCCAAAGGAAACATCAATGAGTTGGTGTTATCCAAATCCGTTTCAAAACGAAATTTATGTCAAAGGGATGACCCGGAATAATGCCTACGAGTTATATAACTTAAGTGGGCAGTGTGTTCAAAAGGGCCGTCTCAATCAACAACATATTTCTCTTAATCATCTGATACCGGGCACCTATATTTTGTATCTAGAAAATGATGAAGGCCAGGTACAAAAACAAAAAATTGTAAAACGACCTTAATATGCAAACAATCACTGCAGAAGAACTCAAACAACGAATAAATCAAGGCGAGCAAATTCATATTCTGGATGTACGTGAGCCACATGAATACGAGGAAACAAATATGGGCGCAAAACTGATTCCTTTAGGACAAATCATGGCCGGGCAAATTGATGAAATTGAAGATTGGCGCGACCAAGAGTTGATCATTCATTGCCGAAGTGGTATGCGAAGTATGCAGGCTTGTATGATGTTGGAGAGTTTGGGTTTTCAGAAGACGGTGAATTTGGCTGGCGGTATCATCGCCTGGAATGCACTGAATTAAAACGAATTTTAGACAACATCCTTACGCTGAAATCACCCTCTTAAAAGGGTATGCAGGATTGGAACACTTTTTAATTCGCCCAAATGAGGCAGATGAATCCTTAAGTAAGATAAACTTTGCTGCAAGATTTCCTGACGAAGGGCTTGATGGATCATTAATTCCTGCGGTGAATTCCATTGATAAAGGATGGAAATGATTTCTGCAGTTTCTGCCTGAACAAATTGAGCGGTGTGTAAAGAATCCTGATTACAGAATAGGCCATTTTGCAAATCCAGCAACTTAAGTTCGGGGCTGTATTCGTTTTGAAGACCAAAGCCCATTAATCTTGCAAGTTGCCAACTAAACCATAAGGACATATTGACTAAACGATTGGCCGGCAATTCATCAATCCAGACAAAGGTGGTATAAAAAAAATCAAACCATTCCGCATTACATTCCGGTTCGGTGATGCATCTGTACAGCAATTCGCAACAAAAGATGGTTAAACTATTTCGAACCAGATCATGTGGCATATGTTTATAAAAATGGGCAGCCCTCACCTCTCGAATGCGTTGTAAATTTTTATGGGGCGAATGATAAACTTCTACATCCAGCAGCATACCGGGTTGATACAAACCGGCCAGTGTTCCTGATTTTCGCATGGTACGAACGCCATTTACCAGGTAGGATTGCAACCCATACACTTCTGTATACATGGTACAGATAATACTGGTTTCGCCATATTTAACCGTTCGCCACACGATGGCTCTGGTGGATTGCAACATGGGGTAAATTTCGTTTAAATACAGGTAGTAAATACAAAGAAGTTTTGAACGAGTAGCTGGGGTGGGGTTATCTGTTTATATCAAGGAGATTTACACATCGGCCAGATCTTTTCCTTTATCTCCCGCTTAAAAAATATATAAATGATTTCATCTATAAGAGTTTAAGCAGTCACTCCTTTTGACAGCAATTCAATAATAACTAAATTGCCAGAGAGGTGTATTTTTTGTAAATTTACCTTGTGAAAAAGATGAAAGAAATCCAACTGGATTTTGAAATAGACAAATTGACGAACTCTATTGAAAACTCAATATCAGGTGAGGTTTTTGACACTTTAGTTATTCAATTTAATAATTCTAAATTTATTAAGAAGACAGAGTGGGTATTCAATTGGCAAGCTGAAATTAAGGATAAAAGCAAGGAAATTTATGGTTTGACTACAATAAGTAATCCAGAAATAATCCATGGAATTATAAGCCTGACTGATAAAGGCGACCATATTTTTATGGACTTAATTGAAAGTGCCAAATTCAACAAAGGAAAGAAAAAATTGTACAAAGGAGTTGCTGGTAATCTCGTCGCATTTGCTTGCAAAACTGCTTTTGAAAAAGGATACGACGGTGTAGTTTCATTTATTGCTAAAAAAACACTTATTGAACATTACACTTTGACATTAGGAGCAAAACTTTTCGGTGGAAATCGAATGTTTATTGACACCAGAGAGGCTTATATTTTAACAATGAAATATTTTAAAGACTTTAAGCTATGATAAACTTCAAAAAAATGGATGACAAAGACTTTGTTTTTATTAGTAAACCTTGTAATGAAAAGGAGGATAAAGCTTTTAGCGATTTCTTAAAAAGTCGTAAAATGAGAACGAAACGTAAAACGGTTAAAAAGAAAACGAAAGAAACTCAGCCACAATAGGCACAAATGGCTAACACGGGCTTTGCGCTAGGCAAGCCAATCTGCTTTATTCATAAATTGTGCTATAGTTAATACACGGATTCCGGTCAAAGTACATACTATCAAACCCGCCCGGTCGTATAGCCTGACACCGTAACAGGCGTGCAAATAATTCTACTTCAAAATAAGAATTCGTCAAATAGCTTCATGAATTTGTGAGAATTTAATGTTCTGAAAAATCGAAATATAGGAGCAACTAATCAGTCAGATCCAAATAACAGATAACTAAGAAATATTGGAATGGTTGCTAGGACTTTTGTCTCAAGAATCAAGAATTGCCAGTATATTAAATACTTGAGTTTTGGGCTTGTCGATACTCCTCGAATGCGGTCTAGCGCAAATCCTCCAAACGGATTCTTTGACTGCATTGACGCTCAAGGCGCCTTGGCATGTATGTCACTTGGATGGAATTCAACATGAGTCGGCATGCTTTCAGGCCTTACATTTGCAAAAATTCATAGTATGTCTGTTCATTCTATTGGCCCGGAACATTGGTCGATCGACGAAATACCGGAAATCCTCAAAGCTGAAATTCAATTAAGTCCTGAAGCGCAAAAAAATATTGAAAAGTGCCGCAATTACCTCGATCAAAAAATGACCGAACAAGATCGGGCCTATTATGGGATTAATACCGGATTCGGTTCATTATGTCATGTAAAAATTTCTTCAGAAGATATTGAAACCCTGCAAGAGAACCTCGTACTCAGTCATGCCTGTGGATTGGGCGATGAAGTGCCTCAGGAAATTGTTCAATTGATGTTGCTTCTGAAAGTAAAAAATTTTGTGTACGGGCATAGCGGTGTGAGTTTGGATGTAGTTGAACGACTTTTATATTTATTCAATCAGAAAATATACCCTGTGGTATTTCAGCAGGGTTCATTGGGAGCAAGTGGCGATTTGGCACCTTTGGCGCATTTAAGTTTGCCGCTGCTCAACAAAGGGGAGGTATATTATCAGGGAAAAAAATGCCAAAGCCAAACCCTCGGATTAGAGGCATTACGATTAAAAAGTAAGGAGGGCCTGGCATTGCTCAACGGCACACAATTCATGAATAGTTATGCGGTTTGGTGTTTATTAAAAATTAAAAAATTAGTAAAGTGGGCCGACCTAATTGCAGCGATGTCCTTTGATGGTTTTGACGCAACACCAGAGCCTTTCACGGCGGGCATCCATCGAATTCGTAAGCAGGAAGGACAGCAAAAGGTTGCCCAAAACATGTTACGTATTCTGGAAGGTAGTGAAATCACTGCACAGGCAAAGAGTCAGGTTCAGGATCCTTACAGTTTCCGTTGTATTCCTCAAGTGCATGGGGCAACACTGGATGCTGTGCAATATGCCGAACGCATTGTGGAGCAGGAAATGAATGCGGTTACAGATAATCCTTTGGTGTTTCCCGATGAAGATCAGATTTTGAGTGGGGGTAATTTTCATGGACAGCCCCTTGCATTGGTGCTGGATTTTTTAGCCATTGCCCTTGCGGAGCTGGGTAATATTTCAGAGCGACGTATCTATCTGCTCATCAGTGGACAACGTGGTTTGCCGCCATTTTTAGTAAAAAGTGCCGGACTGGATAGTGGGCTGATGATTGCACAATATACTGCTGCTTCTATTGTGAGCCAGAGTAAACAGTGGTGTACACCTGCAAGTGTTGACAGTATTGTGAGCAGTAACGGACAAGAAGATCATGTGAGTATGGGAGCGAATGCGGCAACCAAATTGTATCAGGTTGTCAATAATACCGAAAAAATATTGGCCATTGAATTATTAAACGCCGCCCAGGCCTTGTCGTTCAGGCGTCCATTAAAAAGTTCTGCGATATTAGAAAACATTTATCAGGCTTATCGCGAACAGGTTCCGGTGATTGAAAAAGATCGAATTATTCATGAGGATATGCAGAAAACGATCGCATTTATTCAACAATTTCCATTAAGCTGAAATGAAAATAATTAAACTCACGGAATTAGCATTTCGTAAAAAAGCCATCATACGGAGTTTTGGCGAAACCGAACTTTATGTGAAATTGCTGGAGATGGGATGTATCCCGGATGAAGAGATTTCCGTTGAGCTCACAGCACCTTTTGGCGATCCGATTGCTATACAAGTTGCGGGCTATCAATTAAGTATCCGCAAACAGGAAGCCGAAAACATCATGGTAGAACCCATCCAAACTGACTGATGTGAATGTATATTTTATCAGCGGACTGGGAGCAGATTTTCATGCTTTTGATCGGATTGAGATTCCGTCCTTTTGTGTCAAACACGATTTGCCCTGGCTGGAACCATTGCCATCGGAAGCATTGAATAATTATGCCAAAAGAATGGCAGATGGGATAGATCTTTCCCGTCCTTTTGTTTTGGTAGGTTTATCTTTTGGAGGAATAGTAGCCATAGAAATTCATCAACAATTTCCTGCCTTGCAGGTCATACTCATTTCGAGCATATCCAATCGAAATGAATTGCCCTGGTACTTTCGCTTTGCCGGAAGTGTAGGCTTACATCAAAGTCCGATATTGCCACTCATTAAAAAGTGGGACAAGGCCATGTACTGGTTTTTTGGAACTCGATCGGCCCGGTTAAGAGGGTATTTAAAAGAACGAATGGACCAAACTACTCTGACCTATCTGAAGTGGTCCTTGAATGCGATTGTACATTGGAAACAGGCAGAAAAGCCCAAGGGGGTGATCCATCTACATGGAAGTAAGGATAAATTATTTCCGATTCAATACTGTTGTCCGGATTATATTGTTCAAGGGGGTTCACATTTTATGGTAGTTACCCATGCCCGCGAAATATCCAGGCAATTCAGTGTGATGCTGGGGATGTATCAGGACCACTCATAGTCCTTTTCAATCATGGTTTTCATATGCGTTACAAAACGAAATGTGGCCGGGCAATAGTCGATGTTTTGTTCGTGAATATGATTAAAATCTGCAAAAGGCTTGCGTTTAAAATGGGGGAATGCTGCGCAATCATGAGGCCTGATTTCGTAGATGTTGCACATATTGGTTTTTAGATCCAAAAACTGGCAAGGCTGGGTATGATTCACCCAATCGCCGCTATCCGGATCTTTCATGAGCCATTTATCTTTAAATGCCTGAGGACTCATATTCAAATGAGCAGAAATCCGGGCAATGTCTTGTTTGGTAAATGTTGGTGTCATGACCTTACAGCAATTGGCGCAGGATAAACAATCGGTTTCTGCCCAGGCCTGATCGTTGGCCTGATTTACATAACGGCTAACACGAGGAATAAAAAAACGATCAAAGCGTCGAAGAAAATTTTGATAAGCGGTGCGGTTTTTTTTAAGACTGCGTTTGAATGCTGGGATAATGGAATGCACAGACAACTATTTTGAAGCGCAAAGATAGCGGTTCGTTTTTGAAAATGCCCATGCCATCTTTAGAACAAGGGAGATAGCCTAATTGGCCAATTTAGGAAAGCGATTGCGAAGGTGTATTACAATTTGCTCAGCAATGGATGGCCATGAAAAGTAAGTATAAAATGCAGCATGGTCATTATTGATTGTTTGGTGTAATAAATTTTTTACGGCATCAGCAAAGGCGGGCCAATTGCGATCTTCAACAACACTCAATCGTCCTCCGCATTTGTCTTCCGGAACCCCAAACGCACCGGATACCGTGGAAACCGCTTTTTTGCCAAAGCCAAGTGCTTCTACCAATTTGGTTTTAATACCTCCTCCATCGAGCAAGGGATTTAGAAACAAATCACAGGCTTTGAAATACAAGTCAATATCCTCAACAAAACCCGCATAGAATATTTGTTTACTTCGAAAAGCCTGAAGTTCTTCAAGTTCAGCCGGGAGGTTTTTACCACAAACAATGATGGCACAATCCATTGACCATTTTTCTAACAGGGGATGGATATCAAAAAGAATATGTTTGAGTGCTTCCAGGTTAGGAGAATAGTCGAGCGTGCCATTAAAAAATAAAATTTGTGTATGAGTCGCAAGTCCAAATTCTGCCAGAACGAATTGCCTGGCTTGCTGACATGCAAGAGCATCAGGAAGCTGTCGGGCTTCGATACCGTAAGGAACAACAAAAGTTTTATTGGGTAATAAACCATAATGTTGAATGGCAAAGTTTTGGTCTTCAGGGGTTTTAAACCAAACCTGATTGGCCAATCGATAAGCAAGCTTTTCGTAAAACCATAAACCTTTCCACCACCATTTGCCGATACTTCGGAAGCGTTCACTTTCAATATTATGAGAATGGACGATGCAGGGGTATGGCATGAACCATTTACAAAGAAGAATCAACCAGGCAAAATAGGGGTGTTCAAAAAGTAAAAAATGGGGTTGGTTTTTTATGACATGTTTGCGCAACATCCAAAACAGGGCAGGATTCAGATAACGCCATCTGCTAT
>Ga0208202_1000132_pt1 | contig 18362 bp, 17 predicted proteins | sample LakMenEpi27Aug08_FD_150738 | JGI IMG/M metagenome (GOLD analysis project Ga0208202, IMG submission 150738) | Freshwater microbial communities from Lake Mendota, WI - 27AUG2008 deep hole epilimnion (SPAdes) | ecosystem: Environmental > Aquatic > Freshwater > Lake > Epilimnion/Euphotic zone ... | reverse complement strand
TTTTCCATTCAATTGTCTTCAGATGCTTTCTCGTCTCAAAAATTCATAAATTAAATTGTTCCATTTCGAGATGTAAATTGCTCTAGAAAATTGTAGCTCCCCCTTTATTTTCTAAAAATAGAAAAAATAAAAATTTAATAAATAAAATTAAAAAAAAAATTTTATAAAAAAAAAAATAAAAAAAAATATTAATAATAAAAAAAAAATTAAAAAATATTTTTATGTTTCATTTTTTATTTTTACTCCAAATTTTTTTTCAATATCTTTTATACTGCTTTGTATTGTTTTTTTATTCCACAATATATATCTAGACCAAAAACCTTTACTATATATTCCATTTATAGACCAATCTTCGTTTTTGCTATGCCTAGCTATATAATTTTTTTTCTTCAATTTATCTCCTCCACTTAAAATGAAATCACTATATCCTTCAGCTCCAAAATAGACCTTTTTATTATTCACAATAACATAGTATTTATTTTTATTATTATTTGCTTTTCTTAATATAATTTGATTAGCATCAATAATACCAGCCCCTCTTTGGTTTGGTTTCCAAGCATCAGTATCTTTTACTTTCTTTTCTTTACTGAATTGAGACATTGCTTTTTCATATTCATTGTCATCAGTTCCAAATGGTATTTTGACAATTTCTCGTGCTAATAATAATGGAATATCCAATTCTTCCCCAGTTTTAAGGTCCATAATAAGGTATCTATTCCCTATGATATCAATGATTTCATATATTTCAGTTGATAATGTAGGAGATATTGATTTTTTGCGCATACCTTCTCTTTTTTCAACCAACCTTACCAAATCCCCAACTTCAAGGTCTATATTATCATCTGTCTCATTTTGATATAATACTGTTCTTCTTTTCCCTTTGAAAATTTTTGATGGCTTCTCTCTAATGGTGCTGTGTTCAGTGTCATTATATCCTTCAACTAGATCCTGTAAATTATTTATATATGTTAATGTATTATTCATAAATTGAAACTTACTAATTTTTGTCAATAATGTCCTATTAAATCTTTCAACAATACTCATAGATGTATGTTGATTTAATCTACTTGGATTATTCAACCAAATTTCTACCTTATATTTTTTATTTAATTCTGATACCATTCCTTTAAATTCACTCCCATTGTCAGCTTCTAAAATTATTTTATTATTAGGATATAATAATTTTATTTCATCATATACTATTTTCAGTCCATCAACTACTTTCTCTGATTTTTTACTGGTCATAGGAAAGCTCCATGCATACCTACTATAAATATCTACAACATTCAATAAGAATTTAATTTTTCTATTGTATCCCATCCATTTATTAACATCTAATAAATCAGCTTGTAAAGTTCCAACCGCATCATAAACACTTCTAATTTTTTCAAAATTAGGCTTTATATTTTGTTTGAAAATTTGATTAATTGATTGCTTATTATAAAATTCTTTGACCTCTTTATTTGTTATTGATGGTAATTTTTCCTTTGCTTTCTTGTATAATTGAGTAGCATTAGGATAACCTGATTTTGGATTATTAAAAATTTCATTTAAAATTTGATCTGTCATTTATATAATATAGATATATATATTATTTAAACAAGTTAGATAAAATTTAATAATATATATTAATATAATTTTTATCAGCAGCTCTTGATAATGCCACATATTTCATTCTATTATCAAATTTTCCCCACTCATAAATTGTATAAGGTTCATTATAAGTTTCTCCTTGTGATTTATGGACTGTGATACAAAAAGCAATATAAAATAACCTCTGAAATTCATCATAAGGAATTATTAATTCTTTATCAAAACTTGAAACTAAAATTTGTTTTGATTTCTTATTTATTTGTTTGATAGTAAATGTTTCATTATTCATGACATCAAACTCTTTGTTTGTAATTCTTGCTATAATAGGCATACCTGAATATATGCTAACATCTTGAGAATTTTTATCATGTTCTAATTTTTTAAATTCCACCCCTGATTTCTTTTTTTTTCTCAAAAATTCATTCATACATTTAGTATTAATTTCCATCCTTTTTTCATTTGTAAATGATAAACATTTATTTGTTTCAATATTATTAAAATCCCCCTTTTTGACTTTATTAACATTGAGACAAATATTAAATAATTCTGTATTTGCTCTTTTACACTCTGTTAAATGAAGTAAATTAAAATCACATAATTCTTTTAAAGCTTCTGATTTTTCATAATTTCCCTTTATATATCTATCATTGACTGGCAACAATTGCTCAAAATCACCAGCAATTATAAATTTTAGATCTGGAAACATTCTTTTTATAGAAATAAACGCTTTATAATATATTTCTTTTACCATACTTATTTCATCAATAATAATATATTTAACATCTTTCATTCTATCATATAATGATTTTTTGTTATTGAAATATGAAGCAAAATATTTATGAATTGTTTGACCACCAATGATATGTGATGCTTTGTTTGTTGGTGCTACAGCAACAAATTTAATATCACTTTCTTTCAAATATTTTATAATTCTATTTACAGTATATGATTTACCAGTTCCTGCTCTACCATTAATTAATATTGAATTCATATTCCATTCATTAACATTATTCCATTTTTTAGGTTGATATTCATATTTTTCAGTGCTTGTTTCACCTGCCATTCTTTCAATAATACTTTTATCATCTTTATTATCTTCTAATTTATATTTTGGTGTTGTTTTTTCTTCATCCCAAAAATAATTTTTATAAGGAAATTCATTATTATCATCAAATATAGCTTTAATACAATCAGTATTTCTATAAATAATTTTTCCATTATATTTAATAATTTCTTGTTCCAACTTGTATAATTCAACCGCTTCTAAATCAACAATCTGATGATAAAATGGTGTTCTTACTTCTTCATATTCAATATTTTGTTTAAAACTGATTTCATATAAATCATTATAACTCACATGAGAATTAGGATATTTAGTGAAAAAATAAGAAGCATCATCAAATGATGGACTAAATCTAACATTGTTTTTTTCAACTGATTGTTTCATAAAACAACCAATCCATGAATTCACAGCTATTTTAGACAAATCCCCAAAATTTTTATAAACCTTATCAATAAAAGAAGAAAAATAATGAGGTGCTACATTAAATGATGCTACAACTTGATATTTAATATTAGACAAATCAATTATATTTAATTTTATACATTCTAATACACAAGCATGAGAATACCATCTATTGCCTCTCAAAGGGAAATAATTATCAGTTTCAACAAAATAAATACCAGTTTTAATTTCACCATCAAATTCTTGAACATCATCTAATACACTAAACACAGGTAATTGATATTGTGAATGACAAACTAAATTTTTTCTGGTCTTGTTCATATCATAATATCTTATTTTACCAGTTTCAACATTATCATTGACATATTCAATGAAAGCCCATCTCTTCATTAAATCTGATTTGTAAATTTCATTTACTGTATTATTAAAGCTTGATTTTGTATTATCAATTTTAATATATTCTCCATTCTCTTTTTCCTCTTGTGTTTTAATTTTATGGCATGAAGCACATAATGCTTGTAAATTTGATATATCATTACTACCACCTGATGCTAATGGTTTGATATGATCAATTTGTAATTTTTTTTTATCTTCTTTATTACATTTATTACACTTCATTTCTTGTTTAGAAACAATCTCAATGTATAAAGCAGGAGTTATTTTTATTCTTGGTTCTTCAAAACATATTTTTTCATATTCGCTTATTATGCTACTAATTGTTTGATTTCTAAATGGTATTTTAATTTTTTTACATAATTCTATGATTGTTTTGTAATCTATTTTTTGAATATCATTTTTATTGTGATCAGCTAATAAAACATTTTTATTATCATCAACCATAGAAATAATATTATGATTTTTCATTTGTTTGACATTTGGAATAGACTTATATAATTTGTAATAATCATAAAATAAATCATTAAGCATATTTACATTATAAATAATATGTTTCTCTTTGTATTTTTTTAATTCTTCAACTGGTATATTTTCTAAAAATTCTACTTCATTATAGTTATCCCCTTCCTCAATTTCTCTAAATATATTGGTCATAATTACATCATTATCCTCTCTTTCTATTGAAGAAATATGTTTAATATAATTTTCATCTGTGATAATATACATATGTGAATTAAGACAGTAATAAACTAGTGCTGATAATTTTGTATTTTTTGCCACATGTTTAATAAACACTTGACTATCAATATCTAAACCATACATTGAAATATTTTTTAAAATACACCATTTTTTTAACATCAATGAGTTGATACCATTGGATAAATAAAATTTTTTAAATGGTCTAGATGCTCTTTTTATAAACATATGAACATCATCATCATCATTATCTGATTCATGTTCTTCTCTATCTTTATTTATAATTGATGAATTATAAATTTCATTAAATTCTTCTTCTAATTTTTCATTTGATAAATCATAATATTGATACTTGCTATATCTTAATCTCAAAGCATCAGGGACACAAAATCCATTAGTCATTTCAAATGATGTTTTATCTACATGCTCCATAAATGAATATTTAATTGGACTCGCGCTTCTCATTGCAACACTGGATAATATAAGGCCATTATTATCCATTACTTCACTTTTATTAAAATCAGATTTTGACATACTGGAAGAATCAATTAATGAATCATATTGTTGTCTAGGTTGGATTGTATCAGCTTCTTCAGGCGATCTATCTTGATAATAATCAGATAGATAAGTTTCAAGATCTTTCCTCATATTTTTATTACTTGTTCTGATTACCATCTTATTTAAAATTATTTCATTATAAAAAATATCAGGTCTTCCTTTTGGTTGAGGAAACCTAGTTTTGACATTGAATTTAGCAACAATATATTTATCTTCAACTTTACCATCAGCTATTATTTTTTTTTGTTCCTCATCTCTAGTTTTAACAACAGTTTTTAATACATTTTTTGTATCAGTTTTTGTTGCTTTTCTTTCTAAAGGTTGTCTAATTAAATTATCAATCCATGAATTGAAAGCTTTTAATTTATCAGCTCTTGATTTTGGACTAGCAATATCCAAAGTTAAATAATAATATAAAGGTTTGTTAATTATATTATTTTGTAAAGCCTTAAAGGATAATTTTTTTAAATCAGATCTCAAATTTTCTAATTCATTTTTTTTTAGACCACTTGAAATTTTTGTTGATTCCATTATTATATATATTTAGTATATATAATATTTCTTTATATATTAAATTTAATTTTCTTTATAAATAATAAAATTATTTATAAAAAATCTATTGTCCTAGAGTTAATCTAATTGAATTAATAATAATCTTTCTATTTCTTCTTTCCATAAAGTTTTAATTTCCTTTTTTTTATAATACCATCTTAAAGCAATCTCATTATTCTTTTTTTTACCTGCTTCAGTATTTCTGTAATTCTTTTGTGCTTGTTTCAGATGTGTTTTTCCATCAGGTGATTGTAAATAGTTTATAATACAATCTTTATATTTAATATAATGATTCATTATGTATTATATATATATATATATACTAAATATATTTTTAAGTCATTTAAATTTATTTTATATTTTTTTTATCTTTAGGATATATATATTATGGTTGGACAATATAAAGGTTTGACTCAAAAAGAATATAATAAAAAATATTATGACCGCAATAGGACTAAATTATTAGAAAAAATTAAATGTATAAATTGTAATGGTTCATATTCATTAGCAACATCATCCCAACATATGAAAACAAACAAACATTTAAAATCTATTCAAAATGAATTATGGAATGAAATTAGAAAATTTGAATTAGAAGAAGATAATAATATTGATAAATTATTTATTTGATAAATTTAAATTTTTTTGTTCCACATATATTACAAACTCCAGTCAATGCCTTTCTACCATTTTTTAAAATAATTTCTCTTTCATTATTAGTATCTGTATTTTTCTTGCATTTTACACAATAAGTTTTCATTCTATATAAATAATTCTAGATAATTATTTTAGATTAATTTATTTCAATGTATTGATTTATTGATTTATTTATTGATTTTTATTGAAATATTATCTCAATATTATTATATGGAAGAATCAAAAATTGATAAAAGAAAACAAACATCTAAAAATAATATGGAAAAAGCAAGACTAAAAATATTGGAAGAGAGACGAAGAGCTAAATTAGAAAATTCAGCACCAAAATATGAGATTTCAGATAGTGATAGTGATAGTTCTTCTTCAGGTTCTGATGAACCAGTAATATATATTAAAAAACCAGAAAAAAAACAAGAAAAAAAACCTATTAAAAATGAAAATGTTGAAGTTAAAAATGAAAATGATAATTTGAGAAATGAATTAAATGAATTAAAAAATTTATTATTACAAAAAAATAAAAAAAAGGATAAAAAAAAGAAAAAGAAAGTAATTCAAATTATACAACAACCACAACAACCACAACAACAAATCAAAGTAAATAAATCAAATGATTTAGAAGAACATATAAAAAGAAAAATATTATTGTTTTGAAAAATTAAAATATTTATTTATTATATATATTTTAATGAAAAAAAATAAAGAATATAAAAAAATATTAAGACCACCTAGATTATACATTAATAAGAAAGGGCATAGGTATGTTAAATTTAGAGGGAAAAAGATGAAAATTGATAGTAAATTATCTAATAAAAATTTAGTTAAGGTTGTAATTAATAATATGAGCCAAGAAAAGAAAAGAAAGAGATTAATTAGAAAACCATTAAAAAAAGTGAATCATTCATTAATACCACCAGAAGCTAACAGTTCAAGCATGAATTTAATATTAAGAAATTTGAATGATGATTTACAAAAATTAAAAACTAAAAAATTATTGTTGAAAAATGCAATAAATAATAATAATGAAAAAGATACACCAATGATAACATTAAAAGATGTTAAAGAAGAATTACCAAAAATTAAAGATGATGAAGCAATTGTATTAATGAAAGATAAACCACCTTTAAAATTAAATAAAAAAGAAATAGAAAATAAAATGAATGCTACAAAAATTTTAAAAAAAGAATTAGATAAAAAAGAAATAGAAATAAAAGAGAAAGAAAATTTAATAAAAAAACAAAAAGAAATAGCAGATGAGGAAGCAAAAATAAAAAATGAGGAATTAAATAGAATTCAAGATGAGAAGAAAAAACAAGAGGAAGAAAAAAAGAAAATTGAACAGGAAGAAGAAGACAATAGGATTAGAAAAGAGAATAATAAAAAAATAAGAGAAGGATCATTATATTTTGATTCCATTAAAAATAAAAAACCAATTTTTTATTTAACACATAATCCAGCACCAAAACAAACAAAATCATTATTTAAGGATGAAGGTGATAAATTAATAATGGGATCAAGAGGTAATAAAGAGAAAGAAAGAATTTTTGCGGACAGAAAGAAAAAATTTGAAAAAGATTTAGAAAGTAATATTAATGAAATAAGAAAATCAGACAACCCATTAGATAAAATTTTTATACAAAAATTAGATCAAAAATTTGAAAAGAAACCTATGAATGAAGCATTTAAAATAACCCCTGCAGGAAGATTAACAGCTGATCCTACAATATTTAATATTAATATACATGATGAAGAATTTGAAAATAATGAGCCACAAGAAGAAGAAGAAGAAGAAGAAGCAGTACAAGAAGAAGAACAAGAAGAAGAAGAAAAAGGAGGAAAAGGTCTTTATTTAAGAGGTAAAGGATTATGGAATGATGAAATAGATAAAATTATGGAACCATTTAAAAATGAAGGTTATTTAGGAACAATTAGTAGTGATGAAATAAAAAATTTGATACCAAAAGTTAAAAAAGGAAATAAATATTCTTTTATTATGAATTTATCAAAAAAAAAAGATAGAGGTAGCCATTGGATAGCTGTATATATTGATCCAATTGATGATATGTCATTAGAATATTTTGATTCGCTTGCACAACCACCATCTAAACAATTTCAAAAAGATATTAAATATTTAATTGATAAATTAAAACCTGATACATATTTGAAATTTAAAATTAATAAAATTAAAAAACAATCAGATTCAACAGATACTTGCGGATGGATGGCAATTAAATTTTTAGAAGATAGATATAATAATATAGAGTTTAAAGATTCAACAGGATATAATGATGTAAAAAGAGGAGAAAAAGAAGCAAATGAATTAAAAAATAATTTAACTGATGGTTTTGGCTACATTTAATTTATGTTTATCTGTAGAATTATGATATTCTAAATTATAAGTATAACAAAAACAATATTCACAAAACATTTATATTATATATATATATATGAATATAGAAAAGTCTAAAATATTTCATATTAATTCAAGAAATAGAATTAGTGGTAATGATAATAATTTTATGTATTCTATTGAACTAAATAAAGATGATGATTTTGATTCTGTTATTGTTTTAGGTTGTAATATACCTAAAAGTTATTATATGGTGCAAAATGGTTATAATACTTTTACTTTAAAAATAAATGGACAATCTGATAAATTAATTACAATTCCAATAGGTAATTATAATAGGAGGAGTTTTCAAGCTTCTTTACAAAATTTATTATTATCTGCATCTGGTATTAATTTTATCATATCATACAGTGAGCCAAACACAGTAGATACAGGAAAATTTTTTTATTCTTATAATGGTCTATTTTCAGGTGTTGCTTTTCAATTTTATAATAATAATATAGCTGAATTAATGGGATTTAATAAAAATACTATTATTAATTTTAATGATATTTCAAAGACCTTGATATCTTCTAATGTTCTAAAATTCCAATTAGAAGATGTAATATATTTGAGAAGTGATATTGTAGATAATGTTGGTGTAAATAATAATGTATTACAAGAAATTTATTGTAGCAATGGTGATAAAGTTTATGGAAATATTAATTATACATATATGAATTTAGAAGGAACAACTAGATCTATGGTAAAATCACCTAGTAATATATATAATTTTTATCTTACAGATGAAGATCAAACACCTATTATTTTGAATGGATTAAATATTAATTTTACTATCATGTGCTATAAGAAAAATAATATATTCCAATTAATAAAAGGATATATTAAATATAGAACATTAAAAAAATAAATTTTTATTTAGAATAAAAAAATATCTTTATATTTATATATAGAAATGGATATTATTCCTACACAGTTAAATTATTCCAAAAATAAATTAATTCATCCTTTTTATAAACTATCTAGAGTATTGCCATTATCTGGTTCTCAAACTACAACAATAACATCATCAGGAGGTCAAGAGGTCTTGTTTGAGATCCCTTCTAAATGTTTCAATCTTGCTAGATCTTATTTATCTTTTGATATGACACCTGCTGCAGGAGGTGCTCTTAATTTTAATAATGTTTTTGCAGACTGTTTAGCACCAGTAAGACAAATTCAAGTTTATACTAGAGGTGGTTTATATCTATGTGATATCAATGAGGTAGGAGTATATACTCAGATTGTAAGCAAAGCAGAAACTAAATTAGATGATTTTATGACTTATGATAGAGGAGATGGCAGAGAAGGAACATCATTAGGATCAGGCCATTTTAATGGAATTATGAAACCTTCAGGTGTAGTTGTTGGGTCTAATCCTAGATGGAATATTGCAAATTCATTAGCATATCCATATCTAGGTCAGGATTACATTGAAAATGATTATTTCATTTCTGGGACAACAGTAAATACAGCTGGTCCTTCTATTTCCTATAGAATTCCTCTTTATTTAATCAGAAATTCATTATTATCATTAGATAAGGATCTATTATTTGATGAAGTATTAATTTTCAGACTTGTGTTTGGATCAAGTAGTAGAGTTGTAACATGCAGTACAACTGCAAATGCTCCTTTCACTGGGCCTACGGCTTTTACCGGATCAATTACTGTAAATAATCTTCAAATGTTATTATCTATTGAACAAAACCAAGATGTTATTAATTCATTAAGAGATAAAATGAGATCTCCAGAAGGATTACAAATTTTATTACCTTATATATACACCAATAAATCAAGTTTATCTGGAACATCTCAAAGCATAACCTTAAGATACAATAGAGCACATGGTATAAATTTACAAAAAATATATTATTCTGTATATCATGCTAATGAATCATCTAATACTGCCTATGATCATGGAAATTATGATATGGGAAATCCTATAACTAATGTGGCAGCTCCATCTAAAATTTCATCTTTTTATACAATGTTAAATAATCAAAGAAATCAAGAATTTGATGTTAGATGTCATCCTACATCTGAAGATTATTTGTTATTAAAAGAAAAAATCAAAGGGTCTGTTATTTTATCAAGTGGTCAGTATAATTATAATTGGTTTTGGATGGAAGATTTCACCACTCCATCATCTCCACTTGAACAACCATTGCAACCAACTGAAGAAGTGAATATGGCACAAGGTATTGATCTAAGTGTAGAGCAAAAATATGATTGGTTTGGAACAATGGTAGCAGGAAATTATAATCATTATGCATTCTCTATTACACAAAAAATATTATCAATTAATGCTAATGGAATTAATATTTCATAATTAATATTTTATAATATAATAATTTTATCTTATCATATTATATAAATAATGAAAAAAAATAATATTTATACAAATATAATTAGTGGTTTTCTATATCAAGGTAAATTAAAATTTAAATTAAATTGTCCTTTTTTAGATAAGAAAAAAAATAAAATTTTCAAAATAAATAATGTAGTTTGGTTTGATAATTGGGGGATTATAACATCATTCTATGCTTACTCAAATTTACCATTAAAATATGATAATAAATTATTTGGGTTTACTGATTTAACCACTAATTATAATATAGAGAATGTTGAATTTGAAATAATACAAGATGTAGATTTAAATCAAGATTATTTTATAGAACTATATTCTTATGATATAATGAATAATATTTTACCAAATAACAATTTTTCTATTTATAATGTAGTTAATTTAACTAATCAAACAGGATTCACTAGTCAAAATTTAATAAATACATTCACTCAAGATTTTAGAACTGGAACTATACAAGTATATGATAATAATATTATTTTTTTAAGAGCATTTAGATGTAGAGTTGAAAATTTTAGTAATACTAATATAAATATAACATTTTTAATTCAAAATATATCAAATTTTGCTGTCTTATATAATCAAACTTTTAATTATAATGAAGTTGTTGATAATAATTTGATTAATATTTTTTTTCCATTAAATGCAATCAATTTATTAAATAATAATAATTATTCAATCACTATTTCCTTAGAAGGAACTGCAACATGCTCAGTATTAACAAAAAATAGTATTTATAATTTTGGTGATTCAAACTTTGGAGCAGATATAGATTTATTATTTGATTTAGATTTTTATATTAGAAATACTATACCAAATGATGGATGGATTTATATAAATTACTCTATTATAGAATATGATAATGAAGATAATGAATTAAAAAAGCAATCAATTGAAGATAAAAAAAATATATCATTATAATATATAAATGGATTTTGAAAATATTTATACAACTTTAATATCTGGTTATATTAATAATGGAGTATTAAATTTTAGTTTAGATATATTGTTTCATCCAAATGAAATGAAAATAAATAATTGTGTATTTTTTAATAATGATTCAGCTGCTACAAATTGGTTGATTAGATCTACACTACCAACAAAATATACAAATATACTATTTGGTATTAGTAATATAAATACAAGCTATCAATTGAATTCTATAAAAGAAATACATGGACCTATTTGCGGAGCTTATACTTTGACATGTTCTAGAATTGTTAATGGTTTAGAGATAAGTATGAATGCTACAGGATGGATTTATATTAGTGTTTCATTTTATGAATATAAAAAATCAATTCCTAGGATACTTAATAATAGGCATAGTTCTACTTATTTATTAACAATGAATGGTGTGAATCATGTATATCCTTTAAATATTTATATTCCTTTTAATTGTGATACTATGATATTAAAAAATTATGTTTATTATAATGGTGGAACTAGTAATTCACAAGCTATTGTTTCTACAAATTTACCTTTGAAATATTCTGATAAGTTGATAGCTTTAACAAATCAATCTGTTAATTATGCTTTTTCAGCAGAATATGAACTTTCCTCTTCTTATATAAATGGAACATATAATTTCATATTTAATAATGTAAATGGAGGACCAGCTTTATTAAATGGATTCTTATATTTAAATATTGAATTTTTACAATATAACCCAAAATATAAAATGTAAAATTATTATATATGATATCTATTAAAAAAATTAATAATGAAATTGTTAAACCATTAAAATTACCAAAAATAGATGAAAACAAAATAAAAGGATGTAATTTATTTCCAAATATTTACTCAAATATTTTTTTGTTGGCAAAAAAGATGAGTGGTAAGACTACAGTTATAAATAAAATTTTAAAATGTTCTTTAAATAAATTAAGCAAAGTATATATATTTTGTTCAACTGTTTATAAAGATTCTAGTTATATTGAAATAATAAAAATGTTAGATAGAAAAGGAATTGAACACCATGAATTTACAAGTATTATAGAAAATGGAGTAAATAATTTAGAGAATATTATTATTGATTTACAAAATCATGAAAAAATGGAAATTGAAGAACCAAAACCAAAAATAAAATTCATTAAATGTGATTCTTCAAGTGATGAAGAAGATGAATATGAGTATAAGCCTAAAAAAATAGCTCCAGAAGTAATATTTTTATTTGATGATATCAGTAATGAATTGCATTTACCTATTATTTCAACAGTATTGAAAAAAAATAGACATTACAAATCCAAATGTATAATTTCATCTCAATATATGAATGATTTAAAGCCTGCTAGTATTCAACAATTAGATTATGTATTAATATTTGGAGGTCAACCAACTGAAAAATTAAATATTTTACATAAACAGATTGATTTATCATCACCATTAAATATTTTTTTAGAAATTTACCATAATGCTACAAGTGAGAAATATAATTTTTTATATGTGGATGTTAGAAAAGAAAAATATAGAAAGAATTTTAACATAGAATATAATTTAGAAAAATAATATTTTCCTTATATATAGAATGGTGAAAAGAAAAAAAGGGGGAAAGAAAAAAAACATTTCAACACATCAACAAGGTGGTTTTTTAACTGGTTTAATTTCTGGTTTAAGCAATGCTTATAATGTTGGGAAAAAAGCATATGATTTAGGGCAAGAATATAAGCCTGCTACTAAATTAACATCTGCTTTAAATACATTTGGTGTAAATACTGATCCAAATAAAAGCACCAGTAATTTAGGTAAATTAGCAACTACTGGTTTAGCAAAATTAAGGAGCTGGGGATTTGGACAACAGAATGGAGGAGGAAGTGGTTTTGCTATAGGTGCATCTAATAATGGAATTTCAACATCTAGATTAGGTGTTAATCAAGTTCAAGCAGGCAGAGGAAGAAAAAAAGTAATTAAAGTTTAAATTAATATATCTATTATATATATATATTAATAATGGCAGATTTATCATTTAATGATTTAATGAATTTATCAGCAGATATTCAAAGTGATGTCATTTATGTTGATCAAATGTATGAATTGTATCCATTATCTGGTATTAAATTTCAATCAGATGTTTATTTATATGGAACAACCTATTTTGAAGGAGATATTTTTATTGAATCTGATATTATACATGGTAATATAGTTCAATGTAATGATATATTTGTAAATAATGTTTTTAGTGATGTTATATTTAGTAATTCAATTGAAACTCAAATTTTAAGATATAATTTTTATGATAATCATTTTAAATTTAGTAATAAATATTTGACTATTTATGATATAGATAGTGACAGTCCAATATTTAGTAATATATTAAATTTTAATTTGATCTCAGGAATTGATAATAATTTAGTTACTCAATTAAATAATTTATTTGTTAATTTTCTAGAATTTAGATTATTAAATGGAATATTACAATATAAATTAAGTAGTCTTTATCCAAATGTAAATTATTTATTTATAGATGTAAATGAAAATGGGACAAGCTATATTTATAATCAATTAGGTATTAATATATTTCCTACTCCTCCAGCAGTAGCTTTTTTTTCTAATACTTGGTATAATACAACTTTAAAAAATAATTTTATCTATAATGAAATATTATTTGGGAACCACATAACAAATAACTATGATATCAACATTAAATCATTAGGAAATATTTATATAGATTCATTACATAATAATATTTTCTTAAATGGAGATATAACAACTCATACTATTTTTAATGAAAATTTATTTACATATAGAATAAATAGTAATTATATTTATGGGAATATTATATTTGGTAAAAATATAATACAAAGTAATATTTTTAATGGCAATCTTATTAACAGCAAAATTATTAATTGTAATTTAATCAACTCTAATGTTGTTGAATCTTCTGTTATTTGTTATAATTTAATAAATTTAAATTTGAAATTTGATAATAAGTTTTTATCAATTAGGAATGTTGATAATAACTCATTAATTTTATCATCTCAATTGAATTATAATTATATAGGTACTCTCAATCAATCACTAGTAAATTCATTAAATTCATTGTTTAATAATTTTTTACAATTTAGATTATTAAATGGAATATTTCAATGGAAACTATCAGATAATTTGGGAAACATTAATTTTTTATTTGAATATGTAAATATATTTATATATTTGCAATTAGGAATCAATTGGGATGAACCACCTAATGGTGTAGCTTTTTTCAGTAATAATTGGTATGATTCAAAGTTTAATAATAATAACATATATAACAAAATATTAATGGGCAACAGATTAAACAATGATAACAATATAGAAATTTCATCATTAGGAAATATATATATCAATTCACATCATAATTATATAAAAATAAATGGAGAATTAGATGCTGAATATATGGATTGTAGTATTATAAATTGTAATCTTATTAATGGTAATCTTATTAATGGTAATCTTATTAATGGTAAAATTATAAATAGCAATATTATAAATGGTAATATTATTAATAGCAATATTATTAATGGTAATATTATTAATAGCAATATTATTAATTCTAAGCTTATTAATGTAAATGGTAATGTAAATATTCTAGGAAATAATAATGTATTATCATTTCCAAAAAATGATTTAATATTATCTTATCCATTTAATAATAATTTACCTTCATCCATTTCATTTACTCCTTATCAACCAGTAGATTTTTTAGGAATGAGATTTTATTTAATTAGAGAAGGTGGAATTGATTGGTTTATTCAAGATGTAGATAATGATCCAGGAAATGGAGGCAATAAAGATCCATTTGGAACTAGAGCATTTTTTGCTAATTTTAATAATAATGATATTCCAGGAAAATCAACATTAATATTTTATCTATTTGATGAGAGTATAAAAAATATAACTTTTGATTTGAATTATAGAATTTCAACAAAATCTAATGAACCAGATAGATTATTAATTTATAAAAATGGAACATTATTAGCCAATGTTAAAGGAAATAATAATGGGGATTACCTTACGTTCACATACAATAATTTGAATCTAAAAAAATCAGATGAATTACAAATAAGTTTTGAATCAACTGGCATAGAATGGTTTGTATGTTTTAATAGAGCATATTTTTATTTTTCAAATTTTCAAATCAACTATTATAATTTAATCTTAAATAGAGGAGATAAAGGACTTACTCTTTATTCATCAACTATTTCAAATTTATCATTCCCTATGTTATATAATCAGGTGTTGAATCCACCTATCCAATTGACAGCAACAACAAATTTTCAATTTGGAATTATATTAATTGGAACTAAATATAAGACTCCTTCTACCATAGGTTTTACTATGTTTAATTCTACTTCAAATGATAAAATAACATCAATTACATTATTTGATATGATTACTAACACATCTTTGATAAGTATGAATTTAGCTAATTTCAATAATCCACTTTTTCAAACATACATAGTAGATAATAATATGGTCAATGCTTCTTTTAATATCAATAATTTATCTCCAAACACACAAACCTGTTATTTGAGAGCTTTTGGAGTATTTGGTAGTGTTGCTATAAATTCTATATTTATATATTAATATATTTAGATATTATATATGGAACCTACACTAATAACTGCTATAATAGGATTTTCAACTCTATTTATAGAGAGAGTGTTTCACTACTTAGGAAAAACAAAAAAATCTCATTTTAGATCAAGTTGTTGTCATGATGCTGTAAATATAGAAATTGATAAAGAAAAAAAATAAACTATTAATATATATGGAAGGTATAACATTATCCATAGTTATTATAACTTTTATAATTATGGCAATAGCAATTAAAAAATTTATTGATTGGTTATAAAAAACCGGAAAATGGCAAGTCAAAAAACCGAAAAAATGCAAAGTCAAAAATCGGAAAATCGCTAAGTCAAAAATCGGAAAATCGCCAAGTCAAAAAACCGAAAACACATGTAGATAATAGTCAATTAATGAATAAAAAAACAAATTAAGATTATAATATAATGTCATTCTTTGTCTTTATTACGCAAAGCTAGCAATAATAGACCCCAATTTAGAAATCACGATACCAAAAGACCCAAACGAGACCATATGAGAAAAAGAAAGAAACCATTTCAAATTGTCACAATGTGGTCCTCCAAGTTCTAGCCCATCGTGTCTACATCGCCAAGTCCAAACTTCACCGAAAACAAAAGTCACGAACCAGAAACAAACAAGACATAGTAAGGCAGTCTGAAAGTATGTCCAAATAAGTCGAGCAACAGTTGTCTTTTCTCGGACTTTCCTTCTATGGATTACTTCGCCCTCTGATTCAGCATTGTCTTCAGAGTGATTCTGTTTGAGGGAACGAAACAAATCTAGAATTGACCCCAATTTTTTTTCTTGCTTGGTCCCAGCATCTACAGGTTCTTTTTTAACTTGGTGTTTTTTCGGAGATGTAGCTTGACTACCTTCCTCCTTGGTTTTTGGAGCCTTTGCTTCCTTCTTGCCATTATTACTGAATTCGTCTATATATTCGGTGCTCATTTTTATTTTTATCTTGTCGTGTTGGGTCAGGGTCAGACAAAAATGGCTCAAAATAAGGCAGTCATTTTCAATCTTTCTAAATTCAATTCTAGTGTTGCTTCTGGCAATAGAGATGAATTAAAAAGCTTTTGGAAGCAAATCGCTAAAAGGTGGATTGACACAAAAAAGGAATCGCAAAATGTTCAAGTGAATTTTTGTAAATTACCTGCTGATATTACTGGCTTGGGGTTTCTGGATATTGTGGATACGTTTATTGATGGCGGTGGTTTGGGTTGGATTCTGTGGAAAGATTCAGATCTGGAGAAAACAATGCCGGTCAATTTATACAATTGGGCTGATAAAATATTCTCTCCAGACACGGATATTAATGGTCTTGGACTTGTTCGGTTGTTTGTTGCTTTCTCCCTATTGGACGTAAATTTACGAGACGATACCAACTCAATTGGCTACCATCCTCTTTCCTATTACAACAAACGTTGGAACAATGCGTATCAACTATTGGAAAAACAAAAACATTCGATGTTTATCATCTTGTTGCGACGCTCACTTCAACAATGGTGTCAGTTAATTGGTATGGACTACGTAGAAGACGAAAGCAATAGCGATAGCGACAGTGATAGTGGAGATGATGAAATCAATGCTCACCAACAAGTTGATGTCACTAATGGCGAATACAACGAAGAAGAAATACTTGGAACCGAAGTTGATTTTGCATCTTTAGCTTTATGAAAACTTTAAATTGTTTTATTTCTTATGTAATAAACAACCACTATCCATAAATAACTTGATTCAGCCTTTCCATACATTTTGATACCTCCGGCAAGTATCGGTCTGCAGAAAATCATGTTGTGGATTTTTCTATTTTTAGAAAATAAAGGGGGAGCTACAATTTTCTAGAGCATTTTACATCTCGAAATGGAACAATTTAATTTATGAATTTTTGAGACGAGAAAGCATCTGAAGACAATTGAATGGAAAATATTTTTTATTTATTTTTTTAATAAAAAACAATTTTAGATGATCAAGACCATAGAAACAATTTTACGGATTCAATGGACCTGAAACACCCCCCCGCTAGCCCCCGCGCTACCTTTTTAGACCTCTCAAAAAACGTCGTCTGGCGGTTTTTTTTCCCCCGTCTGATGGAGAAGCAGAAAAATTTTTTTTTTATCCATGGTATT
>Ga0208202_1000127_pt1 | contig 19033 bp, 11 predicted proteins | sample LakMenEpi27Aug08_FD_150738 | JGI IMG/M metagenome (GOLD analysis project Ga0208202, IMG submission 150738) | Freshwater microbial communities from Lake Mendota, WI - 27AUG2008 deep hole epilimnion (SPAdes) | ecosystem: Environmental > Aquatic > Freshwater > Lake > Epilimnion/Euphotic zone ... | reverse complement strand
CTGAATGGATCAAAATGTCGATTTGACGGTATTGGGCTTACGACAGGCTTTCAGCACTTTCACGTACGAAACCACCGAGCTTTCAACGATGAAAACTCCTGAAATATCGTTTTTTAATCCTAAGAAACCCAACTTGGGACCGTTAACTCTCGCGGAAATCCATCCATTTTACGTTCTCGGTGTCGCCCTCTGAGGCAAGCAATCTAAGATGGATTGCTGACAGTCACGCTTGAATCCCCAAAAATCATTCAACCATTCGCTGCAACCATGCATCCAACACTTCTCTTGCTCACTTTGCTCGTTCTGTCTGTCTCGATCCTAGGTGGGAAAACCCAAGCCCAATCAGAACCAATGACCAGCATCACCGAACCTCTCGGCTTCCTCGAACGATTCGCCCTAAGCGAGCAGCGCGAGCAAACTCTCGCCGAGCTGATACCTAACACCCCCGATTACTTTTTCTTCCACGTCCTGCACGCACAGAACCAAGCCAGCACTGCCCAAGCCCGCGCGCTGCTCGATCAGTGGATCGCCAAGCATGGGGCAAACGATCTGACTCAGCGAATGCAAACGCGCCAAGCGATCCTCGAGTATGCATCCAACCCGAATGCAGCCGCTGAGTTTCTCCAACGTGAATTTCAAATCGCCACGTCCCATCCTGCACCCAAGAAAAACGAAGCGGCGGAACTGGACACCAAACTCGATCCAAACTTTTTGGATTGGAAAAAGATTCTCCAAGACACTGTCAAAAATCAAGGGATCGATACGCTCGAAGACAACGTTCTGGGTGATGCTCTGAGCGATGTTCCTAACATCGATGAACTTCGAAAATGGTTCTCTCGGTCCCACAGGATCGATTCACCAAAACTCATCGACCGCATGGTCGAAGAACTTACTACCATCCATTCGCGCGGGTTTGGATGGGCTCCGATCCATCGCGAACTGACCCTCGAGCAACTCCAAGAGCTCCAAAAGCGAATCCCAACCCTCAATCAAGAGACCAACTATGTCTTGGAAGTCCTTCGTCATTTGCTTCCCTCGGATGACGAGTCGCTCCAAGACCCTGCGGTCAAACGAAAGCAACTCCAGCAGGCTGAAGACTATGTCGCAACGCTTCCGGAAGTCCACAACAGTCTCATCGCTGCAGTCTTGCACCAACGACTGATCTTTGACCTCGAACAAGGAACCCCGGATCGCGATCGCTTCAAGCGTTATCTGAAGCTCCCCTATCTCCGCCCCTTCTGCGCATCGGAGTTCCGCGATGCGGCTCGGTCAAAAACACATGTCGATCCAAACACCGCCTTTCCTATAACCTACTTGGCTCGCCCCATCGGTGACGATACGCCTCTGATCGAAAAGTACCTGGATATCTTCTTCCAGACCGATGCAAACGTGGATGACTTTGCAAAACTGCTGGATCGAGGCTATTTGCAACGCTTTTTTGCGATCACCAAAATCCTTCACGGGTTGGGTGATCCGAAGATCTACTATGCACAGCTTTCACCCGAAGCTCAAAAGGAGCTCTCGCAACGTATCGAAGTCCGCTTTGCCACGAACAACCCTTCGATTTTCAAAACCGATCAGCGCGTCAGTTTGACCCTGGATCTAAAGAACACACCTGAGCTGCTGGTTCGAATCTATAGGCTCAACGCTCGCAACATTCTCAGCAAACAACAGGTTGCAATATCGACTGCCTTGGACCTCGATGGTGTCGTGCCAAACGTTCAGCGGAAACTATCCTACGCTCAAAAGAGCGAACTGCGGCATCGCGAATCGATCGAACTACCGGAGCTCGATGGCCAAGGGGTCTGGATCGTCGAACTCCTCGCAGGAGGCCAGCGCAGTCGCGCTCTGGTGCAAAAAGGCCAACTCTCTTCGATCCTCTCGATCAGCGATGCCGGTCAACTGGTTCGAATCGTCAACGCCGAAGGTGAACATGTACCATCGGCCAGTGTCATCCTCGGCGAGCGCCAGTTCGCGCCCGACAAAGACGGTTGGATCCTGATCCCCTTCGAGCAATCGACACAACTCAAAAATCTCCTCCTTGTCGATGGCAGCTTCGCAGTGCTCGAGCCGTTTAATCATCTCGGGGAAGCCTACGAACTCCGAGCAGACTTTATGGTCCAGCCCCAATCGATCCTCTCTGGTAATCGCTCGGCTGTAGTCATTCGTTCGCAATTGCTCACCCACAATCAGCCGATCCCTCTGAGCAACCTCAGCGATATCGAGCTTCATGCCACAAGCACCGACCTTGACGGGATATCCAACACCCAAGTCTTCAAGGATCTCAAGCTCGATGAGAACCAGGAACTCACTCAAGAGTTCAATGTGCCTCCGAGACTCTCGCATATCGAGTGGAGGCTACAAGCGAAAATCAAGCAGATGCGGACCGACACTCAGCAGACCCTCAGTGCAAGCCACAGAACGAGTGTCAACGACTTTGCTCGGAGCACTTGGGTACACGATTCCTTTCTCAATCGGACCGCCGAAGGCTATCGGCTCGAGTTGCGCGGTCGCAACGGCGAACCGGCAGGTCGGATCGCTTTGCAAGTGGACTTCAAGCTCTATGGTTTGAGTCAAACGCGTTCGATCCGTTTGGCAACCGATGCCCAAGGAGAGGTGCAGCTAGGACAACTCTCGGGGGTCGAGCGTTTTTGGGTCAGCGGTGCTCAGATGCCTAGACGCGAATATACGCTCCATCGAGCAATGCTCGATTGGCCGATCTCGATCCATGTAGCAAAGGGGGAAACTCTTCGAGTCGCGGCACCCGTGGCCGCCGAGCAACTGCCGAGCAAGTCGGTAGGGATCGAAGCGATCGATCGATCGGTTCGGCGTTTCTCTTTATTCGAACAACGTGCCAATGTACTCTTCGAGGATCATTCCAATAAAGTGAAAGTCCTTTCTGGACAACTGGAGATTTCTGGTCTCGAACCAGGAAGCTACTTCTTGATCGATCACGAGCACGCAACCCGCTGCGACATCCAAGTGACCAATGGAGAGCGTCGTGACGATTGGATCGTAGGTAAGAACCGTACTTTGGCCAAAACTCCGACCAAGGCGATTGGGATCGAGCGCGTGGCACTGGCAGATGGCACACTCCAAGTCGACTTGATAGGAGCGGGAGAATCGACGCGACTGTTGGTGGTCGCAACCCCGTTTGCCCACGGGGAATCCGATCATTGGTTGCGTCGCACCCAGCGAACTTTCGCACCTAAACTGCTTCGCCAACGAGTTCCGAGTTTCTATGTCGATTCGATGAAACTCGATGAAGAGTACCAATATGTTCTAGCTCGACAGCAAGCAGAAAGCTTCCTGGGCAGCACGCTTGCTCATCCCACCGTTTTGCTGAATCCTTGGGAGTTGGCTTCAACACGCAACGAAAACCAGTTGGCCCAAGGCGGAGATGCGATTGCCGAAAAACGTGCCGCATCTCAGTCGGCTGCTCCCGCCTTTGCATCGGTCGATCCGACAGGCGTGCAATCGACCGCAGGCAACTCGCGTGATTACGGATTCCTTGCCCAAGGAACAAGAATCTTGGCGAACATTCCTGCCGATGCCCAAGGTCGCATTGTGCTCGATGCCAAAGAGTTTGATGGACTGACCGACGTATCGCTAGTGGCCATCAACCCAGGCTCCAGCGCCCAGGCACGCATCGCCCTGCCTTGGACTCCCCCTCGCAAACTGGCCGATCGGCGTTTGCAACAATCCTTCGAACTCGAGAAACACTTTATCCAAAAAGAATCGGTTCTGACGGTGCAAGCCGACCAATCGACCGACTTGGGGGATGTCGGTGCCACACGCATCCGAATCTATAACTCGATCGCGGAACTGATCCCGATGCTCGATGGTATTTTGCAAGACCACGATCGATTCCGACGGTTCGATTTTTTAAAGAACTGGAGTTCGCTCAGCGATTCAGACAAGGAGTCCAAGTACAGCCAGTTCGCTTGCCATGAACTCCATTTGTTCTTGGTCAAACACGATCCGGAATTTACCAAGCGAGTGGTGATCCCGCATCTGATGAATAAATCCCCTCGTCAATTCGTCGACGATTGGATCTTGGGAGAGAACCTCAGCAGTTATCTGACACCCTGGAGATACCAACAGCTCAATACTCTCGAACGGGTACTCTTGGCCAAGCGGTTTCCTCAGAAACAAGCCGGACTGGTGCGACTGCTGGATGATACGCTCAAGGCACAGCCGATCTCGATCGACCAACAAACCAATTGGTTCACACAAGCTCTACGGACAAGCTCGTTGGAACTCGAAGATCTGGGCTTGCCTTTCTTTGCTGACGGCTTGAGAGTTGTTGAATCCGAGAGACTCTCGGGAAGTGGTGACATGCTTAAAGAACAAGTTGCCAACGGAAAGTTAGAACTGCAGCGGGGCGCTTTAGGGGTTCCCGGAGCACCTGGTTCGGCAGGAGCCGGTGGAGGTCCGGGCGGATACGGAGGTGGAATGGGCGGATTTGGCGGTGGCGGCGGCCGAGCGCTTGGCGAAGGCAAAAGCTCGAACATGGCTCGCAAGGCCGATCGTGCTAAAGACGGTACGATCGATATGCCTAGCGACAAGGCAGGTGTTGATCGGTTTGGTTTCGGGGTCGAACTCGCTGAGCGCGATGCGAAAACGAACATGCCTTCCACTGGAGAAAATGAGTTCGCCGAAGAAAACGACTATTTGAGCCGAAGACTTCGTAGAGGCACCCTGGGCAAGCAACTACAAATGTATGAGCCTCTTGGGGCGACGAGCAAGTGGGCCGAGTCTCAGTTCGATCAGGTTCTTTTGGCCAATCAAACTCCGAGCTTGGTCACACCGAGCCCCTTCTGGATCGACGTCCTTAAGAAACAAGAAAACCTCTTGTCCGAGCATTTGCATTTGGCGGCTCGCAATGCCAATGAAGCCCTTCTGGCACTTGCCTTTGTCGACTTGCCCTTGGAGCCCAAGCCCGGGAACTTAGGGATCGAAAACGGAAGGTGGATTTACAAGAGTTCCACGAAAGGCTTGGTCTATTCCCAGGGGATCGTAGCGATCGAGCAGGAGAACCTCGGGGTCGATCAAGCAGTCGACCTGAGAGTATTGCTGAGCGAAAACATGTATTTAGCGAGCGCCGACACGACCGCCAAGCCGGTCAATCGCCAAGAGCTCGTCATCGCAACACCGTATCGTAGCCGCGTCGTGCTGACCAATCCGACTGGCAATCCGATGCGGGTTCAGATCCTTATGCAAGTTCCCCAGGGGTCGATTCCCTTGGAGGCCGGACGCAACGTGACGGTTCGCGAGTTCCAACTGGCTCCCTTTTCGACCCAGGAGACCTCGCATGTGTTTTACTTCCCCGCCGCTGGTGAGTTCCAACACTACGGAGCCAGAGCATCAAGCTCGGGCAAGTACCTAGCTCACGTCAACTCGACTCCCCTGCGAGTGCTCGATGCACCCTTGAGTATCGATGACACCTCGTGGGACTACATCGCTGCTTGGGGAACCAACGAGCAAGTCCTCGCGGCGCTCGACAAGGCCAACGTCGCTAAAATCGATTTGGGATTGATCGCCTGGCGAATGCAGGACAAAGCGTTTTGGAATCAAGTTCTCGAAAGGCTCGATGGCATCGGAGTCTACCAACCAACCCTCTGGGGATATGCACTTGTGCATCGCGATGAGGGGAGGCTCAAGGAATTCCTTGAAGCCCAAGACTCCATCGTGCAAAGAGTTAGTCCTTATTTCGATTCGAAGTGGATGCATGTCGATTTGGAATCGCGTCTGCGCTACGAGCATCTCGACTTCCGGCCTATCGTCGTGGCGCGAGCCCATCGGCTAGGACCTCAGTGGAAGATCCTTAACGATGGACTTGCGACTCAGTATCGAGAACTACTGAATCTGCTTTCCTATCAACCTAAGATCCTGCCGCGACAGCGTCTATCGCTAGCGTACTATCAACTCATCCAAAACCGTACCCAAGAGGCCTTGGCGAATTTCAAGAGGGTCGATCGGGCGAGTTTAGTCGGGGATAGCAAGACGACCGAAGCCCAAATGCAGTACGATTATTTCGATGCCTACTTTGCCATGCGAACAGGTGAGTTTGACCGAGCCGGTGCAATCGCCAAGAAGTACGAGAACTACCCGGTGCCTCGCTGGAACGAGTGGTTTAAGACCGTTGGAGAACAAATCCGCGAGCGAGAGGCAATCCAAAAAGGAGTGCTTGCAACGACTGCAGACCAGAACGATCCAGCCAGTGTCGCGGCCTTCGAAAGCGATGCTCAGCGCCAGTTGCAAGGTGGTCGCGAGTCGGCTCTCGATGAAGCCTCCGCTAAACTACCTGGCCTGGAACTTGTTCAAAAGGACGGACAATTGTGGATCCAGCACCGCAACCTTCAACAAGTTCAAGTCCACTACTACTTCGTCGATGTGGAGTTGATGTTTAGTCGAAATCCTTTTCTGGGCAAAAGCCAAAGTCGCTTGGCAGTCATCGAACCCAACGTCAAGAGCTCGATCGATGTGGATTCGAAGGCCAACTGGGAGCGAACAGAGTGCAAGATTCCTGAGGAACTCAAGAATCGCAATATGATCTTGGAGGTGGTCTCTGGAGGGATCGTCCGTAGCATTCCGCTGTATTCGAATTCCCTGAGCGTCAACCTTTCGGTTCCGCTCGGACGCTTGCAAGTGCTCGGATCGGGGAATAAACAACCGATCGAAGGAGCTTATGTGAAAGTCTATGCCAAGCATAACGATGGAAGCGTGAGGTTCTACAAGGATGGCTATACGGACCTGCGAGGCATATTCGATTATGCATCGCTGAGCACCTCGGATTGGGCGAGTGTTTCGAGGTATTCGATCTTGGTCTTGCACCCCGATTACGGTGCTTGGATCCAAGAGTGCGAAACACCTACGAAGTAGACTGTGATTTCCGCCGCCGCCATTTCGCGACGATGGCCAACATCGCAGGCGATAGTCCCACGAGCGTCACGAGTTTGGCGGGCAAATCACCCCAATAACTCCAGTAGCCCACTCGGCCATCAGGCACCGGCTGGGCAAGGATCCAACCTGGATCCATTTTCGCAAGGCGTTCAACGACTTGACCATCCCCATCAACCCATGCCGTGATGCCTGTGTTCGACGCGATCAGGACTGGAATGCGGTTTTCGACAGCGGCTAGGATGGCGCTGTTGAAGTGGTGATCCAGGATACTCGATCCCCGGAACCAACCATCGTTGGAGATGTTGATCATCACATCCGGTGACTTGCCTTGCTGTGTCAATCGATTGATTTGCCAGCGGATCAAGTGAGGGACTGTGTCTTCAAAGCAAACGTTAGCCATCACACGACGGCCCGAGGCCAGTTGCCATGCTTTGGGCTCTTTGCCCGAACTTAGGGTCGCAAGACCGATGCTCTGCATGATCGATGGGAACCAGGATAGAATTGGGATGTACTCGCCGAACATTACCAAGTGCGATTTCGCGTAGTAATCCAGTTCGAGCGAATCGCTCGCTCGGTTGTCTGTACCGATCCAAAGGGCGCTGTTATATCGGTCCACGGCCCCGTTGCGGATGTCGATGACATCGGTCCCCATGAGCAGATTCGGCAGCGGGCTTCCCAGGGCACTCCGCAAGCTTCGAAGCTTAAACTCATTGGCACGATCAAGGTTCTCAACAGTCATTTCGAGCTGGTCGCGGTCCATTTGCAAGGCCGCGGGAACCGAGTCGCCTTGATCCCAAAACATGGTAGGAGCAAGGCCTGAATAAACGCTCTCTGGCCAGACGATCAAATCGAGTTTGGACGATTCGAGCTTGCCATTCTCGGCGGCTTGTTTGCGGATCGATTCGCCAGCTTTTTGAGTCGTGTTTTCGTAGCTGAGCCAGCCTTGTTCGATCGACTCTCGGGTCGCATCGAACATCGTTGGCATATGGTCTTGGACTAACAGAAATCGACCTAGAGGTTTGATGGGTTGGATTTGACTGAGATAGTTTTGGTGGGTCACCCAAATCCCGTAGCTGAGGATCACCCAGACAAAAATGGCGGTTCGAACCAGCGAATGGAGGCTGCTGAGCAACCAGTAGTTTTGCGCAGGTCGTGGTTCTTTAACCCTCATCATTATCATTGCATCGACAATCCAAGCCGATGTGAGCATCATCATAAAACCCACACCATAGCCACCGAAATGGCTCGCGATCTGAAGAACCATTGGCCAAGGAGTCTGCGAATGGGCTAAGGCACAGGGTGCAAAACCAGTGATGACGTAGGATCGAAGCAATTCGCAACTAGTCCAACCGATCGCACAAGCAAGCGCCAGTGGGAAGCGATATCGATGATGCAAACTTCTGGCGATCGCAAGGGATATAGGAAAGTAGACCGCTAGGTACAAAGACAGGGCAATCCAACCGGCCGTCAAGGGCCAGAATGCCAAACGGATTCCTTGTAAGAGCATCAACCACATCAAGCTCGCCGATACCCAAGTGATCCACCATTGTCGGCGAGACCAAGCCTTTTTGAGGGCGACAATCCAAGCGAAAACTCCACAGGAGATCCACGCAAGAATGGGAATTTGCACCGGTGGTTGGGCCAGATAATTCAGCAAGCAACATCCGAGACAAATCCAAATGAATTGCCAAGAAGTTTCTTTAGGCTCCAAAACCCACCCCCAAAATCCGAATCGCTGGGTGCACTGATCGAACAATTTTACAGGTTCGATCCTAGACGCAATTGACGAGCAATTGAAGGTGGCTTCAGACAAAAAGGAACCGCAGTGGGTGAAACCGGCTGAAAGTCCTCTCCCTCTTCCAGCCAACCCCAGTCCACTGCGGTTTCTTGTAGATTCGTCTCTGAGTTAAACTCAGTATCTTTTCCGAAGGTTGCAGTTGCCGTGCCAATTACCCATAGACATCGTCAAAAATTCGCTGCGTTTTTTCCCGGCTCTATTACTTGATGTGTGTTTCTTTGGAAAACGCGATGGTTTATGAATTTTCGTCTCAAAAAATTCTTTCTTCATGGGCTATATGAAGGCTGCATGTTCCTTGAGGAAAAAGGATTCCTGCCAAAAAATTTTCCAGCTTGCGTCCCCCTGAAATCTGCCTTTGCACGGTTTTTACGCAAAGCAAAATGGCGCGAGAGTGCTTGGGGCTCGTGTACCTACCTTTACGGAAGCAACGTCCTTGGGCATACTGTGGCCCAGATGAGCTAACCTGTTCGCACTGCTGTTTTTGGACTTTATTTGCGCTTGAAATTCGGTCAAGCGAAACGGAAAAGCGTAATGGAAAAGCTTTGGCAAGAACGATTGTCGGTTCTCGAACTTTCCACAATGCGTTGGAGCTTTGAGGACGATGTGGTTCGGTACCGAGAGCATGGTTATCGAGCGATCGGCATCTGGCGCGAGAAGTTGGCGGACTTTGGGGAGTCCAAAGGTCGAGAACTCCTCGATGAATTTGGAATGAGCGTCTCGTCGCTTCACTGGGCAGGTGGATTTACTGGATTCGAAGGTCGCTCGCACACCGAATCGTTGTGCGATGCCTTGGATGCAGTCCATATCGCAGCGGAACTCCAAGCCGATTGTTTGGTAATCCTAGCTGGATCGCGGGCCGGGCATACTCGCAGCCATGTGCGTCGGCTTTTGGTGTCGGCCCTCAAGGAAGTCGCCCAGGCCGCATCGGTTCTTGGAGTTCAGTTGGCACTTGAGCCGATGCATTCGGGTTGTGCTCGCGATTTTTCATTCCTAACCGATATCCCCGAGACACTCGAAGTGCTTTCTCAAATCGATCAAGACAACTTAGGGATCGTCTTTGACTGCTATCACATGGCACAGGATCCCCGGATCATTCAGCGGCTTCCTGAGATCATCCCACACATACGACTCGTGCAGTGTGGTGATTCCAAGACGGCCCCCAACGGTTCGCAGAACCGATGCTTGCTAGGCCACGGTCGGGTACCGATTGCCCCGATCATTCAAACGATTGAAAAAGGTGGTTACCAAGGTTACTACGAAGTCGAACTTATCGGCGAGGATGTCGAGGACTACGATTACGACCAACTCCTAGAGTCCTCGCATCAAACACTCTTGAGGCTCACGTGCTGAACGGTTTGGACGTCGATTTCTTACTGACCAACGACGATGGAATCGAGGCCGAAGGCTTGGTGTCGCTCGTGCAAGCCATCGCCAAAGTTGGTTCGTTTGCTGTCGTAGCTCCCGATACAGTTCGCAGTTGTTGTTCGCATGCGGTCACGACCGCCGAGGCTCTCTCGATCCATCGACTCGATGCGAAACGCTGGAAAGTATCTGGAACACCTGCCGATTGCGTGAGAGTAGCAATCAAGCATTTAAAAATTCGTCCCAAATGGGTTCTTTCTGGAGTCAACGAGGGGGGAAATCTTGGTGTCGATATCCATTACAGCGGTACAGTGGCGGGAGCTCGCGAAGCGACCCTGATGGGTTTTCGAGCTATCGCTGTCTCGCAGTACCTGCGCAGGGATCGTCCAAGGGACTGGCCTCTCTCAGCCCTCAGAGCTATCCATGCTTGGACTCACTTGCGATTAATCGAGCTCCAAGAGGATCAGTTCTGGAACGTGAATCTTCCGGTCGTCGATCACTCGAATATCGAACTTCCGATCGCTCCTTGCGAGCCCGAGCCACAGATGCTCGCATATGAATTTGCACCTATTGAAGACCAAATCGAGTCGGGAGTTTCGAGCGACTTGCAAATCATCAAGTACACAAGCAACTACCAGTTGCGGCCTCGGCTCGAATCGTACGATGTCGACAAATGCTTTGGGGGCAACATCACAGCCAGTCGTCTGAGCGTTCGGTTACCTTAAGCAACCTTTTGAAGCTCCAGCGCATCGGTCAAGATAATCGGCTGGGTCAAAGGTTGCTCGTCGATGACGACAACCTGCACAGCCAAACGCCGCGTTGAATTGAGAATCACAGGACTCTTGAGATTGGTCGTCCAGTTATTCCCGTTCTTGCTCAGTACCGACAAAACATAGACTTGGTCTTTAGCGTGCATTTGAAGCACATCGAGATCTCTGCGCTGCACCTGGAGACGATAGTTGGGCACGAAACGACGGGGGCTGATCATCGGCAAGGCGACTGCCGGCAACGCTACGCTCTGCATCCAAGCGAGCTCTTCGGTCTCCCGAGATGCTAGCAAAACCCAATGTCGATAGTCTTCGAATCCGATCAAACCGTGCGGCATGAAAATCAGGTCGGAGTGACTGATTTCTAGTTGGCCGAAGCGTGTGGATTGGATTTGCATGGCTGTAGGATAGTTCATCTGCGTAGGTTGACGGAACCTTCGGTTTATTCGGCACGATTCGCCAAGGGTTTAAATAGATCGTCGAAAAAAGCCGGAATTTGGTGGCCGAAAGCGGCCTGTTAGGCGGCTTTGTTTTCGCGTCGGATGATATTTCCACGGTCGTCGACTTCCTCGAATTTGACCGAGACTTGGCGGGAAACACCGCTTTCCTGCATGGTGATGCCATAGATCATGTCTGCAGCGGTCATCGTCTTTTTGCTGTGCGTTACGACGATGAACTTGGTGCTATCGAGGAACTCTTTTAGGACGTTGACGAATCGCCCAATGTTGGCTTCATCAAAGGGTGCATCGACTTCATCCAAGACGCAAAAGGGGCTTGGTCGGTGTTGAAAGAATGCCATGATCAAAGAGACTGCCGTGAGGGCTTTTTCCCCACCGCTCAGGAGGTTGTTGCTGAAGGTAGTCTTGCCAGGAGGGGTTGCAAGGATTTCGATACCGCTTTCGGGGTCGTCAGGATTTTCCAGGACGATATCAGCGTGTCCACCGCCGAAGGATTTGCGATACAGGGTCTGAAAGTTGGCACGGATTTTTTCAAGCGTATCGACGAAGAGCGTTTGGGAATCGGCATCAATCTTTTGCATCGTCTTGACCAAGGTGGTTTTGGCGTCAATCAAATCCTTCTCGTGTGCTGCGAGGGTGTCGTAACGGGTTTGTAGTTGTTCGAGTTCATCGAGTGCTTCGAGGTTGACGCTCCCGGCGGTTTGAATCTCATTTCGAATTGCGTTGATTTGCGACTCGATGGAGTATCGATCGGATGATTCAACAAGGGAGGGATCAAGATGAGGATCCTGGATATTAAGATCGATCTGGTAGTCGCTTAGGTAGCGACCGAGAAACGATTGGATTTGCTCGGAGATTCGGGTTTGTTCTTGCTGGTAATTGGTAAGTCGATCGGTCCATTTGTCGATTTGCCTTTGGAGTGCATCTCGGTTTTGCAGAATGCTTTGAAGTTCGAATTGCTTCGAGTCGAGTGTCGATGTCGCATCGGCGCGAGATTGTTGCAAGTGTACCAGTTGCTCATCTTCGGATACCAATTGGGATCGTAGAGTCTCGATCGATCCTGTGATCTCGACGATGCGATGCGCAAGATTCGCGAGGCTTGCCTCTGCAGACTCGACGTGATGGTTTCGTTCGTTCGTGTCGTTTAGGAGTTGCTCGAGCGTAGTGCGTAGGCCGTCGATGCGTTGTTCAAGTCTCGCGGCCGCCACGCGGCTATCGACCAACTGGCTATGCGTTGCACGTGCTTGTTTGTCCAGGGCTTCGAATTCCTGTTCGGTCTGATTCAAAGTCTGCTGGAGCAAGTGGGCTTGATCATTGAGCTGATCGAGTCGACCAAGGCGATCACGTACAGAGCCTTCGAGAGAAGACCGGCTGATTTGATGTTCGGAAATCTCACGCTCTTTGAATCGATATTCCTTGTCGAGTTCCTCCGATCGGCTCGATAGTGCTGTGAGTCGATTTTGGATCGAGTCGGCGAGCCTTTGAGTGCTGAAAACTTGCTGCTCTGCCAATCGTACTTGCTCGGTAGCCTCTCGATGCTGCAACTGCGTTTGTTCGAGAGCAGCTTTGGCCTCCATGCATTGGCTTTGTAGGTGCTCGATTTGCTCCTGGGCTGCTTGCATCTCACTGCGCCTTGAAACCAACCCTAGCCCAGCCTGTAACGAGCCGATCGTTATGCTTCCATCGCTGTCGACTAGCTGGCACTCGGCCGTAACAAACCGCAAGCCTGCACCTCGCAGATGGCTCAGTTCCAGCGCGATCGAAAGGGATTCGACAAACCAAGTCGTCCCCAGCAACGATCGAACAAGTGGTTCGTGGGTAAGTTCGTAACGGACCAATCGATCGGCACGCCCCAGTACTCCCCGAAGCCCATCGAGCTGGATCTTTTCCCCGGTTCTTCGAGCTGGGAGTCGATCGAGCCTCAAAAGTGTTACTCTCCCTTCAGGGTGTAGTTTTCCTTCTTGAAGCCAATCGATCACCTGGCCATCGACCAGCACTACCGCATCGGCATGCGAGCCTAAAGCGACGTCAACCAAAGGAGCAAGATGCAGTTCTGATTGGATCAAATCTGCGACGATACCTTGGATACTCTTAGCGGCTCGTTCAGCGAAATTCGTTTCTAGCGAATAAGCGTGTTCTTTGGACTTTCGTTCCACCAATTCACTCGCAGCTCGAATGAGCTGCTGGCCCCCTTTTCCAGCCGTGGCAAACTGTACTTCGAGCTCTTCGAGTACCTTTGCACGCTCACGGAGGCCTTGGATTTGCGATTGTAGATCGAGAACCTCCTGCAGTTGCTGGTCCTGCAGGTGTGTGATTTGCTGGAGTTGTAGCCGAGCCGATTCCCTTTTTGAAATCGCTTGATTGTGCTGCTCGTTGGCCTGCTGCTTCTCAGTGGTTAATCGCTCCGATTCGGCTTGCAACGACTGGATCTGCTGGGCGATCGACTCGGATTCCTGAGTCCGTCTTTGAATCGTTTCCGAGAGTTGGTCAAGTTGGGCTTCGGACAAGGATGAATCGTATCGGCATTTGGAAATCTCTTCTCGCAAGTTCTGTTGATCGAGTCGGAGTTTATCCAAGGCTGTCCGATGCGCGCCGAGTTGCTCGTCTTGGACTTTGCATTGGTGATCGAGCTGTGCAAGCGATTCGATCATCGTTTGTCGCTGCGAATTGAGTCCATCCATTTCGCAATTGCGCTGAGTGATCTCCTCTTGGCTGATCGAAACTCGGCGCTGAAGCGATGCGATCCGATCTTCCAAATTGGCTTGCTCGGTGAGCCATTCGGAATGCCTCTGGCGAGCAGAGTTCAACTCGCCGGTTTTTTGTGCACCTTGTGTTTGAAGTTCAACGATCTGCCGATTGCATGCATCGAGCGACTCTTGGCTTTCCTCCAACGACGCATTTGCCCGATGCAAATTCTCTTCAATGCTGGCCAACTGCGATTCAAAAGACTCCTTCTGCTCGAGCGATTGCTGAATCTGTTGGTTGGTCTTGGCCAATTGGCTTTCGAGCTCTCGGCGTTCTAGGAGTCCGAGCAAGCGGCGTTGGGAGAGCATCTTCGCATTGAGCTCCCGGAAACGCTGTGCCCGGGTAGCTTGGTTCTTAAGCGATTCGAGTCGAGTTCCAACCTCTTCGACGATGTCATGGAGTCGCAGGAGGTTTTGATCGACCCGAGCCATCCTCTTTTCAGCATCCGCCTTGCGAGCCTTGAATCGGGAGATTCCGGCTGCCTCTTCAAAGATCGCCCTGCGATCCTTAGCCGAAGACTGGAGCAACCGCTCGACCTTACCCTGCTCGATCAGGCTATAGGCATCAAATCCGACTCCGGTTCCTCGAAACAACTCTCGAACATCCTTGAGCCTGCATGGTCGGCCATTGATTGTATATTCCCCCTCGCCGCTTCGATACACGCGACGGCTGACTTGAACCTCGTCCAAATCCGTCGGCAGGATTCTTTTGCGATTATCGAGAACCAAAGTGACTTCGGCGCTGTTGGCTGGTTTTCGACCACCCTGCGCAGAGCCTTTAAAGATCACGTCGGTCATGTCTGCACCGCGGAGAGCTTTTGCGCTTTGGGCACCTAGAACCCATTTGATCGCATCGACTACGTTGGACTTGCCAGAACCATTGGGCCCGACGACCACGGTGATTCCATCGGGGAATTCAAACCGCGTCCGATCCGCGAAGCTTTTGAAGCCTGAGAGTTCCAGCGCTTGTAACATGCGTCCCCTCAGTCAGAGGATTTCGTAAACGGCATGCGACGATACCAAGGGGCCTTCGTGCTGTTGTACGACTTGATCGTACTGACGGTTGCATCGACCCCCGAACCAATGGTGTCTTGTTCATCGGATTGTTCGCTTTTGGATTCCTCATTGTCAGGATCCGGCGACTCGACTGTCTGGGAATCGATCTCCGTCTTTTGGCCATAAAGCCGACCCGTCCGAGGCAATGGGTGCAAGGCGATAGGTGCCGAGCAACCACCAGTTCGCTCGATCGCATCGAGCGTGTGTACAATATCTCCGTAATTCCCCTGCACGGCGAGCATCGATTTGACCAACGAAACAAAATCCGAGGTGATGATCGTTTGCAGAACCTCACCATTTAAAGTCCGCTTGGCCACTCGGATCAAGCCGCTTGGCATCGGCGTGATTCTCAGATAGGGAGTAGGCTCAAGGCTCTTGGTAAGAGTCAGCGTCGGATTCGAACCAAAGAGAATCACCTCGGCCCTCCGCTCCATCGATACGCAAACCTGAGGGTGGTCACTTGGTATACGTATCAATCGGAAGGATTCACCGATGGGCTCTCCTGCGATCATCGGATTGCGTGCATCGCGATGATACAGATACCAATAGGCTCCAAAACGAACTTCCGCCTCAGGATCTTGCAAAAGCGATTCGAGTGCCGCGCGAGCCGACGGGTGATCGTTGATACTCAGGCCGATCAAACAGTGAGCTCGGTATTTCGGCGAGGTCCTTGCGAGACTCTCAAGGATCGAAACCGACTCGGGTTGATCCATATAAGCCAACGAGTGGGCCGCATAGAATTGGACTTGCTCGTGCTCATTGGCCAAAGCCACCTTGAGCGCGTCGATCGCTTCGCTGTTGCCGATGGCTTCAAGCTCCCAGGCTGCGCGTCGAGCAAGTTCGGGATCACCAAGCATCTGCCGACAAAACACCAGTCGCTCAGAGACCTGCTGTTCGGTTTCCGCGAAACCCAACAACAGGATCGTTCCGAGATAATGGGTCGGATCCAATCGATACTTTGGGAGCGATGCAATACGAATCTCTCGATCGTTCTTTCCCTTGGCAACCGTAACCTGTCTGCCTGAGTCCTGGTAATAGAACCTGCGATTGATCGCACTCTCCATGGCTTTAATCCAATGGACGTGTCGGTAATCTTTGGAAACCAAGATCGCCATCCGCGACTCGTCTTTGATCTTCCCACCACTTAGAATCACTCCCTGAAGCGGGTTGATTTGATTCGTCTTGGAATAAGAAGCCGGGTAGACCAAAATGTCCCCCTTGGCCGTCGCTCGCTCGTGGCTTTTGCGAAGCTGGCTATCGCTAAAGCTGAAGTACTCGAATAAGTGAGCCTCCATCAGATGACCTTCGCGAAGATCGGTCGCTTCGCATTCGGCAGAGCACTCGACAAGGACATCGGCCAAGTCCCCTTTGTCATCGCAGGGATTGGCAATCACACTCAACTTGGCCGTAGCAGTCGTCGGAGCATCGAGCACCCGTTCGGCGTCAAGGATGTCATTGCGACGAATCTCCTGGAGCATCATCTCACGCTGCGGACTGGGTTTGACCACACCCCCTGTACCAGGCAAGTTGGTAACGAGTCCTAAAGATTCAAATCGACGTGGCGTTACTCCCGATACCCGAGCCACTTCGTTAATGAGTCGCAAGCGATCTGGATCGGCTAGCGTTTCCTTGAGCTTGGCATTCGCAATATCCAGTTCGTCAGGCTTTTCTCGAGTTAAAAGCTTGCAGCCGCTGACGAGCGAAATCGACAAGCCCGCAATCAAAACACGACGCCGCGATATGCGAGACTCTTGAGCCGAGCCAGTCCGCTTAACAGGTTTCCATACCATCAGACGCACAGCCTTGTGAATGACCAAGGGGATTCGGGTGATTCCGGAAATACCCTGGTTACCTAAATTCACAAGCTTGCGTCAAGACGACTCAGCAAGCTACTGGCAAGCTACTGGATGATGATTTCCCCAGGACCCAAATCCATGCCCTCATCGAGGATCTCCTCGCTCAGAACGGTTTCGGGAAAGCCAACCACTTGGTGCTCCCCGTGGGCATAAGCCGATTCGCTAAATGGAGACCCCACTCGCCCATGACGCATATTTGTCCTAGGCGTTTTCGTCCCATAGGTTCCGTAGTCGTCATCGTAAGGAGATGGGCAGATCGAACAACCGGCAAAACAGACCCACAGCGATGCGAGAAAAGTCCAGCGGCCCGAACGATGAAACCTGTGTTGATTTGCTAGCATGACACTCCCTTGTCGATAAAGGCTTTGGTAAAATGTTCGGGTTATTGCGATCTTTCTGATGAGTCAAAAAGAACCGAAAGAAGAGATTAACCATGCCGGAGACCGTTTTCTCGAAAATTATCCGCAAGGAGATACCAGCAAAGATTCTTTACGAAGATCAATGGTCGCTAGCCTTCGAGGATATTCATCCTCAGGCACCGACCCATTTGCTAGTGATTCCTAAGAAGCCGATCGGGTCGTTGGCCGAGGCAACCCAGGAGGACAAGGAGTTGCTAGGGCATTTGCAATGGGTCGTGGCTCACGTTGCCCAATTGCATGGGCTGAGTGCATCGGGCTATCGTGTCGTTACGAACATCGGGAGCGACGGTGGCCAGTCGGTTCCCCATTTGCACTACCACATCTTAGGCGGTCGTGCTCTGGATTGGCCTCCTGGATAAAGACTAACGATCGCTCCGAACGCCTTCAGTCTGGGTAGTCTTGGCAACCTGGGAAGACTCATCCTTGTGGGGTGATTGTTAACACGACGTTGATCTGGATCATGCCTGACAAGCGGAAGATCCGATGCTAACGGCGTCGTCGAAACTGGCGGTGGGACCCGCAATTCCTGCATAGCTAGACGCCGAAGTTGCACAAATTCTCTGCGCGGAAAAATTTCCGCAGAGAAGTATCCCCGAGCAGAAACCCGGGCCCAGAATGAGCTTTCGTTTTTCAATCACAAGCCAATCGCTACTGCGCCTGACATGTGTGGCGGTCGGTTTGAGCCTCTCGGTTGGATCAGTTTCGGCACAAGCTACGGATCCAAGTTCCCGGATAAGCCCGATCGTGCGCGCCATCCAACGCGCAGAAGCAGCGGTCGTGAGTATCCAAGGGAATAAAGTCATCTCTACAGCGTCCTCAAGCGGTGCTGGATCCAAGCAGGAAGTTAACGGGATGGGGACCGGCGTGATCATCGATCGCCGAGGTTACATCATCACCAACCTTCACGTCGTTGAAGATGTTGGGCGAATCGAAGTGACCCTCTCAGATGGTTCGACTGCGATTGCCAAGTTGCTCAACTATGACCCAGAGACCGACTTGGCTCTCATCAAGATTCCTGCGGTTAAGGAACTTCCCACTATCCAGTTCGGCACCTCTTCGGATCTCATGCGAGGCGAAACCGTCGTCGCCATCGGCAATCCCTTCGGTTATCAAAACACCGTGACCCAAGGGATCATCAGCGCCCTGCATCGAGACATTCCAGTCAACGGAACACAAGAGTACAAAGATCTGATTCAGACCAATGCCGATATCAACCCAGGAAACTCTGGGGGCCCATTGCTCAATCTCGACGGAGAAGTCATCGGAATCAACGTGGCTGTCAGGGTCGGGGCCCAAGGAATCGGTTTTGCCATCCCCATCGATTCTGCTCTTGAAATCATGGCAAACCTGGTCGCTTCGGTTCGACGCGAACCGATCGAGCATGGTCTGGAGCTAACCCGGTCGTTCGAAAAAGGACAAGGCCGGCTGATGCTCCGAAGCGATCGCCCAGAGGAGTCCAACTCGCAAGCGCTTCACGCGTGCGACATCGTCGAAAAGGTCAACGGATACCCGGTTCAAACGCGATTGGATATCGAACTGGCGCTGCTTGAAAGCCGTCCAGGTGACTCGGCGGAACTGTCCGTAGTCCGGGGCGAATCCCGATCCACCCAAACCTTACAACTCAGAGGATCGGGTGCGAGCCTTTCCGACGCAACCGTCGCAAAAAT
>Ga0208202_1000125_pt1 | contig 19127 bp, 19 predicted proteins | sample LakMenEpi27Aug08_FD_150738 | JGI IMG/M metagenome (GOLD analysis project Ga0208202, IMG submission 150738) | Freshwater microbial communities from Lake Mendota, WI - 27AUG2008 deep hole epilimnion (SPAdes) | ecosystem: Environmental > Aquatic > Freshwater > Lake > Epilimnion/Euphotic zone ... | reverse complement strand
GTCCGTAACTGGCACATCATCGATGCACAAGATGTGGTCTTGGGCCGTCTTGCAACACATGCTGCCGTTCTTCTTCGTGGAAAGCACAAGCCAACATTTGCACCACACATGGACATGGGCGACTTCGTTGTCGTTATCAACGCGGAAAAGATTGCATTGTCAGGTAACAAGGCATCACAAAAGTGGTCTCACCATCACTCAGGTTTCCCAGGCGGTTTAACTTCTACTGTGTACGGCGAGCTTCTAGAGAAGCACCCAACACGTGCAGTTGAAAAGGCAATCAAGGGAATGCTTCCAAAGAATTCACTCGGTCGTCAGATCGCATCAAAGCTAAAGGTGTACGCAGGACCAGAACATCCACATGCTGCACAAGCACCAAAGCCATACGTATTCAATCAAGTTTCGCAAATCGTGAAGTAAGGGAAAAGTAAATGTCTGAAAATTATGATCTAATCGACAACGAAGAAGCTCCTACTTCATACTCATCATCAACACCAGCAGCTGCAACTAACCGTCCAGCAATCAAGGCACCAGGTGCAGGTACCGGTCGTCGTAAGGAAGCTGTTGCACGTGTTCGCCTTGTTCCAGGAACAGGTCGTTGGGTTGTAAACGGTAAGGCTCTTGAAAACTATTTCCCAAACAAGGTTCACCAACAACTAGTGTCAGAACCATTCCGCACAGTTGGTGCCGAAAACCAGTACGACGTTTTTGCTCGCATCAATGGTGGTGGAGTTTCAGGTCAAGCTGGCGCACTTCGTTTAGGCGTTGCACGTTCTCTCAACCAAATTGATGAGGAAGCAAACCGTCCAGCACTGAAGAAGGCTGGATTCCTTTCACGTGATGCACGTGTAATTGAGCGCAAGAAGTACGGCCTTAAGAAGGCTCGTAAGCGTTCTCAATACTCAAAGCGTTAATTCACTTTTATCAAAGGAGTTCAATTGGCGCTTTTTGGCACCGATGGAATCCGTGGCTTAGCCAATCGTGATCTCACCGCAGAACTTGCATTAGATGTTTCTGTCGCGGCTGCGCATATATTGGTTGAAAGCTCTTCAAATAAAGATCACCAGCCCACTGCAATTGTTGGGCAGGATTCACGCGCCTCTGGAGAGTTTCTAGAAGCAGCCGTTGTTGCTGGTTTAACAAGTGCTGGAATCAATGTGTATCGAGTTGGCGTGCTTCCCACACCTGCAATCGCGCACTTAGTAGCAGAAATGAAGTGCGATTTAGGCGTAATGATTTCTGCATCTCATAACCCAATGCCAGACAATGGAATCAAATTGTTTGCCCGTGGTGGTGGAAAGCTAGATGATGCAATTGAGGCTCGAATTGAAGCGCGCATGGGCGAATTCTGGGAGCGTCCTACTGGTCGCAATGTTGGCCGAGTGATTAATGATGAAACCGTTATCGAAAAGTATTTAAAGCATCTCTTGTCATCTGTTGAAACACCACTAAAGGGTTTAAAGATTGTCGTTGATTGTGCCAATGGAGCATCATCAATTGTTGCACCCGAGGTATATCGCCGAGCAGGAGCAGAAGTTATTGCAATCTTTAATCAACCTGATGGTTGGAATATCAACGATGACTGTGGTTCAACACATTTGCACCAACTACGCAGCGCGGTTCTAAAGGAAGGCGCTGATCTTGGTATCGCACATGATGGCGATGCCGATCGTTGCTTGGCAATTGATGCTTTGGGTAATGAAATCGATGGTGATCACATCCTAACAATTTTGGCTCGCGGCTTTAAGGCTCGTGGAGTTTTGAAAGCCGACACAGTTGTAGGCACTGTCATGAGTAACCTTGGATTTATGCGCGCCATGAAAGATTCTGGAATCAACGTTGTGACAACTCCGGTTGGCGATCGTTATGTGCTTGAAAACATGATCGCAAATGATTATTCACTTGGCGGGGAACAATCTGGCCATGTCATTATGCGCCAATTAGCTAATACCGGCGATGGTTTGTTAACCGCGCTTCAACTGATGCAAGAAGTTGTTCGCACTGGAAAAACTCTCCAAGAATTAGCAGCAACCATGGTTCGCTTCCCACAAGTTCTTATCAATGTGAAAAATGTGGCAAAGGATAAGCTGCCTGGAAATACTATTATTGAATTAGCTGTGAAAGCAGCCGAGCAACAACTGGGGGATTCAGGGCGAGTTTTATTGCGCGCATCTGGAACTGAACCGCTGGTAAGAGTCATGGTTGAAGCCGCCAGTGATAGCCTTGCGCAAGAAGTTGCTCAGCACCTTGCAGATACAGTTAAAAACGAACTGGGGTAAATAACATGTGCGGAATTGTGGGTTACACAGGGCCGCAATCTGCCTCACATCCCTTGATCGAAGGCCTACGTCGCCTGGAATACCGCGGGTATGACTCAGCAGGAATTGCTCTAGGAACACCTGGCAAGTTGTTTATCGAGAAGAAGGCCGGCAAACTTTCCAATCTAGAGAACTCATTAGATGCATCTCTTCCCGATGTTCATTCAGGAATTGGTCACACTCGTTGGGCTACTCATGGTGGGCCAACTGATGGAAACGCACATCCTCATGTTGATAATGAAGGAAAGCTTGCCGTTATTCATAATGGAATTATTGAAAATTACACCGAGCTTCGCGCGCAGTTAGAGGCGAAAGGCCACAAGTTTTCATCTGAAACAGATACCGAATCAGTTGCACATTTACTCAGTGATTTACGTAAAGCGCACAACGGAGATTTAACAGCAGCGATGCGGGATGCCGTCAAAGCACTGCGTGGATCATTTACCTTGCTGGCTATTCATGCCGATGCTCCCGATGTGATCGTTGGAGTTCGTCGAAACTCACCACTAGTTGTTGGCTTGGGTGATGGCGAAAACTTCATGGCATCTGATGTTGCAGCCTTTATTGAGTTCACAAAGCAAGCGATCGAACTTGGCCAAGATGAAGTTGTCACAATGACTCCGATATCGGTTGAAATCACCGACCTTGATGGCAATTCAGTAAAACCAAAGCATTACGAAATTTCATGGGATGCAAGCGCTGCTCAAAAGGGTGGCTTTGCCCATTTCATGTTGAAAGAGATCTTTGAACAACCAAAAGCTGTCGCAGATACCTTGATTGGTCGCTTAAGTGATAACAATCAAATTCTGCTGGATGAACTTCATATGAGCGCCGACGAGATTCGTTCTCTGAAGAAAATTACTGTCATTGCTTGTGGAACCGCCTATCACGCAGGCTTGGTTGCTAAGTATGCAATTGAAAAATGGGCAAAGATTCCAGTTGAAGTCGAAATTGCCAGCGAGTTTAGATATCGCGATCCAATTATCGATCCAAGTACTTTAATCATTGCTATATCCCAATCTGGTGAAACTATGGATACCTTGATGGCGGTACGTCATGCAAAGGCAGCCGGCGGAAGAGTTTTAGCAATCTGTAATACAAATAGTTCAACTATTCCTCGCGAATCAGATGCAGTCCTTTACACACATGCAGGTCCCGAAATTGCAGTGGCATCAACGAAGGCTTTGTTAACTCAGATCATCGCGGTGTATCTGATTGGTCTGCACTTGGGCCAAGTGAATGGATCCTTAAAGGATTCAGAAGTTCGAGATCTATACAAGGAGCTCTTAGAACTTCCAGGAAAGATTGAGCAGATCCTAGAAACGGTAGAGCCGCTGCGCGAGCTAACTCGAACATTTGCTCAGAACAACACAGTTTTGTTCCTAGGTAGAAATATTGGTTATCCCGTGGCACTAGAAGGTGCACTGAAGTTAAAAGAACTTGCCTACATTCACGCCGAAGGTTTTGCTGGCGGCGAACTCAAGCACGGCCCAATCGCACTTATTGATCAAGGAACACCTGTGATTGCGATTCTTCCAGCCGGCCACGAGCACGCTTTGGATGAAAAGATGCTCAGCAATATTCAAGAAGTTAAAGCACGTGGTGCTCGCGTAATTGTTATTGCAGAAGAAGGGGCACGTGTTGAAGGGGCAGAACATGTGATTCGAATTCCAATTGCTCCAGCCCTTTTCCAACCAGTTTTAGCAACAGTTCCATTGCAAGTATTTGCGTATGAAATGGCGGTTGTTCGTGGCAATGATGTTGACCAACCTAGAAACTTGGCTAAATCTGTAACGGTTGAATAATGCACAAATTAGCACAAACTCGTAGACGGCAAATGGACCGAGCTCTTCGCTGGTCCTTACTTCTATTTGTTGGCTTTTTAGTTGTTACCCAACAAGTTCTGACAAATGGTCCATTAGTTGCTTATGACAAAGAGATAAATAGCCAACCTAAACCGCAGTTTGAAGGTCTAGCCGGATTTACTTTACGGCGTTTAGATGATTTAGGTTTACGCAGTTTGACGGCAACCGTATTGCTTATTGCAGCATCTTTTATCGCCTATAAATTTAAAACCTGGCGTCCACTGAATTTAGCCATGATTTCTTTGCTTTCGCTCAACCTTGTTGTTGGAACATTCAAAATTGTTTTGGGTCGCACAAAACCTCGTGATGGCTTTGATCTATTGCACGCGGGTGGAATGTCTTATCCAAGCGGGCATGCATCCAACGCGGTTTTATCGTGGGGAATTCTGGCGTACTTGATTTACCGATATGCAAAAGTCGATCGCTATCAAGGACGGCTGGCCAGTGCAGGTGTGGTTCTAATAAGTCTTACAGTTTGCGTCGTTTCTCTAATTCGCCATACCCATTGGTTTAGCGATCTTTTGGGTGGCCTTTTTGTTGGAAGTGCGTTGTTGGTCGCAGTAATTGCTATTGATAGGTATGTTCCTTCGAAAAGCCAGTTGCACTAGACTTCAGTAATGTTCGAGCGAGCTGAAGCGCGTATTGATCTTGATCGCATTAAGGCCAACATCAAGCATCTGAAGCAAGTTTCAGGTGTACAAGTAATGGCAGTGGTTAAAGCCGACGCTTATGGACACGGATTAGTCCCAGTTTCTCAAGCCGCTCTGGATGCAGGCGCATCAATGTTGGGTGTAGCGCTATTAGAAGAAGCGATAACGCTTCGTATGGCCGGAATTACGGCACCAATTCTTGCGTGGCTTGTTCCACCAGGATCTGACTTTAAATTAGCTGTCGATAATCAGATCGATTTAGCCGCATCATCAATTATTGCCCTTGAAGAAATCGGGGCGGTGAAATCTAACAATCGTCCACGAGTTCACTTAGAAGTAGATACGGGAATGACGCGTGGAGGATTTCTAAGCGAGTGGGGCAAATTAGATGCTCATCATGTTGCAAACATCGACATCGTTGGAATTTTCTCTCACTTTGCCCGGGCTGATGAACCAGGTGAGCAACAAAATATTGACCAGCTCAATCGATTTAAAGAAATGGTTGCCACTTTAGAATCGTTTGGTTACACCAACATCATTCGCCACCTTTCAAATTCTGCAGCAACAATTAAAGATAAGAATTCACTTTTTGATATGGTCAGAGTCGGAATTGCGATGTACGGCTGGTCGCCAGATGTTAAAACCTTGGGTGAGGGCGCATCACTTGGATTAAAGCCAGCGATGCAGGTTCGTGCAAAATTGCACTTAGTTAAAACAGTTCCAGCTAATTCACCAGTTGGATATGGTGCTACGGCTCATACAACTGCTGAGACAAAACTGGGAATTGTTGCAATGGGATATGCAGATGGAATTCCACGAATTGCACAAGGTGCTGGCGTATTTGTAGATGGGAAACGTGCACCAATAATTGGCAGAGTTTCTATGGATCAATTTGTGGTGGATCTTGGGGCTGACTCCAAGGCTGCTACGGGTGATTGGGTGAGCGTTTTCGGTGATGGCGCTACCGGTGAGTACACAGCAGATGACTGGGGAGCTGCATCGTTATCAATTAATTATGAAATAATTACACGAATTGGGCCCCGTGTGCCTAGAATCTATGCACCTCATGTCTACTAATAATGCAGCGCTAAAAGTCGAACGAGTAAATGTCTCCTTCGGCGGTCTTCGGGCACTCAATGATGTTTATTTAGAGGTTGCTAAGAATGAAGTAGTTGGCTTGATTGGGCCGAACGGTGCCGGCAAGACAACTTTGTTCAATGCTCTGTGCGGCTTAGTAACTCCAGATTCAGGCGAACTGCATCTCAATGGCAAAAAGATAGATTTTCCAAAGCCGCATGAATTAGTTGATTTAGGTATCTCACGCACTCTGCAAGGTGTTGGTCTGTTTGGTGACTTAACTGTTTTAGAAAATGTGATGATCGGTGCTCAGAATTTAGCGCAAACAGGATTGCTATCAGCAGCTCTTGGTCGCAACAGAAAAGATGAGAATCAAATACGCGACAGAGCTCGAGTTGCATTAGAGCGCGTTTATGCCGGTGGTATTGCACATCGCCGCGCAGACACATTGTCATATCCGGATACCAAACGAGTAGCTATTGCTCGTGCACTAGTAAGTGAACCAAAGATTTTGATGTTGGATGAACCGGCTGGAGGTTTGGGAAGTCAAGATATTGAATGGATGAATTCACTAATCAAGAATCTCAGTGTGGATATGGCAGTGCTTTTGATTGAACACCACATGGATGTTGTCATGTCAGTTTGTAGCAAGTTATATGTTCTTAACTTTGGTGAAGTAATTGCAAGTGGCGATGCTGAAACTGTGCGTCGTGATCCCGCAGTTATGGCTGCATATTTGGGAACTGGTGCTAAATGAGCCTGAATGTTTCCAATTTAACTGTTCACCATGGTGCGATATGCGCAATTAACCAAGTTTCAATTGCAGTTCCAACGGGCAAGCTAGCCGCCATTATTGGAGCCAATGGAGCGGGCAAAACCACTTTGCTGCGCACTCTTTCTGGACTCAAGGATCCGACAGATGGCTCATTCATGTGGAAGGGCGAAAAGATTGTTGGAATGAAACCTGAAGCATTAGTTCGCCGGGGTATTTCACATGTATCTGAGGGCAAATCAGTTATCCCAGAGTTAACCGTGCGCGAGAACTTAGAGCTAGGTGCCATTTGGCGGCGAAATGCCAAAGAATCAAATGAATCTATCGATCAAGTTGTTTCGATTTTTCCACGACTAGGTGAGCGCCTACAACAACGCGCAGACACTTTATCTGGTGGCGAACGACAGATGCTTGCTATCGGGCGAGCAATTATGTCTAAACCACAATTGCTTCTTTTAGATGAACCATCCCTTGGCCTTGCACCTCTTGTAATTGAACAGATTTTCCAAACAATTCGTGACTTAACAACTTCAATGAATCTGACAGTTCTATTAGTAGAACAAAATGCAATGGGTGCACTAAAAATTGCAGATCTTGGAATTGTTCTCAATCTTGGAAAAGTTGTAGCAATGAATCATGCACAAGCGCTCATCGATGATCCTGCCGTGCGCGCGGCATACTTGGGGTACTAATGAACAAATTGTTAGAGACGATCCTAATTGGAATATCAACTGGCTCTATTTATGCCTTGATGTCAATTGCTCTCGTCCTAGTTTGGAGATCCACTCGTGTAGTTAATTTTGCCCAAGCTGGTCAAGCGGTGCTTTCTACATATATTGGTTTTGAGATAGCTAGCCGAACAGAAATTTTCTGGCTTGGCTTGGCATTTGCAATTGTTGCCGGCGCGCTACTTGGAGCGGGCGTAGATTTTTTCTTCATGCGAGTTTTGTTTAAGCACGCGGTTTCGGGAGCTGCAGCTGTTGTCGCTCCAGTAATTGCCACTTTGGGTTTACTCGGATTAATCAGAGGCACTGTGGGATTGATCTGGGGTGGAGAATTCAAATCAATCAAAGCACCAGCATCTACAGACGGTTTTACTTTTGGAGATACGACAATTCCATTTTCAGCCTTAAATCTGCTGGTTATTGGTACGGTATTCACAATCCTTATTATTCTGGCGCTTGTTTTTCAACGCACAAACTTAGGATTATCTCTGCGAGCTTCTGCTTATGCACCCGAGATCGCGCAGTTAGCGGGAATCAAAACAGCGCGAATTAGAACTATTGGTTGGGCAATTGCTGGTGGAGTTGGTGGAGTCGCTGGCATGTTAGTAACGGCCAACAATTTCCTCTCACCTTATTCGCTAGATCTTTTACTAGTCTTTGGATTTATTGCAGCTGTCATTGGCGGACTTGAAAGCATGGTTGGGTCTGTTGTTGGAGCTTTACTTCTTGGAATTGCTCTTACTTTTATTTTGAACTATGTCGGAACTTCCTTGGTCTTTATCGGTGGCTTTGTAGTTCTGATTGTTGTGCTACTTGTTAAGCCAGATGGAATAATGGCGAAAGGTAAGGCACGCCGTGCGTAAAAAAATAGCTCTCTTCATTGTGCTTGGTTGGGTCTTGCTTTTGGTTGGTGATCGCGTTGATGAGCTTCGTGTGTATCAAGGAGCACAGATCGCGATGTATACGATTGCATTGGCATCAATAGTTTTGCTCACTGGTTACTCCGGCCAAGTATCACTTGGTAATGGTGCGATGATGGCGGTTGGTGGATATGCCGCAGCGCTGAGCCTCAACAATCTAGGCAGCCCTGTTTGGTTTGCATTTTTAATGGCAATTGTTGCCGCCGCTCTTTTTGGTGCTTTCCTAGGAACGGCAGCCGCTCGATTGTCCGGACCATATTTGGCGGGAACAACATTGGCATTAGCGGTGGGTCTGCCAGAAATTGCCAACCAATTTGATTTCCTTGGAGGAGTGCCTGGGCTTCTATTTGATGTGGGTCTTCCTCCTGAAAGGCTTGGAGTAGAGTTTTCGCAATACAAATGGTTCTTTTGGATCGCAAGCTTTATTGCACTACTAGCTTTGTTTATCACTTCTAATATTCTTCAATCGCGTTATGGACGAACCTGGCGTGCGATCCGCAGTAGCCCATTGGCCGCCGAGTTATCGGGAATCAATGCTTCGCGGATGAAGATCCTTGCTTTCACCATCAGCTCAGCCCTTGCTGGACTAGCTGGAGCGGTGATGGCCATGACTATCAGTCTGGTTGCCCCAGGTGCTTACACGCTAGCCCTTTCATTTGCACTGGTGACAGGGGCGGTCCTTGCTGGCATCTCTAGCTTGCCCGGCGTTGTTCTTGGAGCCCTGATCTTGGTAGTTATACCCGAGGTCGCAGATGTAGTGGCCAACCGATTGGGAGGCGCCGAGAACTTAAACAACTATCTCCCAAGCCTGATTGTGAGTGTATTGCTGATTCTCTCAGTAATTTTTACACCAAATGGTCCGGGAGATAATTTACGAAGACACCACCATAAAAAGAAGACATGAGCGCTTAAATTACTAGTAAGTAACTAGTAGATTACGAGAAGTTCAACCACCCTCGATGGAAGGAAAATAATGATCAGAAAGACTCGTGCAAAGGGGACCTGGCTCGCCGCCACGGTGCTCGCAGTTGGTAGCTTATTTGCAACATCGCTTCCAGCATACGCAGAGACCGGTGTTACTGGCAGTGAGATCAAGCTCGGTATCACTCTTCCGCTTACTGGAGCAGCATCGCCTGGCTATAACAAGATCGGCAATGCGATGAACGCCTACTTCAAGTATGTCAATGACAACGGTGGAGTCTATGGTCGAAAAGTCACTCTCATCCAAAAAAATGATGAGTACTCCCCACAGTTGTCGATTGCTAAGACAAACGAATTGATTTTGAAGGACAAAGTTTTTGCATTAGTTGGCCCACTTGGAACTGCAAACTTCACATCAGTACACAAGTCAGTCGGCATTGCACGACGTGGAGTCCCAAGTCTTTTCCTCAACACTGGATTTAGTGGATTTGCAAATAAGAAAACATATCCAACCTCATTCATGGTTCTTCCTTCATATGCGATGGAAGCAAAGATCATGGCACAGTTCCTGAAAGAGAATCATGCTGGAAAGAAAATCGGCATTGTTTACCAGAACGATGAATTTGGTATCGATGGAATGGGTGCTTTCAAGGCAGCCGGAACCAAATTTGATGTATCTGTTCCTTACACATCAGGCACTCAGAGCGCTGCTACTGCACAGACCTGGGTTTCCCAGCTTGCAGCAGGCGGAGTTCAAGTCGTCGTCTTCTTCGGTGTAACTTCAGCAACAGCTCCACTGCTTGCAGTAGCTGCAGCAGCTAAGTACGCACCACAGTGGATCCTTGGATCAGTTGGTGCTGACCCACTAACTCTTCGCGCACTCGGTGTTCCATTGGCAGTTCTCAATGGCGCACAGACTCCAGCTGGTAACCCATCACCAAATGACACCAGCGATGAGTACGTAAAGCAGTTCCAAGAGATCAATACCAAGTACAACACTGGTACTGCTTTTGATGACTATGTACTGCAAGGTATGAACATTGGTTTAATGACTGTTCAAGCTTTGCGCGCCGCAGGACCACGACCAACTCGTAAGGGATTGATCGCTGCGATGGAAAACAAGGGTTCAACCTTTGCATCAGTTGCTTACTCACCACTTGGATTCTCAAAGACCAGCAATGTTGGTCACACCGGTTACTACATGGCAGTTATGGATGCCAACGGCGATCGAAAGCCATTTGGTGGAAAAGTAACGCTTTACACAACTAATAGTGGCTCCGGTCCAGTTGTTGTATCCAACTTCAAACGTCCGGCAATGCCAGCGAAGGGATTACCAAGTAACTCATGAGAAACTTTAAATTCAAGCGTTCCTTAACGCTCGTAGCAGGTGCAGCACTTGCTGCCTCACTGCTAGTTGCAGCACCAACAGTTGCTAGCGCAAATCCTGTTTGCGATGGCAAGGTCCCAGTTCAGACATGCGGAGGCGCAACATCTGATGGTGCACCATACGCAATGATGGTTCCTGCAAACTTCAATGGAACTGTTTATCTCTATTCACATGGATACCGTCCAAACGTTCCAGTTCCTGCTGGAATTCCAGGATACGGTGGATACACAGTCACCAATACGCCACAACCTGGTCCAAACGCAACAGTAATTGGTGCGCTTTTGGCTAAAGGTTACGGCGTTGTTGGTTCAGGATTTGCACGTCAAGGTTGGAATGCTGATTCAGCAATCAAGACTAACGTCGAACTTGTAGGTCTCTTCAAGAAGCAATTCACGAAGACTACAAAAGTTGTTGCATGGGGCGAATCACTTGGTGGATTCATTACCCAAGCTCTTGCAGAGAAGCATGCAGATCTTTTCAGCGCTGCAGCACCACTTTGTATGGCTAGCGATATCACTCCGCTTATGACAATGGCAGGGGATGCGCTTTGGGGAATCAAGACCTTCTTTGATCCAACAATCAAGGGTGGTAACTACTCAGCTGGAACTGCGGGTTATGCCGAAGCGATGGGCGATCTAGTAAAGGTCTTCACAGTAATCGGATCACTTCAAGCCGCATTTGCTGCAAACCCAAGCACTCCAGCTTGGCCAGCGACATCTAAGGTTCCAGATGCAATCAAGGCAATTCCTTCACGTAGCGCACTTGTATTAGTTGCGTTGATGTCAGGAATTCCAATGCAATCAGCAAACTTCGATTCAACATCAGCACCTGCTGGTTTGCCAGCTGCGAACGCTCTTTCATTCCAGCTTGCGATTAACCCAGCCTTTGCAGCTCTTCAGAACGTAGCAAACGCTGCAGCTCTTGCAGTTCTTGCAACCCATGACTTGGAACTACAAGCTGGCGGCGCAGTGTTTGATAACACCAACACTAACTATTCAGCAAGAGTTGCTGAGGAACAGTTTGCATGGGCTTCAGCGCTTTCAGGTACATCAGGAACAGCGGGACTTCTCAGCGTTCTTGCTGCATCACCACGCGCTAAAGCAAATCCTGCTGCGGTTGCCAAGTTGAAGACACTTACTTCACATTCAGGAAAGGTTGAAATTCCAACCATTCTCTTTACTGGTGTTGCTGATCCAATAACTACTGCTGGAAACCAACAGTCAGTTATTGATAAGTATGCAACTTATTGGGCAGAGAAGTGGGTAGCTGCAAGAAAGGCAGGAGATCGCAAGCGTCCTGTTAACAATGTGCTAGCCCTTTGGAACCTCCCACCTGAGAAGTACACCAAGTACACAGCTGCGGGAGCACCAGATACGACAGTTCCAGCCGCAACTGGTACTAATCACTGTAACTTCACTACATCTCAGTACATGGCAATTGCAGATCTACTTGCACATGCCTCAGCTAAGGGGCAACACCTTTCAGGAGGCCCATTGCTTACTAAGCTTCGTAAGGCAGGAAATATGACTTACGATCGTGGCTATAGCGCTCCGCAGTTGAAATACTACGGAGATAACTAAGTAATCAGCTCTACATAGGGTGTAAGTAAAAAGCGGGGCCAGATTTATCTGGCCCCGCTTTCCTTTACTCTAAGACAGTGATCACAATTGCAACACCTGAAGCCATGCATCAACTTGGCCTTCAGTTAGCGGCACATTTGCGCGCTGGCGATCTAGTCCTTGTAAATGGCCCACTTGGTGCAGGCAAGACAGTTTTGGCTCAAGGCATTGGAGCTGGACTTGGCATCACTGGAATTACATCGCCAACCTTTGTTATTTCAAGAGTTCACAAGGGCGCTATTCCTTTTATCCATGTTGATGCCTACCGTTTAGTGGATTCTGAAAACCCCAATCTTTACTTAGATGATTTAGATCTAGACATTGCCAATTCAATTACTGTGATCGAATGGGGCGGTGCTGAATCAGCACGACTAAGTGAGGACCGCCTGGAAATCACAATTGATCGAAGCGATGACGTGAGAAAAGTTGACGTTAATCCCATCGGTTCACGCTGGGCAGGGTTTTCACTATGAGCAAAGTTTTAGCGATTGACACTTCAACTTCACGAACAAGTGTGGCAATTATTGAAAATGGCACCGTTGTGTATAGCGGTTTTCGAGATGGAGCAACCGCACACGGTCCATCCTTACCCGCATTAGTTCAAGAAGCATTAGCGATCAGCGATGTTGATCAAGTTGTTGTTGGAATGGGCCCAGGACCTTTTACTGGGCTACGGGTAGGAATCGCCTTTGCACAAAGTTTTGCGCTAGCCCGCGAAATACCCGTGCGTGGTGTTTGTTCTTTGGATGCAATTGCCACGCAGATTAAGGAAGATGATTTCATCATCACCGTTGATGCGCGTCGCAAAGAGGTTTACTGGGCTCGCTATACAAATGGTGTTCGAGTTGGCCAGCCTGCTGTTAATTTTCCGGCAGATGTCACGGGCGCGCCAATTCACGCAGATCTTTTTCCGGACATGGTGTCATTGGTCAATTTGCCGGGCAATATCACCGAGCCAATTTATTTACGTAGACCTGATGCAGTAGCAACGGCGGACAGATGATTACTTATCGCCAAGCTAACGCCTTTGATCTTCCAGTTTTTGTGTCTCTGGATAAAGAGCTGTTTCCATATTCACCGTGGTCTGCTTCCCAATACAAAGAAGAGTTTTCTAGCCCAACCCGCCATTTTGTTGTTGCGATAGATGCAGAGCAAAACATCATTGGATATGCCGGTGTTTTCGCACCAGGAGGCGCAGAAGCTGATGTACTAACTGTGGGGGTTATTCCTGCCCAACGTGGCAAAGGCATTGCGCGCCAGTTAATGGCGATGATTACCGACTGGGCTACCGCGCAAGGCTCAATCGCCATGATGCTTGAAGTCAAAGTGGATAACTCTGAGGCCATTGGTTTATATGAATCTTTGGGATATTCAAAGCTAAACATTCGCAAGGATTACTTTGGTGCAGGCTTAGATGCTTTGGTGATGCGATTGGATCTGTCATGAGCCAACCCATTGTTTTAGGAATTGAAACTTCTTGTGATGAAACAGCTGTTGGCATTGTACGTGGCCGCACTTTGCTGGCTAACGTAATCGCATCAAGTGTTCAAGAGCATGCACGTTTTGGGGGAGTAGTTCCTGAAATCGCAAGTCGTGCGCATCTAGAAGCAATGATTCCAACTTTGCACCAAGCGCTTAAAGATTCAAAGATTTCACTAAAAGATATTGATGCAGTTGCCGTAACTGGTGGACCTGGATTAGTTGGAGCGCTCTTGGTCGGAGTTGGCTCGGCCGCAGGTTTAGCCCTGGGATTAAATAAACCAATCTATGCGGTAAACCATTTGGCTGCACATGTAAGCGTTGATTACTTAACTCATGACAAGCCACTTGATCCAACAATTGCCTTATTGGTAAGCGGTGGACATTCATCATTACTACAAGTTGATGACATCACCGGGTCTATTACAAAACTTGGCGAAACTATGGATGATGCAGCAGGCGAAGCTTTCGATAAAATTGCGCGCGTAATGAAGTTAGGTTTCCCGGGCGGTCCTGCAATAGACAAACTGGCCCATGATGGAAATGCGAGCGCCATTGATTTTCCAAGAGGACTAACAACATCAAATGATTGGCAGACCCGACCATTTGATTTTTCTTTCTCAGGTTTAAAAACCGCAGTAGCCAGATATCTAGAAGCAAATCCAGATTATGCGCGAGCAGATGTTGCAGCCTCTTTCCAAGAAGCAATTGTTGATGTTCTATTATTGAAAGCAGTTGCAGCCTGCAAACAATCTGGGATTGATTCCCTTGTGATCGCTGGCGGAGTTGCGGCTAATTCCAGACTTCGCGCCGTGGCTCAGGAGCGGTGCGATAAGGCGGGAATCCAGCTGCGGGTTCCAAGCCCAGGTTTATGTACCGATAATGGGGCGATGGTCGCAGCCTTGGGTTCTTTGATGGTTTCAGCTGGCCGCACGCCCAGCCCAGTGGCCTTTGACGCTGATTCCAGCCTGCCAGTAACCCTCGTAAGCCTCTAGATCTGGATTTGCCCACGGGGAATAGCCCGCCTAGAGTTTGCGTTAGCACTCACGGCCCGAGTCTGCTAATTCGAGCCGCACGAGGAAACCAAAAGGTAAAAACCTAGAAGGAGCACACCATGGCAGTAAAGCCACTCGAAGATCGCATTGTTATCAAGACAAATGAGGCTGAGACAACAACAGCATCAGGTCTTGTTATTCCAGATACAGCAAAAGAGAAGCCACAGGAAGGCACTGTTATCGCAGTAGGCCCAGGTCGCTTTGATGACGGCGTACGCGTTCCAATGGATGTCAAGGTTGGCGATGTAGTTCTTTACAGCAAGTACGGCGGAACTGAAATCAAGCACGGTGGAGAAGATCTACTCGTTCTTTCAGCTCGCGACATTCTCGCTGTAATCGAGAAGTAAATGGGAAAGAGTCTTCAATTTGATGAGCAAGCACGCCGCGCTATGGAGCGCGGTGTCAACATTCTTGCTGACACAGTAAAAGTAACTCTTGGACCTAAGGGTCGTAACGTAGTTATTGCAAAGTCTTTTGGCGCACCGATCATTACAAATGATGGTGTGACAATTGCAAAGGAAATCGAACTTTCAGATCCTGCAGAAAACATGGGAGCGCAGTTAGTTAAGGAAGTTGCGACAAAGACAAATGATGTCGCAGGTGATGGAACTACAACAGCAACTGTTCTTGCTCAAGCAATGGTTAAAGAAGGACTTCGTAACCTTGCAGCAGGTGCCCAGCCAATGGATATCAAGCAGGGTATCGAAGCAGCCGTAGCAGCGGTTTCAGAGAAACTTCGCGAGCAGGCAACGCCAGTTAATGGAAAGCCACAGATTGCAGATGTTGCAACTATTTCTGCACAAGATCGTGCAATCGGCGACCTAATTGCTGAAGCTATGGACCGTGTTGGTAAAGATGGAGTCATCACAGTTGAAGAAGCATCAACAACTGGACTAGATCTTGAATTCACAGAAGGAATGCAGTTCGACAAGGGCTACATCTCGCCATACTTCGTCACAAATCAAGATCGCATGGAGGCAATCCTTGAGGATGCTTACGTGTTGATTTCGGCTAACAAGATTTCTGCGCTGGCTGATCTATTGCCATTGCTTGAAAAGGTTGCCCAGACATCAAAGCCACTATTGATCATCGCTGAAGACATCGAAGGTGAAGCACTTTCAACCCTAGTTGTTAACCGCATGCGTGGAGTGTTTGCTTCAGCTGCAGTTAAAGCGCCAGGTTTTGGAGATCGTCGTAAGGCAATGCTTCAGGACATCGCAATTCTTACAGGTGGACAGGTAATTTCTACAGAGCTTGGAATGAAGCTTGATGGAGTAACGCTTGAAGATCTTGGAAAGGCACGTCGCGTTGTTGTTACTAAAGATGCAACAACAATTGTTGATGGAGCAGGCGATAAGGCAGCTGTTGTGGCTCGTGTTTCTGAACTTCGCAAGGAGATCGAAAACAGCGACTCTTCCTGGGATAAGGAAAAGTTGCAGGAGCGTTTGGCAAAGCTTGCCGGTGGAGTTTGTGTGATCAAGGTTGGCGCACACACCGAAGTTGAACTAAACGAAAAGAAGCACCGTCTAGAGGATGCAATCTCTGCAACTCGCGCCGCTGTTGAAGAAGGAATCGTTGTTGGTGGAGGAGCTGCACTAGTTCATGCAGCTGATGCACTTGAAGGCGATCTTGGATTTACAGGCGACAAGGCTGTTGGCGTTCGTTTAGTTCGCAAAGCGTGTGATGAGCCACTTCGTTGGATCGCAGAAAATGCAGGACTAGAAGGCTACGTAGTAGTTGCAAAGGTTCGCGCAATGAAGCACAACGAAGGTTTCAATGCTGCAACTGATGTATACGGCGACCTTGCAGCAGATGGTGTTATCGATCCAGTTAAGGTAACTCGCTCTGCGCTAGCTAACGCTGCATCAATTGCTGCCATGTTTATTACAACAGAAGCTGTTGTTTATGAAAAGCCTGCAGAGCAAGCAGCTGCTGATGCTGCCGGCGGACATGGACATTCACATGGCCCAGGTGGACATAGCCACTAAGTAGTTAAAGTGAAAAAGCCCCGCAGAATTATCTGCGGGGCTTTTCTTATCCTCGATGAGAAGGAAATTTAAGAAGCGTGTGAAATATCTGGTGTGACATCCTTGCCAAGAATTGCCAGGCGATCATCTTCAGATAAACCGCCCCAAATTCCATAAGGCTCTTGCACGGCAAGTGCATGGGCACGGCAGGCAGCAATTACTGGGCATGATGCGCACACAGCTTTGGCCGTGTTCTCGCGATTACGTCGGCGTGGTCCGCGTTCTCCATCTGGGTGGAAAAACATCTCAGAAGGAAGATCGCGGCAAGAACCTTGGTACTGCCACTCCCATTCATCGGCAACGGGGCGGGGTAAGCGTGATATTTCTGCCATGGCCATACTGTACAACCGCGTCATAGGTTGTTCAAGTATTTCCGCGCCAAAAGTTGTTCAAAAGTCGTTTTCGGGTGGTGAGTTGGGCCACTTCACGACACGATAGCCCCATGGAAGAGGAGCTTTTGACCGTTGCAGCGGTCGCTCGCCGCATCGGTGTTGCTCCGGCAACCCTTAGAACCTGGGACCGCCGTTATGGCCTTGGACCCTCAACCCACGAGGCTGGTGAGCATCGGCGCTACTGCCCACAGGATCTAGCCATCCTGACCGCAATGCGAAAGTTAATCACTGCAGGAGTTGCACCAGCAGAGGCTGCGCATCAAGCAAAAAATTTCAAGGGTGAAATTTCTTTAGACGTCATCTTGGATCACTTTGAAGTTCGCGAAGATCTAGTTGAAGCCCTTTACGCCGCATCTAAGTCATTGGACAAAACTTTTGTTGAAGATGCACTTCGAAAAGACATCGCAAAACATGGCGTCATTGCATCGTGGTCTGAAGTGATTGTCCCACTGTTGTTTTTAATAGGTGAAGATTGGGAAAAAACACAAACAGGCATCGAAGTAGAGCATCTACTAACTGAAATTCTTAAGTCGGTACTTCGCGAGAAGTCGTTGGGAATTACCGAACCATGTAATCCTCGACCAGTGTTGTTGGCATCAGTAGGTGAAGAGATGCATTCATTGGCTTTGCATGCGCTGGCATCGGCGTTGGCTGAAAAGAATATCTCCACTTATTTTCTTGGTGCTCGAACACCTATGGAAGCGCTCAGTGGTGTGATTACGCGTTCAGCCCCGCCAGCAGTTTTTCTTTGGGCACAATTGCCGCGAAATGGTGATCCACGTTTTTATACAGAAATTCCAGCTGTTCGTCCCGCCCCACGCATCATCATTGGAGGTCCGGGCTGGGGAGTGGAATCTGATTGTCCGGTAGCCCATGTTAATGATTTATCAGAAGCTTGCGCTGAAATTGAGCGTGCAGTAGGGCTCTAAAGCCCCGATAGACTTTGGCCTTCGATAGGGAAGGGGGCCACATGAGCGATACAGACAAAGTCGCAATGCTTGGACTTACCTACGACGACGTTTTACTTCTGCCTGATGCATCTGATGTTGTCCCATCTGAAGTCAGCACAGTTACTCAGTTAACTCGAGATATTTCTATTGCGGTACCGCTGGTTTCTTCAGCGATGGACACAGTTACAGAATCTGAAATGGCGATCGCCATGGCAAAGGCCGGCGGAATCGGAATCATCCACCGTAACCTTCCGATTGAAGCCCAAGTTACTCATGTCAAACTTGTTAAGAATGTTGGCTTAGCTGGAGCGGCCGTAGGTGTTGGTGATGATGGTTTTGCACGTGCACAAGCTTTGATCGAAGCCGGAGTTGATGTTGTCGTCGTAGACACTGCACACGGTCATCACCGAGCTGTTTTGGATTCGATTGCCCGAATTAAAAAATTCTCACCAAACACCCAAATCATTGGTGGAAATGTTGCAACACGTGCAGGTGCACAAGCTCTGATTAATGCAGGCGCTGATGCAGTAAAGGTGGGCGTTGGTCCGGGTTCTATTTGTACAACTCGGGTTGTTGCAGGTGTTGGTGTTCCACAAGTGACTGCAATTTTGGAAGCGTCAAAGGCTTGCAACAAGGCTGGTATTCCGTTAATTGCAGATGGTGGGTTGCAGTATTCAGGTGACATTGTGAAAGCGCTGGTTGCCGGTGCTAACTCAGTGATGTTGGGATCACTTCTTGCAGGTTGCGAAGAATCACCTGGCGAATTAATTGAGATTAACGGCGTCAAATACAAGGCTTATCGCGGCATGGGTTCTTTGGGTGCGATGCAATCTCGTGGTGAACAGAAGTCGTATTCGAAAGATCGCTACATGCAGGATGACGTTTTGTCTGAAGACAAACTTGTCCCTGAAGGCATCGAAGGTAAAGTTGCTTTCCGTGGCAAGGTTTCCGAAGTGGTTCACCAATTAGT
>Ga0208202_1000124_pt1 | contig 19138 bp, 27 predicted proteins | sample LakMenEpi27Aug08_FD_150738 | JGI IMG/M metagenome (GOLD analysis project Ga0208202, IMG submission 150738) | Freshwater microbial communities from Lake Mendota, WI - 27AUG2008 deep hole epilimnion (SPAdes) | ecosystem: Environmental > Aquatic > Freshwater > Lake > Epilimnion/Euphotic zone ... | reverse complement strand
AAAGCAATAAATAGGAAATGAATACCGAAAGCGTCAAAGTCGGCGGCTTCTCTGTCCACCTCTGGCGCGCCTCTGACGGGCGGTGGAAATGGCACACCCACAAGGCCGGAAAGCGCGTCCTGTGCGCGGCCACCACGCTTGACCGAGCCCGATCTAAGGCCAAAGCGCAGCTTGTGGCCCTGCGGAGCGGCAAGGCCGAGTTGGCCGACCTGTCGCCCGCTCTTATCTCGGAGTTCAATGCGTGGAAGGCCGCGCGAACCGAATCGCCAATGGTCAAAGATGCCGTGGCGCAATACCTGGCGCACCTTACTGCGCGAAAAGTTAAAGAAACGCGCATTGTGGAAGCAGACCTTGCCAAGTTTGCCGCTGCCAACCGCTGCCGAATGAGCGAAGTGACCGCTGACCATGTGCGCGACTATTTGGCGCGGCTCGGCGTTGGCCCTCGCCGTTACAACAACGTGCGCTCGTCCATTGTCAGCCTGTTCAAGTGGGCCAAGATGCAGGGGCTTGTGCCCGATGGCCTCACCGCGCCAGAGCGGACTCACGCCATGCCATTGGACAACAAACCCGTTGAGGTCTACACGCCCAAGCAATTCCGAGCATTGCTGGCGGCGGCTCCGACCGAATGGCGGCTCGCTTTGGCAATCGGGGGATTGGCTGGCCTTCGCACCGAAGAGGTGCAGGGCTTGCGATGGGAGGACATCAAACTTGGCCGCAAGCTCATCGAGGTGCGGCCAGAGATTTGCAAAACGGGAAGGCGCAGACTCGTGCCGATCCTTCCAGCCTTGGCCTCATGGATTCGCAACAGCGGGCCGCAGCCCGGCGGCATGGTCGCGCCGCAAGACCGCATCGACAACCTTGCCAAGCGGCTTCGTAGGCAGGGCGCGGTGTGGGTCAAAAACGGGTTGCGCCATTCGTTTGGCAGTTACCGTTGCGCGGCGGTCAAATCAGCTTCGCAAGTTGCGCTGGAAATGGGCAACAGCGAGACAATGGTGCGTAAACACTACTTGGAAATGCAGGAGCGCAAGGCCGCAACCGAGTGGTTCAAGACTGGTTACTTTTCGCCGCTCCCTTCTGTAAGTCGTTGATTGTTAAGATGCCGGCGGAGGGGGTCGAATCTACACTACTTGGTTTGAGTGGTTCCAAATGGTGCCATCCGACACAGGAAATTGAGAAGATCGGGCGATAACATAGAGTCGGAATAGTGGTTACTTTCTGGTTTCATTTTGAGCCTTTGGCATAGGGTTTTGACATACGCCGCGCACTTGCGTGGCAAACATTACACGAAAGTGGAAACGCTGGGTAGCCGCGACTTGCTCCCACGGTTCCGACATCGACCCGAAGGCCCGCGAAGCGTTCCTGACTTTCCTCGACCGCTACAACCCACACCAACGCATCCACCTCGGCGATGCCATTGACCTCGCTTGCCTGCGCGCTGGCGCTCGGCGTGATCCCGATGACCCCGACCGCGCCGAGTCCCTCATGGACGATTTGCTCGCCGGGTTGTCGTTCCTCCACGAGATGCGGCCCACCATGTATTTCCACGGCAACCACGAGGCCCGTGCCGTTGCCCTGACCCATAGCGCCAATCAGGTCGTGGCCTATGCGGCGGGCGCGGTCATGGCAAAGATTCACGACAATCTCGCCAAATACAAAACCGAGATCATCCCCTATCGCGGCATGGCCCGCGACTCGGTGCGGTATCTGGGCGGCACGGCCTTCCTGCACGGCGCTTTGTTCAACGTCAGCGCGGCCCGCGACACGGCGGAAACCATCGGCGCGCATAGTGTGTTCGGCCACACGCACCGGGTGGCGATGGAGCCCGCCCGCACCCATGCCGACGCCATTGGCTACAACATCGGGTGCTTGGCTCGCCTCGATATGGAGTATGCCGCAGGACGGCGGCAGACCTTGGCGTGGCGGCATGGCTTCGCCTACGGCGAATACTGCGACAACGCCTGCACGGTCAATCTCGTCACGCTTTCCCCCCATTACCGCCTGCCCCTATGAAGTCGCGGCTCTCAACCACAAAGGGGGGCGGCAATTTGCCTCCCTCCTTCGATCCCGATCTCGCCAAATGGTGCGCGGCCCTATCCACGCAAGCCGCCACCGACGAGGTGCCGCCCGGCTGGCTCCGCATGAGCGAAATCGCCGCCCTACTCGGAAAAAGCGAAAGCCACATGGCGAAGCTCATCCGCAAAGCCGCCGAAGAAGGCCGATGCGAGACGGCGATGTTTCGGGTTCAGTGCGGCCAGAGGGTTTTGGCTTTGCGGCATTACCGACTGAAATGAAAAAGCCCGCCAAAGCCCCGCGCAAGCGCAAGAAAGGCCCGCCCTCGATGCGCTTCAAGTTTGATGGCGAATGGTGGACGGTCAAAGTGCAGCGCCCGCCGAGCAAAGAATTGTGCGAAGGCATGGCGCATTACAAAAAGCGCACTGTGTTTCTTCACCCCAAGGCCATCGCTGGCAACTTGCTCGGCATCTGCGCGCATGAATTGGCGCACGTCACGATGCCGTGTGTGGCCGAGGAAAACGTGCGCGATCACGAGCGTCTTGTCTCGGTCGTGGTTCGATGGGCGGCTGGCCTGAACGATGGCAAGGTAATCATTGGTCAGCACCGGGCCGACAAATGACCTTCTGGCCCCTGCTCGCCTGCACCGGGCTCTACGTCCTCACGGCGGCGGGCTTTCTCCGCGACGGCAACGGGCCGATGGCCGTGGCGTTCGGCGGGTATGCCCTGGCGAACCTCGGTTTCCTTTGGCTGACTTGGCGTTAAGCAAACAGCTTCAAAAACCAACGCATCACGCTGAAACGAACCGCAGTTCGCCTCGGAGTGATGCGCGGGATAAAGCCGATGCCGCCGTAAGGCCCATAGACAAGGCCGCTGTCGGTTGATCGGTGCATAGGTGTCCTCCTTTCATGTTAGTCGCTGTCCAAGGTATGCTTTAAACCGCGCAAGCTCGACCGGGTTCAAATCGTCTTTGCGCCCCGGAGAAACGGTGCGGTGGTCGGTAACATCATCCAGCGTGAGCCGATACAGCCGCATTAACGGCTCAAGGTATTCGGCCATCGAGGCCATCTCGTCCTCGCCAAGTGGCCTTTTGTAAGTGTCGCCTTCAAAGGCCGCGCCGATGCTCCAACTGTTCAAGTCACGCTTTCCACGCCAGGACGAAACGCCCGCGTGCCATGTGCGCTCGTCTGGATCGGCCAAGGTGGAGCGCCTACCGTCGCGGGCCACGATGCAGTGATAGCTGACCCTGCTCGCCGGATTCATGCACCACGCCACGCTGCCCGCGTAAGAGCCCGACGTGTGGTGCAACACGATAGCCTTCGGCTTGATGCGCCTGCCTTGTGAGGTATTAGGCGTGTTGAGTAGTTTCTCCGGGTAGCCGCTACGGCTTTTCGCCTTTGTGGCGGGGGCGCTTTTTGACGGCGCGTTCTGCTTCTTTGGCTCGCTTGGCAAGGATGGCTTGGATGGCGTGGATAAGTTCCGCGAGATCGACGGTGGGCCAGCGCGAAAGACCGCGAATAAATGATTGAACCATTTGAGCGGGTTCACTTCTTGTGGCCGCTCTCAAGCGGCTTTTCCAAATTCACAAAAAACTGTTTCGTCTCAAAATTGTAGCCGCCGCCGAGCTTCATCCCCGCGCAGCCGCTAACTAAGCCAGCGAAGGCGCACAGCAGGGCCATTAGGGCCAAGCGCATACAGTCAGGACTTGCGAAAGACGTTGATTAGGCCCACCAGCGCCAGCCCGGCAGCAATGATGGCGTTGGCTTGCGAAGGGTCAACTTGCACCCCGACCGCAGTTAGCAGCATCACCAAACCGCGCCACGTTGAGTTCTCTGCGAGCCGATCGAGGATGTATTTCGTCATGCCCCGAAGCGGGGTGTCAAAGCCTACCCGGCGAGATCGGTAACGGCCTCCGCGCTGGCCTCTTCAAACGTAGCCGCAGGACTTCCAAAGCTCTCCTTCGGCGTAGGATCAAGCGCCCAGCCAAGCATGACGGATTCCAGCCACTGCTTGCAGGCGGTCATCTTCACGCCGAGCGGCTTGCGTGCTTGAAGCAGGGCCATTTCAAAACGCTGCAAGGCGAGCGTCTGGTAGGGCGAGAAGTATTGGCTGACGGCTTGTTCGGCGGTGATCGTCGGCAACGGCGGGACGATCCACGCGCCGTCAGTCCACACGGCATCCACGCTTGGGGGCGCGCTTTGGATGGCCCAATCAAAACGCTTCGGGTTGTCGGCAAGCTCCCACGCGGCCATCTGCTCGCCAAGGTCGCGGACATCGTTGGGGTCGGAAATGCGGTAGTAGAGATTAGGCATAAACTCGCGGATGATCGACAACAGTTGTCGAGTTGTTGGTAAGGGTGTTCCCCTTGAGATCGATTAAATCGCGAACCAACGGCGCATACAGCACAAGCCCCTGTGGCGATACTTTGTCGGGCGTCATACCATCGGCCAAAGACGCCACTTCGGCGGCTGAGAGTGTTGTGTTGTAAATGGCGACCTCGGCGAGTCGTCCTTCAAGTGGAAAGCGATTTACACCAACTCTTCGGCCCAGCTCCGTTGCTACCGTGGCTTGATTTATTGGGCCAACGGCAGACGTTGAAGATGCCTCTTGCGCCCCGTTTACATATAGCCGCAACTCTGAAGTGCCATCTGTGACAAATTTGTATGTAAGCGCCACATGATACCATGTGTTGATTGCGGCAACCGTTGTGCCCTGCACCTCTGAGGCCGTTGTGTTATTTTTGTATATTGCGCCCAAAAAAGTGTGCGCGGTTCCTTGATACGCTTGAAGAATCAAGCCAGCGCATCGGTTGGTTGATGCTCCGTCTCTTGAAATCAGAAATTGTGCGGTATAACCGCCTGCGCCTCCACCTGCTTCGTTGGGGCGAGTGTTAAAATTTACCCAGCAAGCGTAAGTTAAATTATTTGCTGGGTTCAGGGATGAAGATGTTCCACAGCTAATATATTGCCCAGTGTCCGTGTTGGTTCTGTCAAATTCTCGCGCCATATTATGCCGCGCTCCTTACTTCGACAGCGATCAACTCGGCATCGCCTGTCATGGTGTCATTGGTCGCATCGTCCGCATTGCGGAAGACCTTCAGCCGAAATCTGTCACCCGCCGCCAGCGAGTCGATCGCCGTGGCGGTGATCTCGGTCACTGTCTCGATGCCACTTGTGCCGTTGGCCGCGCTGTGCGCTTCCGTGGCGGTGTCGAATGAGTCCGAGTCGAGGTCTGTGCCAGATTTCTCAAACTGCACACCCCAGCGGCAGTTGCCGCTCGTTGCGGTGCTTGCCATCCAGTGAATGAAAACCTTGAGGCCGCTGCCGAGCGATGCGCCTTCGGGGATGACGCCGACAAAGACTGCGCTTTCGTCCGTGGCGGCGTCGAAGTCGAGGACGGCGATGCTGTTGCGGGTGTCGAGGGTGGCGAAAGCGGTGGCAGGCGGTTGGTTGTGTTCGGCGGTGAAGACGGCGTAGGTCTTTGATCCTCCGCTGGCCGTAGCCGTCATCGTCGTGCCGCTAATCGACAACCCCGATCCCGCCTCCAGATACCGCAGCTTGCCCTCGCTATCGTCCCAGAAAACGATGCGGTCGGCGTTTGGGTCATCGGCCACCAGATCAGACCCCGACACGCTCAACACATCGGCGGTGGATGCGCCGACTGCGGAGATGCCGCCCGATGACGTAGCCGACAACTCCCCCGCCGACAGGCTCAAGCCCGTGCCGATTTGGATCTCCTCGATGGAGCCTGTGCTGCTGCTCGTCCTTCCGAGTATCCGCGCTGTGGCTTGCGTGAGGCCGCTGCTTGTGATGGAGCCGCTGGCGGCTGCGCCTGTTACGTCTGCGACAACGTGGGTGTGGTTGCCTGCGGCTACTTGTGTGCTGCCTGTGCCGACAGGGAGGCGGGCGACATCAACCGTGCCGCTAAAGATTGCTTCGGCGGCAAAACGGCTAATAGTTCTGTCCTCATACCAAGACGTTGCAGAAGTGCTTGCAGCAATAAATGTGGCGCGATCAACGGGGCGCAGATTGTCTGTGAAAAAGCCAGAAGAGATCGACCCGCGCATGGGCGTCAGCGTCTGCCCCGTAGAGGAATTAAATTCAATGATGACCACATCGCCCGCCATGACGCCCGTAGTTGGCAGCAACATTCGCAGTCCCGAAGTAGCCGTGTTGACCGTGTAAATCTTTGCGCGGGCGGCGGTAAGTGTGACGTTGGCGGTAATTGTGCCGAGGTCTTCGGTGACAAAAATCGACTGCGCCCCAATATCACTCGGAGCCAGCGCATCCGTTCCGCCTGTGGCGTGGGAAACTTTGTGCGCGAGGGGCGTGCGGGAGTCGGAAAGGCGGCTGTCGTTGCCTTCGCAGAAAGTGCCTGCACTCGTCCCAAAACTCCCCGCCTCAACCACGCCTGACGTGCCTGTTTTGAGCGGTAGGCCAGAGGTGGTGCCGATTTTGCCGTCGTTGGTTAGGTTGCCGTGGGTGTGGGACGCTTGCGCTGCGCCAATGTCTGCCGGGCCCACGCTTTCGCTAATAAAAGTCGAAAGGGTGCGCCACGATGCCGTGCCATCGCCATCGCTTGCTAAAATGTCATCGGCCCCCGCGCCCGTGGAGGAAAGTAAAGCGAGTTCGTGGGTGTGCGCCGTGGGGGTGCGGCTGTCGGTGAGGCGACTGTCGGAGGTGCTGACGGCCCCAATGTCGGCGGGAGACAAGGCAATTTCGTCAAACGTTCCCTGCGCGTTTTCTTTTGGGACTACAATGTCGTTGAGAGCCATGATAAATTACCAGTTAGCAATGGCGACTCGGCGCCATGTGTTGTTTGCCACGCAGAAATAAATGTAGCGCGCATCAGCGGCGAAATCGCCAGGAACGCCACTGTCCGATCGGCTGGCCGGGGCCGCACGATTGTATGGCTCGACAAGCCGCAGCCAGCGATTTGGAAAGACGCGTGTTGAGTAGGCAAAGTCCATTGCGTGCCCATCGTAGCCGTCAAACGTGCCGAAACCGCCCGTGGCGACAACCACCTTGTTTCCTGCAAACGATTTGGCGGCAACTTCAACGCGCACTGAATCGCCATCGGACGGGTTACTTGTGTTGAGGTTGATGGTGAGATCGCTCGTCGTGCTTTGTGCCACGACCACGCGAGCCTTGAGCGCGGAAGGAACGGTGAAACTTGTGATGTCTGTTCCGGGCGGGATGCCCAAACCCGCGCTGCTCCCGTTGACCGTTGTGTTGCTAATCAGGTAATTCGCAACAATGTCGGAGTCGGTTATGGTGACGGCTCCCGCTCGGCCATTCACGCTCGTCACGGCCCCCGACTCGTTGCCCCATGCGGGGATGCCGTTGGCGACCTTTAGAACTTGGCCGCTTGTTCCGATGCCAAGGCGCAACGCCGTGGATGCCCCGCGATAAAGCAGGTCGCCTTGGGTCGTAAGAGTTTCGATGCCCGTTCCCGCTGGCCCCTGCGCTCCGGTCGCGCCTGTTGCGCCCGTGGCTCCGGTTGCCCCGGCTGGCCCCGCAGGGCCAATGGTCGGAAGCGTCACGTTCACCGTCTGCGGCGAAGGAATCCCAACCTCGACCGCGTTGGTGTTCAGGCTGACCTCGACTTTGTGGTAAGCGGCCATGTTAGAGCGGTGCGGTGCGAGTGGTTACGTCGGAAAGCACTTTCCACAAGCCGCCGAACAGCGTGTAAATTTTGTTGGTCGAATCTTTCAGTTGAACATCGTAGTAGCGTGTTCCTGCTGTGGCGTTGTCCGTGGTCAAAAGATCAAAGTGAGACAGCCCACCCGCCGCGTTGCTGTGGCTGGTCACTTCCTTGCGAATCACGGCGGCGGAGTCCGCATCGGTGAGTGCGTTCTTCACCGTTAGAAAAAGCGTGGCCCCAACCAGACTGTAAGCCGTGCCGTCCGCGTCTTTGACCGAGACATCGAGCCGCCCGGAGTCGCCGCGCGTCCAGCACAGATCGGCTTGAGATGAAGTGCAGGCGCTCATTTGTTCCGATCCCTCCATGCTTTGCGAACCGTCAGCAGTCCCGCGATGAGGCCGAGTCCAAGGACTCCAAGACGTGCAGCAGTTTCGAGGTGCGGCAGCAGGCTAACGATCACACTGCCGAGCGAAGTCGAGACGCCGATGAGTGGCCGCGAAAAGAAGTCAATGGGGTCGTGGATGCTCATTATTCGTAACGCCTCAAAATGATTCCGTTGGAGACATCCAAATAGAATGGATCGGATGTGTGATTGAGATATTCAATGGTTCCCGAAAATGGCTCGTTTGTATTTGTGCTGCCCGCCAGCGCCCGCATAATTGTCACGTTGCTGGTGTTGGTCAGAGCGGGGAGGCCGAGTGATAAGTTGGTGCGGGTGGCGGCGGCGTTAGTCACGGCAACCGAGTTAAATGACACATTATTTGTTGCCGACAGCCCGATCGCCGCGAGGAAGTTGGTGACGTTGCCGTTGGTGAGCCATGTGGCGCCGAGTCCGAGGTTGGTGCGAACGCTGGCTGCGGCCTCAAAAGTGATGCTGCCCCCAAACGTCCAGTCGCCAAAGAAGCGCGTCTCTTCCAAGCTAATCCTATCCTCGTTGGCAAATTGAAGACTCGAGCTAACGATGCCCGCATCTCCCCCGAATTTCACGCTGCTCGGAAGCTGCAAGGTGTTCGTGCTGCTATAAGCTACAACGCCGTTACTCACATTGTATGAAAGCGCCTTCATGGTCTGGCCGTAGCTGTTGGCCGCGCAGAGGGTGGCGAGAAGGATGGTCAGGAAGGTTTTCATAGTTAGACTTTTTGGGTGGTCAAAACTCCATCCGCGTCGATCGTCACGCGCCAGATCGTGTTATCGCTGGCCCGGAGGTCGAACTGGTTCATGGTGTTGGCGAAGGAAACCGCGCCTTCGGAGCCTCGGATCACATCGTTGTAGATCACGCAGCTTGTCGGCATGGTGCTGCTTGTGGTGCCGCTGACTGTCCACGAAATTTCAAACTTGGCCGTGATCGAGTCGGTCGTGGCGTCAGGATTAAACTCGGCGGAAAGCTCGGTGGTGTTAAGCGCCAGATCGAACTGGTAAACTGTGCTGGTGCCCGTGCCTGTCTTCGTCCACCCCGCGTCATTGGCGAGAAAGCTGCCCGTGTAGGTCTTTTTAATGCCGATTTGCCCAGTGGCCCCGGCCCCAAGCTCGACCACGGCACCACCGCGTACGAACTGCACCTCGACCGGAACCGTGTCCCGGCGCACAAAATAGAATGTGTTTACGCGGGAGGTGAAAACGGGCGAAACGACCGGTTCGTTGGTGTCGAGGTTTATGTAAACGCGCACGGGCAGACTCCTGCCCCTCCCATCTGTGTCAAAACCGCCCGAGCAAAGAGCTAAAAATCACCGATGACTTGGCCGTTTTCTGAATCGTAAAGGGCGGGCTGGCCGTTCAATGCGTATTCATAAAAATTTGAGGGCGTGAATCTCAGGTTTTCAAATGTGACGCCTTCAATCGCGCCTTCTTGACCCTCAAAAACAAACGGGTAGATGGCAACTACTCGCCCCGGCGGTGCTTCTTCCTCGCCTGCCAGCGAGAACTCTATGTTGGCGATGGGGTCGCCCTCTATCGGGTCAGCGTCAGGACTTTGCAGAACCGTTCGCCCGCTCCTTAGTTCTATTTGAAAAAACGCCCCGCCCTCGGCGCTTGCGGTCAGCCCGCCAACTATTCCCACAAAAGCCGCGAGCTTGCCGCTTTCGGTCTGACTTAGGCCAACCGCGTTCCAGCCTACCTCGTCTTGACTGATAAATTCTCCAAAACGAAGCGTAAGTGCAAATTGGGCCTCTTCGCTTGTCTCTCCCGTCTCGTATGTCCCGGTGAATGTATGGACTTGCTCCCCAAGCTGGAAGGGCGATTGATTGTTCGCATTGCTGGCGCAAATCAAATTGCGCTCTGTGACGCTTCTTTCGTAGTCTATTTCAAAAGTTGAACTGCCAGACCATGTTTGCGTTTCTTCGGTGATTGGATCAGTTACCGTGTAATCGACCGAAACGCTGCCAGAAAGCGTGTAGCCCTTCACGCGCCAAAAATAGTAGGCATATTCGTCGGGCGTAAGCCTAAGAGGGAAAACGCTGCCGGGGCCTTCTGGAGTTACAATAAACTCTGGACCGGCTGAACTAGTGCCGTAAGGAGCCGCTAATGGGCAGTATGGCAACGATGATCCAACGTAGAGCAGTCTTGCGGCTGGCATGGTTATTAAGCAAGTGTGCCGCCCGAATAATCGAACCACCACTGCGCTGGCGTTCCTCCGTAGCAAATGTCCTGCAAAAGCTGGTGCGACCTTATTCCCTGCACAATGGTTGGCGCTGCCTCTGGGTCTTCTGACTCTTCTGCCCGCGCAATGATTTTTCTGGCAAACTTAAACTGTGGGGGAGTTACTTCAAAATCTATTTCAAGCCACGATCCCTCATCGCTTGAGGTTATGGCTGGGTCAAAACCACCTCCATTGCCGACCGAATCAATAGACGCGTCAGTGGTTGTGGCGTCGTATTGCAAATAGATGTAATCGGCCTCGCTTCCTGCTTGGATTTCAAACCACCCAGGATCATCATCGTTGCGCGTAGTTAGCGCGCCATCGGGTGTCACGCTGTAGGGGCCAATGCCTGTAAAAATGCGGCTGTTGGGCACCACCCCCCAATGCCACGTTTCGCCAATTTTTTTGGTTACGACCTTGAATGGATGGCTTGACCCATCGCCCGATGATCCGCCTGTCGGGGAACCAAGCACATCGAGTCGCACGCCCCCGGCCTCTTGGCGGGCCGAGATTCCACGCCCCGGCAGCGGCTTGGCGCGCTGCAATTCAATAATAAGCTGGTTGAGCCTTTCGGCGGTCAGTTCGCGCAGAAGGGGGCGGTTGCCCTCAAATCGGAAGTTTATGGGCATTAGCTGTAGAGGAAGCTGGCAAACTCGATCCCATCTCCAATAAGGGTATATTCGCGGCTTACTTCAAATTCCCCCCCGAAGCCACGCGCCGAAACTCCGGTCAAAACCCACTTTGATGCGGTCGGCGCGTCGATACCGGGTGGAGCATCAAGAGTTGTCAGCCCCGCAAGGCTCGGAATGCCGCTTTCTACTTGCGTCACGCGGGCAACAACCGAGGGAGCCAAAAAATGCGTCACGTTGCGCCGAAGCATTCGATAGAGCGTTGTGGCCGCTCCTTCCATTGATTCGGGCAACAGGCTGGCGTCCTTTTGTTCTGCTGCTGCCGTGATGGCAAGAACATCATCTTCGGATAGATCGGCGAATTTAGGGTGCGTCTGAATAGGAACATCTCGGCTTCCGCCGATGAGCTCGATCTGCGGCCCACTGCTTCCCGCCTGTTGGCCCGCTTCCGTTTGGCCGAAGCGTGTGTATTCAAATGTTCCGCGCTGCAACCCGCCCGGCAGGGTCGTGATTTCCGATCCTGTAAAAACGCCATTGCCTCCGGGTGCGGAGGGCGGGCTTCCAGCGTTAATGAGAACCTTCCGCTCAATGATCTTGCCGTCCTGAACGATTACCTGACTGCCGGGGATTTCTGTAGACATGATTAGTTCCTTTCCAAATAAAGTCCTTTGCTGCCTTCCAGCAGGGTGGCGATTCGTCGCACAATGGCCGTTGTGTCGTTAATTGCTTTCGTTGTCTTGTTGGCCGAGGCGTCAAAGAACTCGTTGGAGGCAAGGCCGACACGTTGGAGCGAAGAGGCGGCATCGCTTCCGCCAAATCTGCTTTCGTTGTCGTTGATTGAGTCTTGCCTGTTTTGTAGCTCGATGGCTCGCGCAGCGGCCTCGGCGGGGCTGATTTCTCCGCTTTCAATTCCTGCAATTAAGTCGGACTCGGCTGATCTTATCGAAGCCTGCTTTTCTTCGTTTGTCGAAAGGGAGGCAAAATCACGCTGCTCAATGACGTTTTCCAAAGAATCAACCGCGTCTTGCGATGCTTTTTCTTGCCGCTCTCTCTCCGAGGTGATTTGGGATTCCAGCGCCAATATGCGCGAAATGGTTTGCTCTCTGGCTAAATCCACGGCGGGGCCAACAAAGCCCTCCAAATCAGCCAGGCCGCGCTTTTCAAAATCAAGCTGCTCTTGGGGCGTCATGCCGGCCACGCGGTTGGCCTGCGCTTGCGCTTGGGCGGATGCCATCGCATTTCTTTGGGATGCTTCGGCGGCTTTGGCTGCGCGCTCTGCTTCGTCGGCGATTTGCTTTTCGAGTTGCGCTTGGATTTGTTTGCTGGCGGCAATCTCGGCATTGAGCTCGGCCACGCGAGCGGCAACCTCGGCCATTGATTGCGCGCCCTGAGACGCGCCGACAACCTCGCCCTGCAATCGCGTTTGGTTCGCTTGCTCTTGCGCCAGCCTTTCTTGAGGCGTCATGCCGATTTGCGCGGTTGCCCGATTGGTCTGCGCGGCTCGTTGTTGCGCGGCAAAAGCCCGCTCCTGCGCGGTCATTTGATCCTGCATGGCTTGAATCCCGCGCAGTTCGTTTTCTTGTTGCTCAATAAAGGCGGGGTCTGATCCAGCCAGACCAGAGCGCAACTCTTCCATCTGCCTGCGCTTTTCTTGCTCCCGCTTAATGCGCGCCACTTCGGCGGGATCTCCTCCCGCTCCGACCAATTCAAAAGATTCTTGGTCAAGCATCGCCATGTTGGCCATCGCGTTTTCTCTGGCAATGCGGCGCTGTTGCTCTTGCCCCGCCTCAAGCTCTCCGCGAACAGCCCCGCCCGTAGCGAGGTCGGCTAATCGTGCGATAATTTGCCCTGGACGGCCTTGTAGCGCGTTGGCAATCGACTCGCCTATGTTGCGCCCAAAGGTGTCAGCGATGACCTTGCCTGTTTGTTTTGCCGCGTTGCTGAGTTGGGTAAATTCCGAAACGGCCCCAGAAAGGCTTGTGGCTCGTCCCGCCTGCGAAAGAGTTTGATTAAATTGCTCTTGAATACCAATGGCCGACTTGAGCGCCTGACTAAGTTGATCGAAGGCGGCAGAAATGGCCTTGCCAACAACGGCGGCGCCCACTCCCAAAAGCGCCATTCGTCCCGCGCTCTCGGCAATGCCCCCGCTAAATTCTTCCGCTGGCTGCGGGTCGAGGGCTTGCTGCGCTGCTTGTCTTGTCTTCTTTAGCTCCGCCTGTAATTCCCGCAGTGGAGCCAAGGCTTTTTCGTGTTCCGTTTCAATTTCAATGTTTTTGCTTTCGACGGAATCAATGGCGCTCTCAAGGTCTTTTACTTCTTTGAGCCCCGTGGCCTCAAGCGCAAGGCGCACGGTTTTGTCTTTTGGGGAGTCAATGGCGGCTTTAAGGCTTTTGGCGTCAGATAAGCCGGTCGCCTCAAGAGCCAGTTGGACGGATTTATTTTCAGAGCGATCAATCGCATCTGTTAATTCTTTTGCAGACGAGAGCCCCGTGGCCTCCAAGGCAAGCTGCACGGTTTTGCTGTCGGCTTGGTCAAGGGCAGCGCGTAATTCTTCGACGGAAGAGAGCCCCGTGGCTTCAAGGGCAAGCTGCACGGTTTTGTCTTCTGCTTGCGCCAAGGCCTCGCGCAATTCCTCTGCGGTAGAAAGGCCCGACGCTTCAAGCGCCACGCGCAAGACCTTGTTGTCGGCCTCAGCCAGCGCGGCTTTTAGCTGCTCGATCTGTTCAAGCCCTGTAGCCTCCAAGGCCACCTTGACCGCTTGCTGGTCGCTGAGTTTTGGAGCCTCCGCCTCTACAGCAACTTTTAGCGGTCGATCGCTTTCTAATGTCGGTGATGGAACTTTTACACCTTGAGCCAGCGCCGATTGTATTTTCCGAATGGGAGCCGTAGCGGCCTGTTCGTCAATGGTGACGGCACTGGTCGCCTCTTGCCCGAATTTTTTGGCATCGTTCAAGGCTTGCTGAAGCCCGGTTGCAACTTCGTTTTGCGCGGTAATTTTTACTTTTACTTCAGCCATTTTGTTTTGCCCTCCTTAGTTTTTGTTTGAGGATCGCAATGCGCTCCGAGTCAGTCACGATGTCGAGTTTTGATCCGTGCTCGGCCTCAAAGGATGCGGCCTCATACCATGCAGCAACCCCTACCGGCGTTGCCCAAGCGCGCTCTTCGCTGAATCCCAGCCGCATAAGTTTAACCACAGAAGAAAGGTTGTGCGGGATCTTGCTTGGCTGGGCGCGCTCCTCGCCGGCCTTCGGTGCCTTGCTCCAAAATTGCGGAGGGGCCACATAGTCGGCCACATAGGCCCGCCAGCGCGCCACCTCCGCGCTTAAATCAGCCTTGTCCGTGCCCCACCGCCACAGCTTGTAGCGCCACCCTGTTGTCTGCGGCAGGGCCAGCGGCGGGCGGCTGCACATCCATGCCGCCAGTCGCAGTTCGTCCAGCGTGCCCAGCTTGCCGTGGTAAAAAGGGTTGCCAATGGCCTCCAGCGCGAAAGCGTGTCCCAGAGAAAGCGGGCGCATCCGAAGACCGCAAACGCGGTGCTCGGCATTTAAAAATGATTCGGCGGCCAGTGCATCCACGGGCGCCTCCTACTCCGCATCGGCTTTGGCGGGTTTTGCATTAGGCTTGGCAACCTCGGCAGGCGCGGCGGGTGTCGCCGGCATCAGCGTCAGAATAACTTCGCACCAAATGGCCTCGTCTTCCGGGGCTTTCGGGTCAGGCTTGGCTCCGTCTTTAAGCGCAAGCAACTTAGCCGCAAGTTTGTCGGGGTCGGCTTTGCCGAGTGCTTCAAACTTGATTCGATACGCCAAATTCTCGGCGTTCATTTCGGCGAGTTTGCTATACAAGTAGCAAAGCCGTTTTACGTGCTCTTCTTTGGTCATAGATTATGTTCCAGAGAAGCTAACCTCTGTGGTAACGGTGCGGACAAAGTCGGTGTTGCTAAAGCGCTTTTCTTCCCGAATCGTGCCGCCACTGGCAATGTTGCCAACGGTAAGCCCGCCCGCGCTGCCGTAGGCCGTGCCGCGCAGGGTAGTCTTAACGACATCGCCCGCCGTGGCCGATTTTTCGTGCGAATTGGTTGCGAAAGTGATGCTGTCGAGCTGGAATGTGGCGGCACTGAACTCGCCCAGCACAGTGGCCGTAGCCTCTGCGCGAGGGTTGTATGTGCGAGCAAACGGCACGGTGGTGCCGGAGGCAGACGGATCAATAATCGTCTCGTCCACCGAGAAAACAATGGTAGCGTTTAACACATCGAGTGAGCCGATGGTTCCGCCGCCAAAGGTGGAGCTTACCGTTTCGGTGGTTGTCTCGGTGCGGGTATATTTGACGATATTACCGCCAGTCGCCAGTGCGCCGTCCTTATTGAGGACAATTAGGCGCTCAAAGTTTTTGCTGGTCGTGACGGAAAAGCCAGAAGGGGAACCGTAAGTTAAGCTCATGCCCTCGCAGAGCGTGTCAATTCTGCTGGCAGTAAAGCGTCACGGCCAGCACGTCGGTAATGCGGTTGTCGGAGCTATCGACCGAGTGACCCGTCTCCAGCATCCCGGCGACTGTGACTTTGGCCGAGGTGAAGTCTTGGGCGACAATATCGCGCAGAGTTTCCTGCACCAAAGTGACCGCTTCGTCGTGGGTGCTGGCGTATTGGCCCGGCGTGATAACGTGAATCGTGACTTGCGCCGACCAGCGGGCCAGTTGCGGGAACGGGCGCTCGGCGGAGAGGCAGGCGGCGACAATGCGGCGGGGTGGGACAGTGGTTTCGTAGTAGTATGGATACACCGTGTAGTCATCCGTCACGGCGCTGGGGAGCTCGGTGCCGAGGTGGGCTGACACGATTTGCTCGATCTCGTGGCGAAGGCTGTAATTTTGCGGGGTGGCCGTGGGGCCAGCCGGGGAGGTGTTGATGCGCTCGCCTGCGACAAGGCTGATTCGGATGCTGTCGGTTTGGTGGTTCGGGGTGGTATCGCTGGCCAGTTCGGTCAGGTGCCAGCCGTAGAGCGTGAAATCCGTCTGTGCCGCGTTGATGGCGGCAAGGGCGGTGTTGGCGTTGGTATCGTCCAAAAGGCGCGACAGCGCGGCCACGCGATCCTTGTGGGCCGCTTGCCAGCCTGCGCCGGCATTGGCGGCGGAAATGACCGAGAAATCCATCGTGGCGCGGGTGGCCTGTCGGACGCCGCCCTCCAACAACTCCGCCGAGGCCGTGGAGGCAATGACGCAAGGAAAGCCCAACGCGTCGGCTGGCACGGCGTGACGGATTGGGACGCCTGCCAGTGCTGTTCCCGTCCGAGATGCAGTCAGATATGCCGCAAAAGCAGCTTCTAATTCGCGGTGCAGCATTAGATTTTAGCGGCCTGCGCGGCCAATACTTTTTCAAGGTTGGCCATCATGGCGCTCTCTCGACCAGAGCGCACAAATTCAATGGCTCTTTTCGCTATGCGGTCGGCGTTAGGCGTGGAGTTGATTAGGGTGATGGACGGATTGTCGCCCTCAAGTTGGATTTTGATGTCACCACTTGCCCGTTGCACATCGGCGACAAACTTCGGCACGTTCAGTTGCAGGGCTCTGGCTGCTGGGCGCCAGCCCGCCTTCATGGTGCCAACGCGCTTTTGAATTTCGGAAATGTATGAGGTGAGCGCGCCCTTGCTCAAAACAAGCTGGCTCCATCGGTTGCGCCTCACGTTTTTGTTGCCGTCCTGTCTTGCCTTGTGGACGGCTCGATCTGGCGCCTCTGAAACACTGGTCAGAAACCCAAGGCGGTTATTGTTTAGGCTGCTGACCTGGCGGCGCTGGGTGTAGCCCGCCACTTGTTTGCCGTTGCGCTCGTAGCCCCTGACCTTGGCGGTGCCGGGTTGGGTTTTGTTCAATAGCTCAAGGATTCTGGGGTGGTTGTTGTTGCGGAAAGCCTGTTTCAGCCCTCGCACTTTGGCGCGTTTTGCAATCTCTAATGCGCTGGCCCTCGTGAGAAAAACCCTGTGTATGTCGCGGCGCACCATAGCATCCCCTCTTGCTTTGGCTTCTTGCTCGCCCACGGGCGGAGTGAATTTAATGATGCCGTTGCCGCTTTCGTCGCGAAGCATAAGCCGAGCTTGCTGGCGAACAACTTGGGCAATGCTTTGTTTGGTTGCGGCGGCAAACTTGGGCAGAAAATCCCCCAAGTCGGAGAGATCGACTTCGACTGAAACGCCCGCAGCCATGACCTACTCCGCCAGCCCGCCGGCTGTGATTTCGATGACCGCCGCGTCTTGCGCCACGCCGAGGACTTGAAGCTCGATGTCGCGCACGGTGATGCGGCTCCAGATGGCGGGGATTTCCACGGTTTTGATGCCCATAGCAATGCACCGCTCAAACTCGCTGCGCGGAATCCCGACCCGCACCGAGCGGATCTGGCGCACCCCGCCCTCGGCGAGCTCGTCGCGCAAATCCATTTCGCCGACCACGGCCTTGAGTTGCGTGCCGCCGATGGTCACATATTCGCCGCCCACGTCCGTAATCGCGGCCACGCCAAGGATGTGCGCCGTGTCTAACTGATTCGCCATGCCCTACGTCCGCGAGTCAAAGCCCCGCCACGCCGGGGTCGTAATGTTTGGTGACGTAGCTGTAAAAGTAGATCGGCTCGTCGCCGCTCCATTCCTCGGTCTGCAAATGCGGCAGGAGCCCGAGCGCATAGTTGTAGTCCTCGCCCCACATCATATCGGGGAAGCGGCTTTGTAGGGCCACCTCGCGCTTAATGGCGCACAAATGATGCGGTGTGCGGTCTTGGCCTTGCCAGTGGTGGTTGTCGCGGAAACGCAGGCTGTGGCGGAAGATGGGCGACGGGCGGTAGTCCTCTCCATCCATCGTGACGTGCATGGTGATGCCGACCACATCGGGCTTGCTTTTAAGACATGGAAGGATTCGGGCAACGTAGTCGGGCGCCACCATATCGTCATCGTCCACAAAGGCCACATAGTCGCCCGTGGCTTGCTCGATCATACGCTGGCGCTTAACCCCGACCGTGCCGGGGCCGTCATCAATGCTAATGCGGACGCTGCGCTTGGCCTGCGGTTTGAGAACGGCAAGCAGCTTTTCCAGCATGGCCGCACGCGACGGGATGGTGGGAATCAGAATTTCCAGCTTCATGGCATGACCCAAAAGTTTTCCCGCTCCAAATGGTTGGGGATTGATTCGCTGACAGCGCGCTTTACTTCATGCCACCAGATATCGTCGCCAAACATGACGCCGCCCGGAACCAGCAATTCGCGGTAGGCGGCAATGTCTGATTTTACGTCTTCGTAGGCGTGCGACCCGTCGATGTAGATGAGGTCGGCCAAAATGTGACGGTGCCTGAAAATGCAACTTCCGATGAAACTGGTGTTGGGCACCGGGATAATTGTGTCCTCAAAACCGTGTTGCACCACATTGGCAAGAAACTCGTAATAGACGGAAGGGTAGCCATTTTTAAGTCGGAGATCATGCGTCGGCTGGTTCCAGCTTTCGTTCCAAAACTCCCCTGCCCCAAGCCATGTATCCACGCAATAAATTTTGGTCGGCAGGCCGAGGCTGCGGCACAGGCCCGCCATGTGAATGGCCGAAGCTCCAAGCCATGTGCCCACCTCTATAATTGTCGCAGGCCGCACGCGCTCGATGAGTTCGGCAAACAGGCCCTTGGTTGAGTTCCAGCCTTGGATGCTGGTCGCCCCGCTGGGCTTGATGCCCTCGTAGATGTTTTTGCCAATGGTATTCATGGCACCCATCCTTGCGCCACGGCGTCGGGGTTACGGCGCTTGAAGACAGCTTTGCCGCGTTCGTTGGCCTCTGGGTTTTGCTGGCGGCGGTAGCACTCGTCGGATGCCGCGCCCGTGAATAGCGGGTGGTCGTGGTAGAACTTAATGTGCCGCGCATCCTCGACCACGCCGTCGCGGTAGGAGCGGAAAGAAAACTCGGTGTCCGACCAATAGCCATCGTATTCGGGGCAAAGGAGCCATTCGCGGCCCAGCCACCACCGCCAGTTGAAGGTCATGATGGTCATGAGTTGTTCGCCCGGATTGTTGAATCCATCCGAAACGTGCAGCACGGTCGGCTTGTCCATGTGCGGCGTCATGGCTTGAATCACTTGCTCGTCCCACCCATGCGGCGGGTAAACGTCCGACTGCGCCATGATAAAGATGCGCGCTCCCGATGCGGTGGCTGCGCGGGCGGCGGCGTTGTAATTCGCCACGGCAGAGGAATGGCCTTCGGGAACGGCGGG
>Ga0208202_1000118_pt1 | contig 19502 bp, 20 predicted proteins | sample LakMenEpi27Aug08_FD_150738 | JGI IMG/M metagenome (GOLD analysis project Ga0208202, IMG submission 150738) | Freshwater microbial communities from Lake Mendota, WI - 27AUG2008 deep hole epilimnion (SPAdes) | ecosystem: Environmental > Aquatic > Freshwater > Lake > Epilimnion/Euphotic zone ... | reverse complement strand
ATCACAGCTCCGTATAAAGTGCTGTTCAATGGACGCGAAGTGATGGCACAGGTTCCGGAACTACATCCTACAAATTTCCAGTAAAGATATCCTGCTAACGCACCTAATGCGACACCCATGATGGTGAATATATTTTCAAGAATGAACCTCTTCATATTGAATCTCTTCGGTATTTGTGGATGTTTTGGTTTGCGGAGTATAACACGCTCCTGTACTACAACACCCCATATTGAATAAAGGCATCAGGGTAAATAATCCACCCATGGCTACATAAGTCCATTCATGTACGTAAAAGCCCTGAACAATGATGGCAATACCCATGAGTAGTCGAATAACCCTCATCACTGACCATCTTGATTTGATTGCATGCATACTTTATCCTAATTTTTTAAATGCGCCTGTGTTAGCGCAAAACGACTCAATTTACTGCTGTTCCTTTTTGCCGGTATGAATACCAAATGGCAGATATAAGGGGCAAAAACTAATAAAAGCCGTTAATGCGAAAACGATGGCTAAAATGCCCAGTATAATGGCCGTGGTTCCGGAAATGACATTGGTGAAATACATGATAGCAATCACGATGGCAATTAAAATCCGGATGGTTTTGTCTACAATACCCATATTTTTTTTCATGGTAAATTCGTTTTAAAGTGAAATGAAGATTTGATTAAAATTTAAGTTACGATGCTTTCAGCAATTGCTGAACATTATTCCAGGTACCTCCATTAAAAACATTGGGAATACCTTGCTGATCCAAAAACCCTTTAGCCTGTGAACTGCGGGCGCCACTTCTACAAAATACCACCACACTTTTACGTCCTTTAAATTTAGCCAGTTGATTGGGCATTGTATCCAAGGGTATGTTTACAGCACCTTTTACACTGCCTGAAGCAAATTCCGATGGGGTGCGAACATCCACCAACAAAGCACCATCTTGAATAGCCTGAACCAGAAAGGTATCCGGTTCAGAAGAAAATAAATTTTTAAGTAGTCCGAACATGGTTTAATTTTTTAGATGATTAAATATCGTTTCTGAATGCAAAGGTCTGCCCTTATTCCTGTGTGCACAGCAACTTTTGTTACATAGAGTTTAAGATTGATTTAGGTTTTGATTTCTCATCGATGAATTATTTTTACTCAAAATATCTTTTATGTCACATGCAATCAGTTGGTTCGAAATCCCGAGCGCGGATATCCAAAGAGCCACCCAATTTTACGAAACCATTTTTGCCACCCAATTATTTCCGATGGACATGGGTGAATTGCTCATGCGAGTATTTCCGGTTGAAGATATGAATACTGAAATTTCCGGAGCAATTGTACATGGAGGTGATTTTCATAAACCTTCTTCTTCCGATGGCGTTTTAATTTATCTCAATGCCAATGGTCGTATGGATGAAATACTCGGCAAAGTGCCCGAAGCCGGTGGCGAGGTGATGGTACCTAAAACACAAATCAGTCCGGAACATGGTTATATGGCCGTCATTCTGGATAGCGAAGGCAATCGAATCGGGTTACATTCGGCTTAATGGATTTCATGTAATTGCGTTTGAAGCTTACTAAGGGTAAATGATAATTTGGGTCACCCCGGGTTGGATAATCTGTGATAACTCAGCGACGTCTTTATTTTTTAAGGCAACGCATCCATCGGTCCAATTATGTTTCATATCAATCACGTTATCGCCATTCAACCAAATACCATGTATACCCACATTGCCGCCTATTCGGGCTGATTCAGGAATCAAACGATTGGCTTTGGCATTTTCAAAAATGCGCCTCGACTCTTCGTTGGGATAATCCAGTAACATGAATTTCTCCCATTTATCATGACCCCTGACATTCAATATGGTGAAAGTGCCTTCAGGAGTGCGCCTGTCGCCTTCTTGCATTTTTTGTTGTGTACAATTCGGACCAAACACACATTTATAAGCCGTGAGTAATTTGCCCTTATGGTAAACCTGTAACCGGTATTTCGATTTGTACACTTTGAGTTGCACCGAATCTTTGTTAATGGTATCCGGACTAAAAGGCCGATTCAACACAGCAGGTACTACATAGGTTGTGGTTTTGGTCTTCCTTCCGGATTGGTCCATTCCATGCTGCACTTTATTGCCCTTGCTGTCATAAGTCACAACATTCACACTGGGTTTTTTATAGGCTTTGTAGGCTTCCGACTTCGCTTTCTGAATCGAATCTGCAATTTGTTTATTTCGCAGGTATTGTTTCAAGCGCATAGAGTCGGATTGCCGTTGTTGCGCGCCCAAGTCAAAGGTTAAAGCCAACAAACAACAAATAGCCCAGCATATCACTCCAAGTTTATACTTCACCATTTTCTTCGCTCAAATATAAGTTGTGTTCAAATCTTAAGTTTCAATTTTCTGTTAAGCCAATGGCTTTTCCCGTCGCTTTTTATTGCAGCAAGAATTTCATTCAAAAAGCTTGCCTGATTTTAGGATTTTAAGTACATTTTAAAAAAATCCCAAAGTACAATACCCGCACTCACGGTCACATTGAGCGAATGTTTACTACCTGCCTGGGGTATTTCAATCACGGCATCACAAACCTTTAATACCTCGTCGTCCACCCCATCTACTTCATTTCCAAATATGAGGGCTGTTTTTTCTCCGACCTGAAATGGATAATCTTCCAGTGATATACTGTTGTGGGTTTGCTCCACCGCTACCACTTTATAATGCGCCGACTTGAGTTGTTTTACTGCTTCCAAAGTCGAATCAAAATATTGCCAGTTTACAGTTTCAGTAGCGCCTAAGGCCGTTTTTTGGATATCGCGGTGAGGAGGTCGTGGGGTATATCCACATAAATATATTGCTTCAATCAAAAAGCTATCTGCCGTCCGGAAAATGGATCCCACATTATTCATACTTCGAACCTGATCCAAAACAACAATCAGTGGATTTTTGGCGGCCTCTTTAAAGGCATCAGTACTCATTCGCTCCAGCTCGGGCATTGATTTTTTCATGATTCTTCCATTTTCCAAACCGGTGAAATTAGGACAATATGAAGATACAATCCCGAAGGGCCCTAAAAATGCTTCCATGCCTGGATCCTGCCCGAATAAATTCCAGGCAGCTTACACTCTTTACGCAATCCTTCTTACTTTTGCGGCATGCAGGAAATTCTGGATAAAATAGCCGCATTGCGCAAAGAAATAGAGGAGGCACCTCCCGCCAATGCGGATGAAACGGAAAACTACCGGATTCGTTTTTTAGGATCTAAAGGATTGGTGAAGCAGCTCATGAGCGAAATGAAAAATGTTTCTGCTGATTTGCGCAAGGACTTTGGTGCCCGATTAAATGAATTTAAACAATTTGCCGAGGAACGTTATGATGCTTATAAAAACCAGCATCAGGATTCTTCTTCCCAAAATACATCGCAAAAAATCGATTATACTTTACCGCCTTTACCTTCCGAAACAGGCGCTCGCCACCCGGTTTCACTAACCATGGACCGGATGATTTCTATTTTTGAAAAAATTGGTTTCACTGTTGCCGAAGGGCCGGAAATTGAAGATGACTGGCACAATTTTACAGCGCTTAATTTACCCGAAAACCATCCTGCCCGCGATATGCAGGATACGTTTTACATTTCCAAAAATCCGGATTGGCTGCTTCGAACCCATACCAGTAGTGTACAGGTCAGGGTCATGAAAGAAGGTAAATTACCCATCCGCCAAATTTTTCCGGGAAGGGTTTACCGCAACGAAACCATCTCCGCACGGGCGCACTGCTTTTTTCATCAGGTAGAAGGGCTGTACATCGATGAAAATGTTTCCTTTGCCGATCTCAAACAAACCCTTTATTATTTCGTGAAGGAAATGTTTGGTCCGGAAGTCCGCGTTCGATTCCGACCCTCTTATTTCCCGTTTACCGAACCCAGTGCCGAAATGGATGTAAGCTGTTTTATTTGTGATAGTAAAGGCTGTAATGTGTGTAAACATACCGGCTGGGTAGAGATTCTGGGTTGTGGAATGGTACACCCTCAGGTATTAAAAAATTGTGGCATTGATCCGGAAAAATATACCGGTTTCGCATGGGGTATGGGTGTCGAACGAACCACCATGATGCAATATGGTATTCGCGATATTCGTATCCTTTCGGAAAATGATATTCGCTTCCTGGCTCAGTTTAAGGGGGTGATGTAATGCTTCGGATTTTACTCACCGGTGCTTCCGGTTTACTTGGTCAGCATGTGTTGCAATCACTCACCAATGAGGGGCATCAGGTGGTGGCCACCTACCTGAATCAACTTCCCAAATTCTTTACTTCCTTTCGTGAAGATTTAGTTCAATGGGTGCCCTGCGACATTTGCGATATCACCAGTCTCTTGCCCATCATGGAGCATTTTGATGTGGTGATTCATGCAGCCGCCATGGTATCGTATGATCCAAGAGATGAAGATGCGCTGATGCTGAATAATATCGAAGGAACAGCGAATGTTGTAAATGCGTGTTTGCATGCCGGTATCTCAAAACTTATTTTTATCAGTTCAATTGCGAGTATCGGTAAGGCTGGCAGCGGTCATGCCAGCGATGAGTTAACCCCTTACGATGAAAAAGAACAAAGCTCCAATTATGGACGAAGTAAGTTTTTGGCCGAGATGGAAGTATGGCGCGGTCAGGCCGAAGGTTTGAATGTGCTCATTTTGAATCCGGGCATTATTTTAGGCGAAGGCGATGAAAAACGGAGTAGCAGCAACTTGTTTAAAATTGTTGCCGGTGGTTTTCCTTTTTACACCAAGGGAAGTACCGCTTGGGTAGATGTGAAGGACATTACACGGGTGGTTATTTCTTTTTTGAATCGTGAAGAAGGATGGAATGAACGTTATATTCTCATTTCAGAAAACCGGGCCTTTAAAGATGTTTTTACACAAATGGCTACGGAAATGGGCGTTAAGCCTCCACATATTTTTGCCGGTCCCTGGCTCACTGCCATCGTTTGGCGCTTATCGTATTTAAAAACCTTGCTGTTTGGCGGGCAGGCTACCATTACCAAAGAAACGACTCATAGTGCCCAATCGAATGCCCGTTTCGATAATCGCAAAATCTTACGCACCTTGCCCGGTTTTGAATTCAACCCCATCTCGGATACAATCCGAAGAGTTGTTCATTGGCGCAAACAATAGCTCGTTGCGATTATTCGGAGCGATTCAGCTATTTTTACATGCTCAAACCTGTTCCCCCTTGAACATTGATTCCCATTTCAGGCCCCAATCTGCCCAAGCTTTTTTTAGTGTGATTCACCCGGGGAATATGCCCTTTTTCGCCTGTTTTTTAGACAGTTTGTCCGGGCAAAGCAATCAGGATTTTGATCTCCTTTTATTCAACGACGGTGTACCAAGCCTTGAACTAGCCGGGCAAATTCAGCGCCATTCAAGACTAAATACGCTTGTTGTTGATGTGAAAGGTAGTATTGCCTCTATTCGTAAACAGGGACTTGAATGCTTAAAACAATTTCCTGCATATCAAAACTTCATTTTCGGTGATAGTGACGACTTTTTTTCGGATCATCTAATCGAAAGCAGCATCGTTGGACTAAAAGATTGCGATATCCTGATTCGGGATTTAAACATCGTGGATGAACAGGGTAAACTGCTCATCCCTCATTTTTGGGGAGGGCGACTGAGTCATGGATTTGAACCGGATATTCATTTTTTGCTGGATCAAAATATCATGGGCCTCGGTAATGTTGCCATTCGCAGTTCCTGCCTGCAGGCTTATGCCATTGATGAAGATCATGCGGTGGTTGACTGGACGCTCTTTTGTAGCATGCTTTTAAAGCAGCCTCATTTGCACCTTTGTTTTGATAGCCGTGTACAAACCAATTATCGTCAACATGCCGATAGTATTACCGGACTGACGCAATGCAATCCGGAAAAAATTGAACAAGCCCGACAAGTCAAAATAAAACATTATGCCTTTTTACTCAAGCAAATCAATATTCATCATCCACAGTATGCTCAGATACAGCAAAGATTGAATTTAATACAGTCTGCTGAACATTTGATTCAGGATTTGGATTATCTTGCCGCACTCACCAAAGGCAGGCCATTTTGGTGGGAAATGGCAAAACTAAAACCCGGGCTAATTCCGGAATAGTGCAACAAATCATCGAAACATGAAACACGAAATTCAACTTACCCCGCGAAAAAAAATATTTCAATTTTGCGAACCTTATATCATTGCAGAAATTGGCGCAAATCACAATGGAGACATGGACCTCGCCAAACAAATGATTGACAGCGCGGTGGCTTCCGGAGCAGATGCGGTGAAGTTTCAGTCATGGACCCCGGAATCGCTCATAGCCAGAGAGGAGTACGACAAGAATCAGAAATATGACGATTCACCTAAAAAACATTTTGGATCGCTCGAAGAAATGGTGACCAAATATTATTTGCGGGAAGATCAACATCATTTGCTGAATGATTACTGCCAACAAATTGGTGTAGATTTTTGCTCAACCCCTTTTTCTGAATCCGAGGCCGATTTGCTGGAGTCATTGAATATTCCTTTCTACAAAATTGCTTCGATGGATGTCAACAATTTTCGTTTGCTCGATCATGTGGCCCGTCGGGGAAAACCGGTTGTGCTTTCAACCGGAATGTCCACCCTTTCAGAAATTGAACAAGCCGTTCAGGTGATTGAAAAAGCGGGAAATGATAACATTGCCCTTTTACATTGTATTTCTATTTATCCTCCATTGTACGAAGACATTCATTTGCGGAACATCGACATGTTGTATCGTGCTTTTGGTTACCCGGTAGGCTTCTCCGATCATACCATTGGTTTTTCCATTCCATTGGCGTCCGTGGCTTTGGGCGCTTGTATCATTGAAAAACATTTTACAACAGATAAAAATTTACCCGGCTGGGATCATGAAATTTCTGCAGACCCGGATGAGATGAAACTGATTGCCAGAGAATCCAAAAATATTATTCGTTCATTGGGTCAATCACAACGCATTGTATCAGATGCGGAAGAACAAAAGAAACTGAAATTCCGACGCAGTATTGTTTTAAAACGATCCATGAAAGCAGGCGAAGTGATTCAAGATGCAGACCTGACGTTTAAACGCCCGGGTACCGGCATTGCACCCAATGAAAGCAAATACCTGATTGGTCAGAAACTTCGTCACGACTTGCCGGCAGATTCGGTATTGAGGTGGGAAGATCTGAGCCGCTAATTAGATTGTTTTAAAAAGCTGGTGCGAATCATTTTTTTGTCCAACTCCAGAGCCACAAAATACATTCCACCCGGAATCGATTGAACCTGAATTCTTTGTTGTGCATTTAACTTACCCGATAATACCGGTGCGCCGTTCATCGAATAAATTACATAGTTTGCACCTGACCAATCGCCATGAATGTTTAAGATATTTTCGACCGGATTCGGAAATATTGCCAATGCATTCAGCGCTGTTTCTTCAACCCGATTGGGCATCATGTCATAATAAAAATTGTGAATAGCGCCGTATGGATTGGGTTGCCATTGACCGGTAGTTGTATTCCGGGTGTATCCATTTGAGCGGGTGAGTAACCCGGCCTGATATTGGTAGCCCATTTTTACGGTGGTATCAAACACATTTAAGCCACTGCTCCACAACATCCCGTACAAAGTATCCCGAAATATTCCGTTCGTTCTTAAATAAACATCACGCGCACTGGGCGAATACAGTTGAGTGGTATTATCAAATCCCAGGTAATCTTTTTGAATTTGTTGTTTGTTGCTGTTGTAGGTAAATACATTTTTTGCAGCAGTATACCAGGTATTGCTAAACCAGGAAGAATAAACAATGCTGTCGTTTAAATCCTGACTATTGTAATAATAAGTTTGCCGATTATCAGGGGTATAATTCACCGAATCCGTGCTGGTATGAACCGTAATTGTTTGCAGTAAATTGTTGGGATAATATGTGTACTCATACCGATAACTGGAACTAAACCCACTCGCATTACGATAAATAACCCAGGCTGTATCCATTTGATTCAATGCATCGTAATGATAAAAAGTGATATAGTCGTGATACGTCTGTACCGTTTGAAAATTGGTGAACAAACTATTGCTGGAGTCTAATCGGTTACCGGTATAATAATATTGAATATCGGACTCAACAAATTTAAGGTTATTGGCATACCCCGTTGAAATGGTGCGGGTTTGATGATGGTAAGAGGGATCATACCATTGTCGGGTCGTGGAACTGAGGATTAGATTCCCTAAGTTTAACGTGTACTGAGCGAGTGAATCCGGTTTCGACAAAACACTTGCAAAACTGGTATCTTGTTGTGCATAAGCCATGTTACCCGAAAAATGCAACTGAACAGAAGTATCACTCAAAGTATAATTACTGCCATCATGATTATAAGTGCTGGTGCCAATCAGTCGTGGCTGTGCGTGAATCCCGAATTGAGTGAGACAAAATAGAATAAATAATAAAGAACGTTTCATGCGTTTGAAATTTTCTACAAATTTTTCTACAACATGATGTTCATTCAATACCCTTGAGTGGATATTTTTAGGCTACATTCTTGGTGATACTCAGGCTGTCGGCAATGTTTAGTGATGGGCCCACTCAATCGTGTTGAGGTCGATCCCTTCTTTATACATTTCCCAAAGTGGACTCATCTCTCTCAATTTAGTGACCGTATCGCTCACCGCCTTAATGGTATAATCCACTTCTTCTTCTGTTGAAAAACGGCTTAAACCAAATCGCAATGAACTATGTGCGAGATCATCGCCCAGTCCTAATGCTTTTAACACATAAGAAGGTTCCAGAGATGCCGAGGTACAGGCACTACCGCTACTTAAAGCAATATTTTTATTAATTCCCATCAATAAGCCTTCTCCTTCAACATGTTTGAAAGAAATATTGCTGACATGTGGTAAACGATGATTTTTATGACCGTTAAGATAACTCTCTTCTAATTTCATTAATCCTTCTTCCAGACGGTCACGCAATTTGATAATTCGTTCGGTATCGCTGCTCATTTCCTGCATACACAACTCACAGGCCTTTCCAAATCCAACAATGCCGGGTACATTGAGTGTTCCGCTACGCATTCCACGTTCGTGACCACCTCCATCTAACTGAGCCGTTACTTTTACCCTTGGGTTTTTTCGGCGAACATACAAGGCACCAACTCCTTTAGGGCCGTACATTTTATGTCCGGTAAAGGCCATTAAATCGATACCGTCTTTATTGACATCCACGGGTATTTTTCCGACTGCTTGTGTGGCATCACTCATCACAAGAACACCGTGTTTGCGGGCTATTGCTGAAATTTCTTTCATCGGATTAACCACACCAATTTCGTTATTGGCATACATGATTGCCAGCAAAATGGTTTTGGGTGTGATTGCTTTTTCCAAATCCGCCAAATTAATCATCCCTTCATCATCCACAGGCAGGTAAGTGATTTCAGCACCTTGTTTTTCGAGATGTTTGCAAGTATCCAAAACCGCTTTATGCTCGATGGTTGTGGTGATGATGTGATTGCCTTTAGACGCATACATTTCGAACACACCTTTGATGGCCAGATTATCCCCTTCCGTAGCTCCGGAGGTAAAGATAATTTCTTTGGGATCAGCACCAATCAGTTTTGCAACCTGTTCGCGGGCATAATCTACCGCCTCTTCAGCAATCCAACCAAATGAGTGGTTTCGGCTGGCGGCATTCCCAAATTTCTGGGTGAAATAAGGTATCATTGTGTCCAAAACCCTTGGATCCATAGGGGTTGTGGCATTGTTGTCTAAATAAATGGGGAAATTCAGCATGGTTTAATATTCAATGTTGCGGCAAAAACTGCCGGATTGCAAATATACCTGAAACCTTGTTTGCAAAAAGTGTTTGAGCCTCAATTGCCTATAAAATTCCTTTATTCACAATTCGTAATGGCCCGGTTCGCAAGAATGATTCAATGGGAGAAGGATCAAATCTGCCCGGCAAGCTTTAATTTTGGCAGATATGTTACCCATTGATCATATTGGTATTGCGGTTCAATCCTTACAAGATGCTATTCCTTTATACGAAATACTATTAGGAACTCCATGTTATAAACGTGAATTGGTGGCTCGTGAACAGGTAGAAACCGCCTTTTTTAGAAGAGGCGATACAAAAATCGAACTGTTACAGTCTACAGATCCGGAAGGCGTCATTGCGCGGTTCATTGCCAAAAAGGGAGAGGGCATGCATCATATGGCCCTTGCTGTGGAGGATATTTATGCCGAAATAGAACGACTCAAATCACAGGGGTTTGAATTCTTAAATGATATTCCAAAGGATGGAGCCGACAATAAGCTCATCTGCTTTATTCACCCGAAATGCACCAAGGGCGTGTTGATTGAATTGTGTATGGATAAACCTTTAGAGGCTTCCGATAACTTGATACATTGATCTTTTTCAAGAAAATCGTTGTACAAGGTAACTTTTACCGCATATTTTTCGTCTTCTTATCGTTAAATCCTATCTTCAATCTGTTCTTTCAATGCTTTCATTGGAATTCATTGGTTGTTGGTTTTTAAAACTAAGTATATGAAACGCCTCTCACTTCGCCATCCTCTGTTGTTGGCCGCTTTTACCGGAATAGTGTTTATCATCTCCTGTAATAAATTTAAAAATACCCCTATTTCCAGTGCAGAGGTGGATACCAATATTCCACAATATTTTGTCGGTGCAGATGAAACCTTTAATGCGCAAATTCATCTGGGGCGTGTTCTGTTTTATGATAAAAATCTCTCGGTCAATAATTCCATTTCCTGCGCCTCATGCCATAAACAGGCTTTGGCTTTTGCCGACAATACCGCTTTTAGTACCGGTTTTGAAAATCGCTTGACCAAACGAAACTCCATGGCGATTCAAAACATCACTTCGCCTATGATTTCCATTGAAGGTAGCCCACTTTTTTGGGATGGCCGCGAGCCGGATTTAAATTCCCTGATTGCCAAACCGATTGCCAATCATATTGAAATGGGAATTACTGATTTTGACCAGTTGCTCAAAAAACTGAACAGCCTTTCTTATTACAGGCCGATATTGGACAAAGCCTATGGTACCGGCAGCACACTGAGTCTGGAAGGGATGAGTGCAGCTATGACACAATTTATTCTGCAGTTTCAAACAATGCACTCACGTTTTGATGAAGCCCAGATGGGTAGTGGAAGTTTAAATGCGCTTGAAGTGCGGGGTCGGTTATTATTTAATACCACATACAATTGCGTCAGTTGTCATAACCCGATGCCCGGTATGTATCAATCAAGTGGTTTTCATAACATTGGTTTAGAATCCAGCATTCAAGATAAAGGACGCATGGATGTCACCGGCAACTCAAGTGATGAAGGTTTATTTCGCGCGCCAGACTTACACAATGTTGCTTTAACAGCACCTTACATGCATGATGGTCGGTTTAATACCCTCGATGAAGTGTTGAATCATTATAGCCATGGTATTCAGGAAAATAAAAATTTATCCGAGGTATTAAGAAATGATGATGGCTCTGCTTTAAAAATGAATATTACTGCCGAAGACCGCAAAGCCTTGATTGCTTTTTTAAATAGCATGACCGATTATCAAATGGTGAGCAATCCGTTGTTATCCAATCCTTTTAAATAATTTGAATGATTAAAAAGAAATTGATTCTATGCGTTAGTCTGCTCTTCAGTGGAGTGATGTTATTCGCCCAAAAACCTGATAGTTTAAACGAATCGAAACGATTCAAACATTTTGTGGGATTACAAGCCAATGCCCTGTTTCGTCAAATATTGAATTTTAGTGGTGCAAACACACCTGTCAACAATCCATACTTGTTAACCTATAGCGTGGTTACTCCTAAAAAAGGGTGGGGAATTGATGCCGGGTTGGGTTATACCTATAATAAGACCTTTGAAACGGACGGGAATGTGAAAAAAAATAATTTTATCAATGACCTCTATTTTCGTTTAGGTCCTCAGAAGATGCTTCCACTGAATCGCCGATTTTCAGCACAGATTGCCTTTCACTTGTTGTATGAAATCCTGAATAGCGATACGCAAACAGAAAGCAACTTTGGATCACAAATTACCAGAGTCATCACAAAATCATCTTCCGTTCGCTATGGATGTGGTCCTGCACTGGGTCTGCGGTATCGGGTGAGTAACAGGGTTTTGTTGGGAACTGAAGCAAGTTATTATTTTCGGAAAGGCCAACTCAAATCAGATCTTAGAACTGAAACCATTTTTCAGGGAAACATTATTCAGGAAGATATATCCAACACCAATAACGACTTGGCTCAGGTTGTTTTTAATCCGCCTGCGGTGTTGTTTCTGGTGTTGCGTTTTTAATTTTTCGCAGCATTTGTGCAACCAACAACAAGAGGATGATACACAATATCCCGCTGCCAATCCATACCAGCTTTCGGTCCTGACTGCCATCAAACTCATCCGATACATTGATTGTTTTTAACAAGGCTTCCTCAGCCTGAATAACTTTTGTATCTGAAGGGATTTTATTCTGAAAATAAATTAAGTCATACTGCGGAAAGGATAACATACTATCTCCGCAATACATAAAATAATGCCGGTCCGGATAAAGTTCAGCAGTGATAAATGTATTGAGTTGATACGCTTGTATGCTTTCAATGGACAAGGGTATATTATCATCATTTTCGATTTCAATGATGAGATGATCCTGCTGCAGTCTGCTCAATGATTCATCCAGGTTGATTATTGTTGCTTGTAAAGCATTTAAAGAGGCCCGCATGATCAAAGGGGCTTGAGGAGCCCGTTTAATTTTTACAGATGATCCGATAGGCAGGCTCTCCTGTACTTCCTTCTCGGTTGCATAAATACGCACATCTCTTTGAAACAACTTTGGATCCCTGATGACAAAGCGCAAACGATCGATACGATTTGCAGGTTTACAAAACACATCAATAATGGTTTTGCGATTGCTATCTTTTTTGGACCAGGTAATCGCATCCACTTTTTGCAGAACATTCTGCACACGAATTTGGGTGCTGATTCCTATTTTGGAAATGGCTAATGATGGCTTGTTGTTGTTTTTAATTTCAATTTTAAAATACCGGTAATCGGAAGCAGGAAATTGTAAGGCCTTAAATATTTTGGTTTCATCGGATAATTCTAAGGCCGAAAAATAAAAACCATCTCTAACCACAAACCAATCTTGTTCATTATCAGAGCCTGAAATTCGAACCGGACGTTCTGCATCTGCATTGGCCAGCTCAACCAACAGCTCACTCAATTTTTGTTTGTCAGGATTGTGAATCACGATGGTGTGAATGCCTTGGTTTTGTTCATTCCGAATCATTTCAAAAGAGCGAAAATTTTCTGAAATGGATTGGAAGTTTTCCTTTTTCAAGAGATAAGGAACCTCCTTGCCTTTGTCATTAAAAAGTCTTAAGTCGCGATAATCCGATTCAGCATAAGCGGCAAATGAAACCGGTAATAGAATATGGTAAAATGCTTTTTGTTTAACATCGGGCACTTTGCTTTTATGTGAAAACTGCTGAGCATGCGACACAACATGGAAAAGTATATTGACTAAAAAGAAAATGGATATTCTCATCTTGGTTGAAATTTATGATTCTGTAAAGAGGCCTTTTATTTTTTGGTACATAAAAGAAACAATCAGTAACAAAACGCCCAATATAATAAAGGCAGCAATTTTACCACCCTGACTCACATTGGAGATATCATGAATAAATAATTTGAGTATGGTTAAACAAAACAAGCCCAGGGAAAGAAATCGAAACCAGGTCACTTTGTATTTCATTCCAATAAACATATACACGAACGAAATAATACTCCACAATATTGGCCACGCTATTTGAATCGATTTTGAAATATTCGACCGGATGGCAAATCCCGGCTCGTGGTTATTCCAAACCCATAAATGCGTGCTCTCCGCACTGAGTATAAAAACCAGCATCAATAAAGCAAATACATGACCCATCCGGAAGTGATTGACCTGCGTTTTAGATCGCTGATTCAATATTCGAATGAAAATAACGAACAACAACAAATAGGCGAAAAGCAATACCCCATGCATGTAAAAAAAGGCAGGTGATTGTAGATCAAATAAGACCGCATTTCGAACCTTCGAAATTTCTATGTTCGCATACAAGAATGACAATAAACCCAATATACTCATGGCGATAGCAATAACCCCTTGATATGATTCACTCTTACTACGTTGAACAAGCAAAATCATCATCATAAAAAGAATGCTGTAAAGCGCAGTACACATATTGGTAAAAGCGCTGAACTGCCAGCTATTGTAGAGTTGATATCTCAATTCAATCCAGCCGCCTGTAAAAAGCACAAGTAGGAACATAAACTTCAGGATTGTGCCATACCATTTTTGAGGAAGAAGTCCCCATAATAATTTGGGTTCTTGTTCGGAACGATATAAGAATTGGGTTAGCCCAAACGCTGCGCTCACTACGAGGGTAGTTACAAAGGCCTTATTGAGCAAAATGGGAAGGCGTTGAACGGCAACCTGAAAATAAGCCTGATTCCAGTCCATGATGATACTGATCACGCATAATGTCATAACCAGCACACTGGTGTTTCGAATGAGAGAGATCCCTGATTTTTTTCCCAACCAATACAACAAGACCATCTCACAGGCCCAAAAGAGGGTAATAAAATTGCCTTCGAGTAAAATAGGCGCAACAAGACTGATAAAGGTGAGTACCAACCCAATGAGCAGAAAAATTAAATTCTTGTCTATGGTGCGATTCCTAAAAAATCCATACGCAAAAATGAAATGGAAAACAGCTAATGCTATCGTAAACAAACCCCTCGTCTCAAGTGTTCCGATTTGGTAAAGAAAAAACAATCCTGCACCAAAATAAAAGAGGGTGTTACTGAGTAAGATACTAAAATCTATCGCCTTAAAAGCCTTTTTGAAACGAATGTGGTAAATCAGATTCATACCAAAAAAGGTGAGAAAAAATAAGGTTGCGAAAATGAATCCCTGTTGTGAATGATGTTTTGCTGCTTGATGGTCCTGATACATCCATACCCCAAAAATGATGACCGTTATTCCATAAGCCAATACATTAATCATTGCCCAGCGTTTAAATGCAGCTAACACAAACATACCTGCATTGAGTATGAGCAGATAAGTGAACAGTATTTGAAAATTACCCGATCCATTGCTTACCAAAAAGGGCGTACAAAATCCACCTAATAATGCCAGAATAGCCAATTCCTTTTTATCGTAATAAATCGACATGATGACGGCCAATAAGGTGATGAGAACCATCAATACAAAAGCAAACGTTTGGGGTAAAAGATGATAGGCCTGGTAAGCCTGATAAATAGCAAAATACAAAACCGCAATGCCTCCGCCTGCGAGAATGGAACTAAACGCCCGATATTTTTCACGCAAGCGATGCGCAAATCCGAGCAAGATCACGCCGGATCCTATACCAATCAAAATTTTTCCGGCATCTGAAATCAGCTGACGACTCACTGCCCATTTCACCATAAACACGATGCCCAATACAAGAATTCCAATACCCAGAATACTGACCAACTTTTCGCCAATAAACTGTTCAAGATTGGTTTTGGGTTTGTTGCGTATGATGGGGGTTTCTGTTTTCCCGCTATCTTCAGTGGAGATGGTTAGTATCGTTTCTTCCTTTTTTGTTTGTTGGAGGATAGCGTCCCAATCTTCCTCGCTTGTTTGTGCAGGAACCTCTGTTTGTTTTTCCTCTACTTCCTGAACAGGTGTCGGAAGAGGTATAATTTCTTTTACGATTGGAGTCTTTTCTTTGAATTCTTTTGACTCTTCAGATGATTGAAAAGATTCAGACTGTTCTGCCGGTTGGATACCTTGTTTTTTTTGTTGTTCCAGCAAAACATGCAAAAGTCGATTGGTTTCATTTAATGCCTGACTTAGCTTTTTAATTTTGGCATTGGTTGCGGCACCAATAAAAAGAGGCGCCAACAGAATAACTATTAGCGCCAATATCAATAATGTAATCAGTCCTTCCATAACCGGGGGCTTTTATCAAATGTAAGTCCCGGTGGTGTTAATGGAATTATAATTAATCGGATTTGATTAGTGTTGAATCGTCAACTTTCTGGTCAATACCGATTCTCCCTTTGTTTTCAGGATATAGGTACCAGATGCCCAGCTACTACAATCGATTTGGAATATATGAACACCGCGTTCAATAGGGGCCGAATAAATTACCTGGCCGTAGGTATTCAAAATTTCAATGCTATTTAATTGATGCTGAATATTTTGAACATCTACATAAAACATTGTATTCCCCGGAACCGGATAAACATTCACCTGTGCATTTTGTAAATCGTCCAAACGGCTTGGTGTGGCATTTACCTTAAAGAGTAAGGTATGCTCTTTGGTTCTGGTTTCGTTGGTAGCGGACTGTTCCGTTCCAAGAATTACATTCAGGTAAGGTCGGTTACGAATCTGGCTTGAGGTAGGTGTCCAGGAATAATTACCGCTTACGGTACTGCCGGTTTGTGTTGGCGCAAATACCGGTGCATTGGCAAATTGATTTTGTTCGCCGATAATTTTCATTTTGAGGGTATTGGTATTAATCGTGGAAACACCGCCAGAAAAAGTCATATTAAACGGGGTATTAGCGTAAGTTTCAAACAGATAATGTTTTACAGGTTGAGGCCAGCTTGATTTATTATAAAACTGAAACTCTGAAGCCATGGCTGTTTTACAACCTACACAAATGGTTACTGTAGCTTCGCGGGCTGAGGTGCTTAATAAAACACCATTTCGGTATTCTTCTACTTTTACAGCGTAAGCAAACGCTCCTGTCATACTTGGAATCCAAGTGATTTCACCCACTACAGGATCAACGGTAAAACTATAGGCTGGAGCTGAAGGATAAGCCAAAGCACTCATTGCTATCGGAGCGCCTCCGGATCCCAAGGGGTTTGCCCAGCTAAATACGAGAGAGTCGCCATCCGGATCAATGGCCAGTGGATTATGCAGCAATGTATCGTTCACACCTGAAAAGAATGCCGGGACATTTGAAAATTCCGGGGTTGAATTCACCTGAATCGGATTGTGAACAATATCGCAATACAAATACAATTCAGCCATGGTTGGATTTGTGAGATTGGTAATTAAGCCATTGCGGCAACAATTGCTGTAAACAACCTTATAATTACCGGCACTATTGGCCAATAGGGTGTCTAAATAAACTTGCTCGAGAATACCATTTCCGACTGCAGTTGAACTCACTAAAGCAGCAGATTCCGGGGTGGTTGCGCCACCGGTTTGAATTTGATAGGGTAAATTGTTGATGGTCAATCCCATTGAATCCACCCATAACGTGATTTTAATTTGATAGGAAGATGTGCCTATGTTCTTGGCTGTAATTTGTCCGGCATACTCATGAGAGGCTCTTGACACTTGGGTAAATGCGCACAGGAAGAGGAAAAGGGTAAAAAATTTTTGCATATTGTTAAGGTTTACGTGGATAATGACGAAAATATGACAAAATAGGTTGGGAAAACTCATTATTCATTTTAAGGTAGGTTTTTCCCAATCCGCATATTATTTAAATGGAATCGTCAGGCTTCGTAAAAATTCTATCTTTAAATGTAGATGTGCTTGCTAATCATATTAATGTCTATTTTAATGCACTTTTCTACCTGCCGCAAAAAACGATTGGTCGGACAAGTAACATTTTCAGGACAGATTAAGGACAGTTATACGCAACAGCCGATGCCTAATATTCAAATTGGCTTAGGTGAATTTTACAGTCATTGGTTGGGCAGGTCATATTTCCTGAAAGAAGTTACTTTGACGGATCAGGATGGTCGTTATTATTTGACGGATACTTTAAGAGATAACACGGCGGTATTTATTGGTATATTAGATAGTATTAAAAACTATACATCGCCGTCCTCGATCCAGGAAAGATATTTTTTACTAAACCCAGAAATAGACAGACGTGATGTCTATTATATTTACAAGCCTGATTTCGCCAAAAGTAACGAACAGCGATTGATTATTCCCTGGATCGGCTTTCGAAATTTACCATTGAAGGTTAGTGGCTATATATTCGGTGTGGGGTAGAAAGAACTGATGTTTAAGGTTGAACTAAATCTAATAGAAACCACAAATGATTAGCCTAATACAAAAGCTACAATGACGCATCACCATGGTTGTAGGAGGTTTCAGAATATGTTAAAACGCTCAACAAATTTAAAAAAGCAGGCAGATATTAAATTAACATCTGCCTCCTCTGCGTGCCAACCCATGATAGAAAAAGAATTTTCTTTCGTTTTGACTTTTATATATTCATATTTAAATGGCTTTTTAATTTTTCGAACTTCCTGACTTTTTTGTTGATTTGAACTTTTTATACAATAAGGGAAAAAACAATTTCAAACCTATTGAAGAAACAAATCCTACAACAGTACCAAAAATTAATGGGCTAAAAAACGTCCATGGTCCTAATCTCTCTTGAATTACGATTTCAATAAAGCTCTTAAGAACAAACGCAATTGAAAATATATAAAAGAAATTCCTTATTAATTCTCTTTGATTTTTCATATTATAAGTTTAGAATCCAAGCCAGTCCTTTAATCTGCCAATTCCGTATTCAGAAATCGAACCTGAAGCAGCACCTGCAAGAAAACCTATCATACCTCCTGCGACTGCTCCTCCTGGCCCTACACCAGCTCCAAAACTTGCTCCTCTCCAAGCTCCGGATCCAGCTCCAACAGCGTCTGCCCATATTATATCATTTCTGCTAGCCTTTTGAGCATGATTTGAAATAATATGATTTTCTTCAAATAAGTCAGACCATTTTTGTGTATTTGTTTCCCAATATATTTTTGAATACTTTGCTACCGAAATACTTGAAAGTATACATTCAATTTCAATTGGATTATTGATAAGACTTAGATATTGTGTTTTTAAATCATTCAGTTTATTTTCATATATTGTTGAAGTGCTTTCTTCATAAATGATGCGTTTTAATTCTGCGAAGTAGTTCTTTAATTCCTGACTTGTAAGTTCTAAGAAGGAAATCCCAAGCATTTCTCTGTTAAGAGAAGCTATAAATGTAGTTCTTAAGTTGGCATCGTATTGTGCGAAATTGTTACTTATATATAATTCAGTGAAAGGCTTAATGCGGTTAAAGAACAAGCTCACATAGTTAGAATTTGTATAGCCGGAGAAGAATTGTTCAGGATTTTGTTTGATTTGTTGAAAATAGAAATCTAACATGGCATTATGAGTGAAACCATATTCAAATCTGTGTTTTGAAATAGAATTTACACTTTTGCTTTGTTGATTTGTGTATTCTTCTGGCTTTTGACATGAAAATAAAATAACAGTTAATGATAGGATGGCAACAAGTGCCCCTGAAAATATTTTTTTTATTTTACTTTAATTTATTTGTTTTTGTCAGATGCGATATGCTTTGTGTCTGACCACCTACAGATTGACATTTTTCGGTTGTCTGTCTGTAATCCAACCGCTGTATCG
>Ga0208202_1000114_pt1 | contig 19692 bp, 22 predicted proteins | sample LakMenEpi27Aug08_FD_150738 | JGI IMG/M metagenome (GOLD analysis project Ga0208202, IMG submission 150738) | Freshwater microbial communities from Lake Mendota, WI - 27AUG2008 deep hole epilimnion (SPAdes) | ecosystem: Environmental > Aquatic > Freshwater > Lake > Epilimnion/Euphotic zone ... | reverse complement strand
TAAAAAATGCTTACATACACATGGAAATTGATTAGTTTAAGAAAGACAAATGCAGCAAATTTGAGCAATGTTGTAATTGGAACAACCTGGACTTTGACGGGTACAGACGCTGACAATTACTCAGGCACATTTAATGGTGCAACGCCATTTAGGTCTGCAGAACTTGACCCGAACAACTTTATAGATTATAATAGTTTAACGGAAGAAATTGTTCTTGGTTGGATTCAGGCTGTTGTTGTTGGCGGCTATATGGATCATGTAAACGAGCAAATCAACAAGCAGATCCGTGACAAGAAGAATCCAGTTGATGATGCATCTGGAAACAATCTTCCATGGGTTGTATCGACTAATAATGAGACTGTTTAATAAAAGAGGATGACTATAATGAATAATGTTACAACTGAAACTGTGATTACTCTAGAGTTGAATGTGAACGAAGTAAATCTTGTATTGGGTGCGCTTCGTGAACTTCCACACCGCATTGTCAACGACACCCTAAATAAAGTTGTTGCACAAGCACAGAGCCAAATGCCACAGCAGCCACCTGCACCATCGGCATAATAAATAGATGATATTGGTGATGCTATTGTGAGAAATACAAAATAAGGTATAATTTAAATGGCATCACCAGCATCTAGATCTCAACTAAAAGATTACTGTCTCCGTAAACTCGGATTTCCTGTAATTGATATCAATGTCGATGACGATCAATTAGAAGATCGCATTGATGATGCATTGCAGAAGTTCCGCGATTACCATTACGACGGTACAGAAGAGATTTATCTGGCTCACCAAGTAACCGCTGGAGATATTGCTAATACCTACATTCAAGTGTCGGACAATATCTCTGGGGTTACTCGTCTGCTTCCAATTAGTTCTGGGTCTATTAGTTCTTCTAGTTCTCAAGGATTTAACATCTTTGACATCAACTATCAGATTAGACTCAACGATTTCTATAACCTTTTATCCAGTTCGTACACTTATTATGTGATTGCAAGAGAACACCTTGCAATGCTTGATATGATTGTTACTGGTGAGATTCCATTCTCATACAATAAAAAAGTAAATCGAATCAATCTGTATATGGATTGGGCTGGTCGACTTGCGGTTGGCGATTATATTGTCTTTCAGGCAACTCAAATTGTTGATCCAGCAGTATACACTAAAGTCTTTAATGATTCTTGGTTGAAGTCATATACTACCGCATTGTTCAAGATGCAATGGGGCAACAATCTAAGCAAATATACAAACTACACGCTACCAGGCGGTCTTGTAGTAAACGGCGAGAAGATCTACAACGATGCAGTTGCTGAGATTGAACTGTTGCACACCAAGTTACGAGAAGAATACGAGCTTCCACCACAGATGATTGTGGGATAATCTTATGCCAGTAAGTGTGTACTTCAACAATCAAGGCGCTACAAGAGAACAGTTTCTTGTAGAAGATCTCATTATCGAGTCGATTAGGAATCACGGTATTGATATCTATTATTTGCCTAGATCTTCTCAATCAACACTAGACGAAATCTTTGGCGATGATCCAGTTAAATACTTTAACGCTGCATATAAAATAGATATGTACCTTGAGACTTTCAATGAGTTTGAAGGTAATCAGGAATTTTTTGCGAAGTTTGGTTTAGAAATTCAAAAGACAGCAAAGGTTGCTGTTGCACGAAGAACCTTTGAGCGTGCAATCTCTACAACAATTCGCAACACGCCAAAAGAAGGCGATCTAATCTATCTTCCTGTTCAACAAAAATTGTTAGAGATAAAACAGGTTGAGGAAGAAAAGAACTTCTTCCAAGCAGGAAAACAAGCACCGTATATGTATGGGCTTACAATAGAAACATTTAGATACAACGGCGAGTTGATAAAAACTGGCGTTGAAGAGATTGATAACATTGGAAATCTTGAAGCATTTGCATTGGACTACACAATGAATGCTGGTGGCACTGGCACTTATGACGATATGGAAATTGTCTATCAAGGCGCGTCATTGGCTGCTTCTACCGCAAGAGCATATGTTGCTGATTGGAACAAACCAAATCGCATTTTGAAACTTCGAAACATCAAAGGTGAGTTTACCAATAATGTTGCGATCGTTGGTGTCACTTCAGGTGCTTCGTGGTCAATGGGAACTGTTGACACTATGGAAGATGCTAACGACGGCTTCGATGACAATGTTGAGATTGAAAACGAGGCTGATAATGTTCTTGATTGGACAGAATTAAATCCATTTGGAACGAGTAACGAATAATGCTTTCTAGACAGCATTTCTATCACAGAATTACAAGAAAACTGGTCGTAGCATTCGGCACGATGTTCAACAACATTCGTTTAGTCAGATACGATAAAGCAGGAACAACAGAGATCGAACGAATCACTGTTCCTTTGTCATATATGGCTAAAGAAAAGTTTTACCAGCGTTTACAGCAAGATCCTGGGCTAGACCAAAGAACTCAGATCACTTTACCACGCATGTCGTTTGAACTCACATCAATCACATATGACCCTTTGCGCAAAAGAAGTTTATTTTCTCAAGAATTTAGTCCAAACTCAAACACGACAATTAAATCTGCTCAAATTGCACCATACAACTATAACTTTCAGCTGAACATATTTGTCAGAAACACTGAAGATGGCACGCAACTCATAGAGCAAATTCTTCCATACTTCACACCAGACTATACACTAACAGTTGACCTTGCTGATGTTGGTAACAATGTCGATGTTCCAATTATACTTGAGTCTGTTGATTATTCTGTGTCTGATGATGTTGGTACATCAGAACAATTAAGAACACTAGTGTGGACACTAACATTTACAGTCAAAGCGTATCTTTATGGACCGATTAATGGCAACACCAAGATTATTCGCAAGGTCACAGCAAATACTTATGACAGCACTTATATCGAAACAGGTGAAAGAAAGATTAATCTGAGTTCTGGTTCTGGTGATTACAAAATAGGCGAGCTGGTGTTTGAAGGAAAAACTATCAATGCTGCTAATGCCTCTGGGTTTGTTAAGGCTTGGGATAATAGAGCAAATCAAATAATTGTTACCGATGTTGCTGGCGCTTTGTTTATTGGCAAAAAATTAACAGGCGCAGTCACTAATACTGCATATACAATAAATACATTTGATCTTAATGATAATCAGTTGGTCAACTTGACAGTAACACCAGACCCATCTAACGCAAACGCTAATAGCGACTTCGGCTTTACTGAAACAATTGAAGAATATCCAAACATTACATAATTTATGAGTGAAGTAGATAAAAATCTAGCCGAAATACTTAACACTGATTATATTCCTGCAGTAAAGGAGGAAAACAAAAGTGTTACTATTCATGAGTCAGACAGATCAGCTGATAATCCTGACGCTGACTATTCTCGTTCTAATTATTACAACCTTATCGAAAAGGGTAACGAGGCTTTGGACGGTATTCTTGAAGTGGCGAGAGAATCGCAGCACCCAAGAGCGTATGAAGTAGCAGCCAACATGATCAAGAATCTCTCTGATGTTACAGAGAAACTCATGATTCTTCAGAGGCAACAACAAGAATTGCAACCAAAAGAACCAGCTGGTCCTACGAATATCACTGTTGACAAAGCCGTGTTCGTTGGTTCTACAGCAGATCTATTAAAGCAAATAAAAAATGAGTCTTAAGTTAAAGCATTACCTTGGGAACCCACACTTAAAGCGTGTGAATATGCCAATGCAACTCACGGAAGAACAAGTCCGTGAGTATGTTAAATGCGCAAAAGATCCAATCTACTTTATCGAAAACTATGTAAAGATTATTACTCTTGATAAAGGTTTCGTTCAGATATCTTTATATCCATTCCAGCGCCAAGCTGTCAAAGACATTAACGACAATCGCCGTGTTATAGTAAAGGCAGGTCGTCAGGTCGGTAAGACTACGATGGTCGTTGGCTATATTCTTTGGTATATTTTGTTTAACGAAGATAAGTTCGTAGCCATTCTAGCCAACAAAGCACCAACAGCTCGCGAAATTCTTAATCGCATTAAAATTGCATATGAGGCTTTACCGCTATGGCTGCAACAAGGTGTTCGCACCTGGAACAAGGGTGATATTGAACTAGAAAACAATTGTCGCGTGATGGCTACATCTACCGCTTCTAGCGCGATTCGTGGTTACTCTATCTCGTTACTATATCTTGACGAGTTCGCATTCGTTCCAAGTAACATTGCTGATGAGTTCTTCACCTCTGTATACCCAACTATTTCTTCTGGTACACAGTCGAAGATCCTAATTTCTTCCACGCCAAATGGTATGAACCATTATTATCGTATGTGGACGGAAGCAGTTGAAGGTCAAAATGGCTTTAAGCATATTGAAGCCAACTGGCGACAGGTTCCAGGGCGCGATCAAGCATGGGCAGATGACCAAAGACGCATCCTTGGCGAGGAAAAGTTCTTACAAGAAATGGAATGCGAGTTTATGGGATCGGCTGGAACCTTACTCTCCGCCGCAGCCTTAAAGTCCCTTGCATTTGTCAAGCCATTGCATACTTCTGAGAACGGCATTAAGATCTATAACCAACCACTAGAAGGTCACAACTACATCATAGTTGCAGATACCTCTAGAGGCAAGGGTTTAGACTACTCAGCCTGTGTGGTAATAGACTGCGCTATTCCATATAGAGTCGTTGCAACTTATAAAGACAATAATATCAGCCCACTAGTTTATCCATCAATTCTCAAGAAGATGGGTGACTATTACAATCAAGCCTATGCGTTAGTAGAAATAAACGACAACGGGCAACAAGTTGTAGATAGTTTGTTTGAAGACTATGAATACGAAAATATTTTATCCACCGTAGATATTAAATCTAAGATTGCCTTAACATGGGGATATGGAAACAAATCTAATCGTGGAATTCGAACAACAAAGTCTGTAAAGAGACTAGGGTGCTCAATTGTTAAAAACCTCATCGAACAACAAAAATTAATCATTGAAGACTTTGATATTATTGCAGAATTGTCAACCTTTATTGCTAAAGGAACCAGTTTCGAGGCTGATGATGGTAGTCATGACGACCTAGTAATGTGCCTTGTACTTTTTTCTTGGGCAACAAATCAGTCATTTTTTGCAGATTTAACGAACACAAATCTTAAAGAGCGTTTATACCAAGAACAAATGAGACAGATTGAAGAAGATGCGTTGCCTATGCCGTTAGCTGGGCATATTGATGTAGATGGAAGAGAGTTTGATTTTGTGTCTGGTGGTTCAGCATGGAAAGTGGTCGAGCATTAAAAACCCCGATTTACTAAATAAACCGTAGAATTTCTATTCTCCCAGACAGGAGTAAACCCATGGCATTTTTAGTTTCTCCAGGAGTTAACACTTCTGAAATTGATCTTACAACATCCGTACCTGCAGTCGGAACATCAACTGGTGCAACCGTTGGCGTATTCCGCTGGGGTCCAGCTAACACCATTGTCCAAGTCACAAGCGAATCTGATTTGGCACAAAAGTTTTTTGCACCAGACGCAAATACTGCAGGTTCCTTTATGGCTGCAGCAAACTTCCTTGCATACGGCAACGACCTTCGCGTCGTTCGTGTAATTAACCCAACTGTTAGTGCAAATGCATCAAACAATGCAGTTTCAAACACAAGCCACTATGCAACGATTGCAAATGACGAAGATTACTTCAACAATCAGTATGCGGCATCAAATACAGTAGTCCAGTGGGCTGCTCGTTATCCTGGTGCTCTAGGAAATTCTCTTAAAGTTTCTGTTTGCTCTGAAGAAGCATCCTTCTCGAGCTGGGCATATGCATCATTCTTCGATGCTGCACCAAACACATCAAACTATGCCGCTGCAACAACTGGAAACGCAAACCTAAAGGACGAAGTGCATGTCATCGTAGTTGACGAAGACGGTCTCCTAACAGGAACAGCAAATACAGTTCTAGAGCGTTGGGCAAATCTATCAAAGGCAAGCGATGCTCGCGGCGATGATGGTTCAACAATCTATTATAAGGAAGTTGTATACCGTAACTCACAGTGGATTCACTGGCTAGGACATGCCTCTGGTGCAAACGCAACCAATGCATGGGGTCAGACAGTTGCTACAGTAAATGCTTCTGGCGACAAGTTCCACCAGCCAGCTGTTGCTAACTACTCGCTAGCAAATGGCGCCGATGGTTCTGTTAAGCAGAGCGATATGGTAGCTGCTGTTGATTTGTTTGATAACAAGGAAAAGATTGATATTTCTCTACTCTTCGCAGGTGACTGTGGTGTTGGAGCAAATTCCGCAATTAATCCAGTAACAGTATCAAACGAATACCTAACAGTTGCAGCAAGTCGTAAGGACTGCGTTGCGTTCGTATCACCTGCGTACGCAAATGTGGTTGGCTCACAAGCCTCTGCGTCTGCAGTTGTCAGCCACCGCAATGCTCTAACCGACACATCTTACGGTGTGATGGATTCAGGTTGGAAGTATCAGTACGACAAGTACAACGATGTCTACCGTTGGGTTCCACTCAATGCTGATATTGCTGGTCTTTGCGTTCGTACAGATCTACAACGCGACCCATGGTTCTCACCAGCTGGTCTAAATCGTGGTCAGGTTCGTAATCTTGTTAAGTTGGCATTTAACCCAACTCAATCAGAGCGCGATACGCTATACAAGGCAGGTGTAAACCCAGTCGTTTCCTTCCCAGGAGAAGGTACTGTTCTCTTCGGAGACAAGACTCTACAGGGTCGCCCAAGTGCCTTTGACCGCATCAATGTTCGTCGCCTCTTTATTGTTCTTGAAAAAGCAATTTCTACAGCTGCTCGTTCAAGCCTCTTTGAGTTCAACGATGAGTTTACAAGAAGCCAGTTCGTGGCACTTGTAGAACCATTCCTCAGAGATGTTCAGGGTCGTCGTGGTATCTTTGACTTCCGCGTTGTTTGTGACGAAACAAACAATACAGCAGGAGTTATTGACCGCAACGAGTTTGTTGGCGATATCTACATCAAACCAGCAAGAAGTGTAAACTTCATCCAGTTGAACTTTGTCGCTGTTCGCAGTGGCGTAGCCTTCGACGAGATCGTTGGACGCTTCTAATAAATAGAATAGGATAAAGTCAGGAGAATACAATGGCTTTTAATGTATCTGAATTTCGTTCTCAAATGCAGTTTGATGGCGCTCGCGCTAATCTCTTTGAAGTCGAGATGAACTTTCCATTTTTTGCGCTACCAGGGAACGCAGCAAGAAAGCTGCGTTTCGTTTGTAAAACTGCTCAGATCCCAGGATCTACAGTTGGCGTAGTACCAGTACAATACTTCGGTCGCGAAGTAAAGTTTGCTGGCAACCGCACATTCGCAGATTGGACAGTAACCGTTCTAAACGATGAAGATTTCGTAGTCCGCAACGCATTCGAGCGTTGGATGAACGGAATTAATTCTCATCGCTTTAACACTCGCTCCGCTTCTGCTGCAACGCCAATTTCTTATGGTGTAGATGCCTTTGTTAAGCACTATGGCAAAACAGGCAAACTTATCAAACAATACAAGTTTATTGGCATGTTCCCAAATGACCTCGCACCAATAGATCTCGACTGGGGTAACAATGACTCTATCGAAGAATACTCAGTGACTTTTGCATATCAATGGTGGGAAGCAGCTGCCGAAAGCGTTGTTTGATCATTCGGGTTACTATTTTATCATGGAGTTAACTTATGGCAGGAATTAATCTATTTGGATTCCAAATAGTTCGTGCTGGTCAAACAGAGCAATTACAACCAGCAGTTACTGCACCAACTACAGATGATGGTGCAGTAACTGTTACTTCTGGTGGGTATTTCGGCACGTACTTGGATCTTGATGCTACATTTAAAAACGAAAACGATCTTATCACTCGTTATCGTGAAATGGCTATGCAGCCAGAACTTGAAGCAGCAATCGATGATGTCGTCAATGAGTCTGTTGTTCATGACGAAAAAGGTAAATCCGTAACAATTATTCTTGACGATCTAGATCAGCCAGACAATATTAAAGAAATGATTCGCGCAGAGTTTGATGAAGTTCTGCGTCTATTAGACTTTTCTAACAACGGTAATGATGTTTTTCGCCGTTGGTACATTGATGGAAGATTGTACTATCAAGTTCTAATTGACGAAACACAACCTAAACTTGGTATTCGCGAACTAATATATCTCGACCCTCGCAAGATTAAAAAGGTCAGAGTTATAGATAAAAAGAAAGATCCAAGAACAGGCATTGAAGTTGTTACAGGCTCTCGTGAGTTTTATATTTACAATGATAAAGCAACCACGCTAGGTCAAACCTTTGTTTCATCACCAACAGATGCAGGAGTAAAGATTGCTGCTGATGCTGTTGTAAATGTAAACTCTGGTTTAATGGACCCTAAACGCCAGATGGTACTGTCTTATCTACATAAGGCAATCAAACCACTTAACCAGCTTCGTATGGTTGAAGATGCTATCGTTATCTATCGTATCTCTCGCGCACCAGAACGCCGCGTGTTCTATATCGATGTCGGTAACATGCCGAAGATTAAATCAGAACAATATCTTCGCGATATTATGACGAAGTTCCGTAACAAGGTTGTTTATGATTCTTCAACTGGCGAAGTCAAAGACGATCGTAAGTTTATGTCAATGATGGAAGACTTTTGGATTCCACGTCGCGGTGAAGGCAAGTCAACAGAGATTACTACGCTACCAGCTGGTGAAAATCTTGGTGAACTTGCTGATGTTAAGTATTTCGAACAAAAACTTTACAAGTCATTAAATGTTCCTATTTCAAGACTAGAATCTACTACAGGATTTACACTTGGTAGATCTACAGAAGTAACACGCGATGAATTGAAGTTTATGAAGTTTATCGAACGACTTCGTGACAAATTCTCATTAATGTTTGATGAACTCATGGAGCGTCAACTTGCATTAAAGGGCATTTGTTCGGTAGACGAATGGAACGAATTAAAGCAAAAGATACACTACGACTTCTTAAAGGATAACAATTTTGCAGAACTAAAGGCATCTGAACTATTGGCAAACAGATTGCAGGTTATGCAACAGATTGATCCATATGTTGGTGTATATTTCTCGAAGGATTGGATCCGCAAGAAAGTATTGAACATGAACGAAGAAGAGATTGAAGAAATCGCAAAACAGATTGAATTAGAAAAAGCAGAAGAACCAGAACCTATTGAGGTTGGTGCTGCACCTGGTGTTGCTGAACCACAACCAACAGCAGCACCTCAAGCAAATGATATTAATCAAATGTTTAAATCACAACTAACTAAATAATTGGAGATATTATGGATACCGTAGAATTAGTAAATTTAGCAATTGCTGGCGATAAAGATGCTCTAGAAACAGCATTCAATAACGCTATGGCTGCTAAAGTTACAGACGCTTTAGAAATTAAAAAAGTAGAACTCGCATCTAACCTATTAGGCACAGAAGAAACAGATGAAACTACAAACGCTACGATCGAAGCTGACGGAACAGATGGATCAACAGACATCCAGCATGAACCAACAGCAGAAGAATCAGCAGACACAGAACAGAACTAACGCGCAGCGTATTGCTCAGTTAGTTAGAGCTGGTTTGATGCGAACCAGTGAGTTGCCTGCACTCAAACTTGCAATGGCGCGGCACGCTAAAGTTGGTGATGTTGCAAAACTACCAAAAAATCAACGCGATGTATTAAATCGTTACTATCAATCTACAGCATCAGCAGCTCTTGGTTCTCAGCAATCAACAACTGCTGTTCGCCGTAATATTATGAATGGTTACGAAATTTCCCGCGACGATTATATTAGCGAAGCAACATTCAGCGATCCTCCTATGATGCTCATATTAAAGCGTCAAGGAATTAGAATTTTCCCTGACGGTAAGCGTGTTGCATTGTATAAGAACGAAAAGCTCGGGTTGTCATTTACAGTGCCATATTCTTCAACTGGACCAGAACAAGAATTGACTGGCGTTTCTGAAGAAGTTGAAGATGTAATGGAAAGCCTTGATCAAGTTGCAAAATATGCTCAAGAAGAATCGCCAAAACAAACAGCTCGTCATATGAAATTTGGTGACGGTTCTAAACTTAAAGTCAGTCATGGTGCAGCAAAAGCCATTCATATGGTCCATGGTGCATTAAACGACGAAAATAAAAAGAAGTTTGTTGAAATGCTTACGACGCCAAAGGGGTTTGAAAAAGCAGCACACTTTTCCTTGAGTAAAGTAAACTTTTCGATTGGTGGTAAATGAGCAGCATCTTCTCAGCCATCAAAAATATTATTGTTGAGGCGGTAAAACGCAATCGTAATGTTGTGCGCATGGGTCGCACAAAACTTGTTCGTGCTCGTGTGCGTACAGTTAAAGGTAAGGTTACAGTGCAACGCAGAAAGAAGTTTTCTGCTGTAAAGGGTTACACAATTCGTGGTGGTAAAGTTACTCGTATGACTTCAGCTGAAAGATTAAAAAGAAGAATTTCGCAGCGTAAGGGTAAGATTAAGCGTAAAGCAAAAGCAGCAAGAGCATTAATCAAAAGAAAAAGATCAATGCGTCGTAGACAATCACTAGGATTAAAATAAATGAAACTAATCACAGAAACAATCGAATCAGTAAAGTTAATCACCGAAGAAAAGAACGGTGTGAAGACTCTTTACATTTCAGGTCCATTTCTTGTTGCAGAAACTAAGAATCGCAACGGTCGTGTGTACAAAACTGACACTCTTATGAAAGAGGTCAATCGTTACAACGAAGAGTATGTAACTAAGAACCGCGCATTCGGCGAATTGGGTCATCCAGATTCACCATCAATCAACCTAGACCGAGTATCACACTTGATCACCTCTTTAAAGCAAGAAGGTAATCAGTGGATCGGTAAGGCTAAAATTCTTGAAACACCAATGGGTAAGATCGCCAAGTCCCTTATGGAAGGCGGTGCAACTCTTGGTGTATCATCACGTGGCATGGGTTCACTTAAAGAAGTGAACGGTGTTAATGTGGTACAAGACGATTATTATCTAGCCACAGCGGCAGATATCGTAGCGGATCCGTCCGCACCAGGGGCTTTCGTTCAAGGCATTATGGAAAATAAAGAGTGGGTGTGGGATAATGGTAAGGTCAAAGAAATTGATGTTAACGCATATTATGAACAAATTAAGAACGCAAAGCAAAAACAAATTGACGAAATCTCATTGAAGATCTTTGAGAATTTTGTGTCAAAACTTTAAAATTTATAAATATATTTACTTCTTTAGGAGTTAACTAAAATGACAAAGTCTCTATCAGAATCTGCTGCTGAAATTCTCAAAGCATCACTTGCATCAGCAGGTAAGGAACCAGCCGCAAAACTTCCAAGCGCGGAAGAAGACCTCGGCGGCGAAACAAACGAAGTGCCAGACGGCGGCGATGTCGGCAAAAAGGCAGCAGCTAGTGTAAAGCAAGCAGCCAAGCCAGGACAGAGCGGCGCACCATCTGAGCCAATTAAGAAAATGGCTACAGAAGAAACAGAAGAAGTCCTTGACGAAAAGAAGGACTATGAAGAAGAAGACGACGAAGATGAAGAAGAGAAAGAAATTTCTGAGGCAGAACTAGCAGAAGCCAAGAAAAAAATGAGAATGGACATGGTCGCCAAGCACAAAGGCTCAATGGCTGAAGATGTCAATGCTCTTTTCAATGGTGAATCACTTTCTGAAGAGTTCCGCGTCAAAGCAACAACTATCTTCGAAGCAGCTGTTCAGTCTCGCGTAGAAAAGATCGTTGAGGATGTTATTGCCGACAACGAATCAATTCTTGAAGAAGCAGTTGAAGGAATCAAGGCAGAGCTTGCAACACAAGTTGATGAGTATCTCAACTATGTTGTCGAGCAATGGATGGAAGATAACGCAGTAGCAATTGAGTCTGGTTTGCGTTCAGAACTAACTGAAGACTTCATCAACGGTCTAAAGAATCTATTCGCAGAGCACTATATCGATCTTCCAGACGAGAAGCTCGAAGTTGCTGAATCACTTGCAGAAAGAGTTGTTGAGTTGGAAGAAGCGTCAGCTGCTCGCGATGAGCAGTTCGTTGCTCTTTCAAAGGAACTCAACGAAGCCAAGAAAAACGAAGCAATTCGCAAGATTTGTGAAGGTCTAACCGAAGTACAAGTCGGCAAAATGAAATCGCTCGCAGAGGGCGTGGAGTTCACCACAGAGGGTGAGTTTAATAATAAGCTCGCAGTTATTCGCGAGAACTACTTCCCAACAAAGAAAATCGTGAGTGAGGTAAAGGTTTCTGAAGAGACGTCTACAGAACAACCTGAAGTAGTTGCTAATGGTATTATGAGTCATTATGTTAAGGCAATTTCCAAATCACTACCAAAGTGATATTTTTAACTTGAACGGAGAAATCTATCATGTATCTTAACGAAACACATGCAAAGAAGTGGGCTCCTGTTCTTGATCACCCAGAACTCCCAAAGATCAGCGATCCATACAAGCGCGCTGTTACTGCCCTAGTTCTCGAGAACCAAGAACGTGCTCTACACGAAGAAGCTGCCAATATGGGTCGCTTGTTTGAAGCAACGCCAATTAACGTCGCTCCAACATCGCCATCTTCAGGCAACATCCAAGGCTTCGACCCAATCCTAATCGGATTAGTTCGTCGCGCACTTCCAAACCTTATGGCTTATGATATCTGTGGCGTGCAGCCAATGACAGGTCCAACAGGACTTATCTTCGCAATGCGCAGCAGATATTCAGCCCCAGATGGTGCAGAAGCATTCTACAACGAAGCCAACACAGTATTCGCAGGAACAAACGGCAATGGTACAGTTGCAAACGCAATTGTCAACCTCAGCCAAAACGTCGCTGCAATGACAATGGCTAACACTGGTACTGGCGATACTACAGCAAACTTCGAACCGAAAGTCATGGCAAACATGGCATTCTCAATCGAAAGAGTGTCTGTAACAGCCAAGACACGTGGTCTACAGGCTTCCTACACAATGGAACTTGCACAAGACCTCAAGGCAATTCACGGTCTCGACGCAGAAACAGAATTGACAAACATTTTGTCAACTGAAATTCTTGCTGAAATCAACCGCGAAGTTGTCCGTACAGTCTACGCAACAGCCAATGTTGGTATCCTAGGCGCATCTTCAGCTGTCTTCAATCTATCAAGCAACACTGATACATCAGGTCGCTGGCAGGTTGAGAAGTACAAGAGCCTCCTATTCGCAATCGAGCGCGCAAGCAACAAGATCGCGAAGGATACACGTCGTGGTAAGGGCAATATGCTCATCGTTTCAACCGATGTTGCTTCAGCTCTTGCAATGACAGGTCTTCTTGACTACAACTCAGCACTATCAAACAACACCAACCTAGCTGTTGACGATACAGGCAATACCTTCGCAGGTACCCTATTCGGACGCATTAAGGTCTATGTTGATCCATACTCTGTAACGAATACGGATTATGTTGTGGTTGGCTATAAGGGATCGTCACCATATGACGCTGGTCTCTTCTACTGCCCATACGTCCCACTACAGATGGTTCGTGCTATTGACCCTGACAACTACCAACCAAAGGTTGGATTCAAGACTCGCTACGGCATGGTCTCAAATCCATTCGCAGGTGGTTCAAACGCAGGACTTAACGGTGCTATTACGACAAATACAAATGTCTACTACCGCAAGTTCGCTGTGTTGAATGTCAACCAGTAATATTATTGCCAATTTATAAAAATAATAAGGCAAGTGATACGGGGGGAGCAGCAATGCTCCCCCTTTTTTTATGCACTAAATAAGTAATCCTTCGGGGGATTCATATGACAGTACTAAACCGCAATCCAATTAACACAGATTTATTGCAAAGTACAAAGTTTCAGGTAAACTTTGCAAGACTACCTGGCGTCACATACTTTTGTAATAGTGCTAATCTGCCAGGATTGTCATTAACTGAAATTCCTATGCCAACGCCATTCGTAGATTTGTATCTGCCTGGAGAAAAGGCAATCTACGACACATTTAACATTACATTTTTAGTCGATGAAGACTTGCGCGCATGGACAGAACTACATGATTGGATTAGGGGCGCGACATTCCCAACAAACTTCGAAGAGTATATTAATCTTGCAAGAACACAACCAAATGCAAATATTCGAAGCGCATACAATCGTCCACCAGTATATTCTGATGCCGCGCTAACAATCTATACAAACAAAAACAATGCAAATTTTAGAGTTAAGATGGTTGATGTTTTCCCAACAACAGTTGGCAGTTTGATGTTTTCTTCGGCTGATAGCGCTGAAAATATTATTACAGCAGATGCAACCTTTAGATTCTCTTACTATAACTATGAGAGAATTTGAGTAGTCCTTTCATCTACTACATAGTCTATTATATTCCATTGTAATTATAGTGTCAAATATTGTTGGGGTTGCTTTTATTGCAGGCTTATAGTACAATATATGATCCTAACACTTATGCCTTTATACTATGGAAACACCACCACTTGAAGAAATAATGCGACAGTGGGAAAAAGACAGTAATGTCGATTCGACTGAGCCTGGTAAAGAAATTCTTCGCATCCCACTTTTGCACAACAAGTATAACAAATACTTGTCATTACACACGCTATCTGCGCGCAAGTGTTCCTTTGAATTTGATAAAACCAAAAAACTCAAATGGATGTATTACAATGGCAAACTCGACCAAGAAGAACTTGATAAACTTGGCTGGGAACCATTTCGTTTTACTCTCAAGTCGGACATTGCTGTGTATATTGATGGCGACGATGACCTGAACAAAATTAAGCGCAAGAAATCTTATCATGAAGAAACAGCAAAGTATTGCGAAAATGTCATGAAAGAATTGAACGCTAGGACATATCAACTGCGTGCATTTATGGACTGGGAAAAGTTCATTCAGGGTGCTCGTTGATGTGTGATGTGAAGGTTGAAAAATTCAATAACATCTATGCACAAGTTAATGCTGATGATGGCATCTTGCAAGAGATGTCAGAATTTTTTACCTTCTCAACGCCAGGTTATCAATTTTCACCTGCGTTTAAAAGCCGCCACTGGGATGGAAAGATTCGACTTCTGAATCTAAAGACCAAACAGATCTATCTTGGTTTAGTTCCGTATATTAAAAAGTTTTGCAAGGACAGCAACTACACATGCGAGTATATCGATGAAGAACGGGAAGTCTATCCTGTTGATACGAAAAATTTGGCAAGTGCTTTATCACTTCCAATGGAGCCGAGAGATTATCAGTTGCTCGCTTCTAGCGTCGGACTTACGAAGCGGCGAACTGTACTCATTTCGCCCACGGCATCTGGAAAATCGTTAATCATCTATATGGTGATTCGCCACCTGTTGAACACAGGTAAGAAGCGCGGATTACTCATTGTTCCTACGATTAACCTCGTCACTCAGATGCATAGTGACTTTCAGAATTACTCATCTGTCAATGGATGGGATGTTGAAAAATACTGCCAAAAAATATTCGGCGGCGAAAGTAAGATTCCCGACAGTGATTTGATTATCTCTACATGGCAGTCGATCTATGACATGCCAAAAAAATATTTTGCGCAGTTTGATTTTATCATTGGCGACGAAGCGCATACCTTTAAAGCCAAATCTCTTACATCTATCATGACCAAGTTAATTAACTGTGATGTGCGTATTGGCACAACAGGTACACTTGATGATAGTAAAGTAAACAAGTTAGTCCTTGAAGGATTGTTTGGTCCGACATTTAAAGTTATTTCTACCAAAGAACTCATTGAACGCAAACAATTAGCCAATTTCAGTATCAAGTGTATTGTATTGAAGTATCCTGAGATTGTATGCAAGACTGTTAAGGGATTTACTTATCAGGATGAAATGGCTTTTCTGGTTCAACACGAAGGTCGTAATAGATTCATTACTGATCTTGCATTAAATCTTAAAGGCAATAGTCTCGTTTTATTTACTTATGTTGAGAAACACGGTAAACTTCTATATGAATGGATAACTGAAAAAGCAAATGGGCGAAAAGTATTCTTTATTCATGGTGGGGTTGAAGCAGAAGATCGCGAAGCAGTAAGACATATTACTGAACAAGAAAACGATGCGATCATTGTAGCAAGTTACGGAACATTTTCGACTGGTGTAAACATTCGCAACCTACATAATATAATATTTTCCTCACCAACAAAAAGTAAGATTCGAGCATTACAGTCTATCGGTCGTGTGTTGCGTTTAGGTGAAAACAAAGATGCTGCTACGCTATACGATATCGCTGACGATCTGCGTTATGGTCCTTATACAAACTTCACATTGAAGCATTACGAGGAACGAGTGAAGATCTATAGTGAAGAAAAATTTCCTTTCGCAACTAACAATGTAAGGATAACCTAATGCCAAACCAAAAAAAATTAAAGTTTGTCCGTTTTAGATCTATTCCTGATGATATTATTGGGTATGTTACCCATAAAGATGATTGTATTGTGATTGAAATGCCGCTCAGGGTTGATGTTGAAACTATCTTTGAAGAAAATCGACAACTGCTTTTAATGAACGAATATTTACCGCAGTCTATACTTGACATTCAGGAAGTAGAGTTTTATAATGATGAGGTGCTATTAATAGCGCCAGTGAAACAAGAATTCGTTGAGCAGTACGAATATGTTGCAGATTTCTTCTATAGCAATAAGCACAAATTAAGTATTCCGCAAAAGAAAGAATCGAATTCAAAGAATGCAACTCAAATGGATGAAAAAGTTGAGAAGGTTGTTTCTATTCTTGAAGCAATGGCAAACAAAAAGGATAAACCAGTACACTAATTATGGCTAAGAATCACTACATCAATAATAAAGACTTCCTCAAAGAGATGACGAAGTATCGCATATCAATTCGTAAGGCTAAGAGGTTGGGTTTACCAAAACCGCAAATCCCAAGATATGTCGCTGAATGCTTTATGAAGATTGCTGAGAATCTTTCACATAAGCCAAACTTCTTGTCGTATACTTTTAGAGACGAAATGGTTGCCGATGCAATTGAAAACTGCGTGATGTATGTTGACAATTTTGACCCCGCGAAATCTAGCAACCCATTTGCTTATTTCACACAAATAACTTATTATGCATTCTTACGTCGTATCCAAAAAGAGAAGAAGCAACTATATGTCAAATACAAATCAACTGAAACTGCTGGAATACTCGATGAGTTCGAACTCAATGAAAATGAGGATGGAACTTTCCGCCAATTCGAACTGTATGAAAACATTTCCGAATTCATACAAAATTACGAAAACGCTCGGAAAGAAAAGAAAGCCAAGAAAGCCGCAGGAATAGAAAAGTTTGTTGATGAGGATGTAGTTAAGTGAGTAAGATAGCAATACTTGGGGATACTCATTTTGGGATGAGAGGCGATAGCATTGCCTTTCATAATCATTATCGTGAGTTTTATAGTAAACATTTTTTTCCGTATTTGGTGCAACATGGAATTAGGACCATATTTCAATTGGGTGACTTATTTGATCGTCGGAAGTATATTTCTTTTCAATCTCTTGCTCTTAGCCGCAGGTATTTTTTTGATGAGATATATCGGCTTGATCTAGAACTGCATACTCTTCTAGGCAATCATGACATCACATTTAAAAATACTTTGGAGATTAATTCCCCAGAGTTATTGCTTCAAGATTATACAAATGTGTATGTTTACAATGAACCATGTTCATGGAACGGTATCGATATTATTCCTTGGATCTGTAAAGATAACGAGAAACAAATCCTAGAGTTTATTCAAAACAGCAACAATGATGTTTGCTTTGGTCATTTCGAACTTGCTGGATTTGAGATGGATCGTGGCAATATTTGTCATGAAGGCATGGATCCTGTAACATTGAACAAATATGATCTTGTTCTTTCAGGACACTTTCATCATAAGAGTAACAATGGAAGTATTGTATATGTTGGCACTCCAGGTGAAATGACTTGGTCAGATTTTAACGACGAGCGTGGATTCCATATCTACGACACTGAGACTCGTCAGTTAGAGTTTATAAAGAACCCATTACAAATGTTCTACAAGATTCAGTATAACGATGATGAATTGTTTTACAATGATTTGGTAAATGCAGACTATTCTCATCTCACGAATAAGTATGTTAAGATTGTAGTTGAAAAACGCAATAACTCATTTTTGTTTGACACTCTATTGGATACACTTACGAAAGTAAATCCACTAGAGGTTTCAGTCGTTGAGGATTTTTCACATCTTAATGAAAATGTAGAAGTTGATGTTGACCAAGCAGAAGATACAATATCAATTTTAAACAAGTATGTTGATGGTTTGACTTTACCTGTAGAATCAGATAAGATTAAGACTGTACTGCGCGATGTATACAACGAAGCCGTTTCTATGGAGACGCTGTGATTTTATTTAAAAGTGTTAGATATCGAAATTTCCTTTCTACGGGAAATGTCTTTACTGAGATTCCTCTGAATGAAAACGCCACGACGCTAATCGTTGGTGAAAACGGTGCTGGAAAGTCGACTTTCTTGGACGCCATCACATTCTCATTGTTTGGCAAGCCATTCCGCAATATTAACAAACCTCAACTCATCAACTCAGTCAACGAAAAAGATTGCGTTGTTGAAGTTGAGTTTGATATTGGCAAGAAGTCATATAAAGTCATTCGTGGCATCAAACCAAATGTGTTTGAGATCTATTGCGATGGCGATCTTTTAAATCAAGACGCCAAGGCAAAAGATTATCAGGACCATCTTGAAAAGATTATTCTCAAGATGAACTACAAGTCATTCACGCAAATTGTTATTCTCGGATCGACTAACTTTACTCCGTTCATGCAGTTGTCAGCATCTGATCGTCGCACTGTGATTGAAGATCTATTAGACATTCAGATCTTTTCTGCGATGAATGTGATTGTTAAGAGTAAGATTCATACTCTGAAAGACGAAGCAGCGCAACTCAAGATTCAAATTGATAATACTAAAGATAAAATTGAACTACACAAGAAACATCTTGACGAACTCAAGAAAAATACAAAAGAAATCGTAGACGCAAAGAAACAAGAAGTGACTGAGAACACGGAATCGCTTTCAGCACTTGAAGTCGAAGCAACTGATAAAGAAACTCAAATTGAGAATCTATTAACTGAAGTGTCAGATGATGATTCAACCAGTAAGAAGTTTACGAAACTAAATCAACTTGAAGCCAAGATTGAAGGGAATATCCAGAAACTCGAGAAAGATATCGAGTTCTATTCTGTAAATTCAACTTGCCCAACCTGCGACCAAGACATTAATAACAAAGAAGAAAAAGTGCATACCTGTAATAGTAAAATTACAGAACTTACTGAAGGTCTAAGCAAACTAAAGGTGGAGAGTGATGCTGTTCTACAACGAATCCAAAGTATCAAGGCAACTCAAAAAGAACTCAAGACTCTTGAACAAGATCTTGTGCGCATCAATACTTCTCGCAAGCAGGTTCGAAACTACATTGCGAAACTTGAAAAAGAGATTGATGACATAGAAAGCAAACCAGCCATGAGCGATGAGTTTAAGGCTCAGTCAAAAGAGTTATTAAACGCATTACAAACATATATCGAAAAAAGAAAAGAAGTATCTGAACAAACACAAAATTATGATATTGTCGCGCAGCTGCTTAAAGATGGCGGGATTAAGTCGAAAATCATTAAGCAATATGTTCCA
>Ga0208202_1000110_pt1 | contig 19930 bp, 17 predicted proteins | sample LakMenEpi27Aug08_FD_150738 | JGI IMG/M metagenome (GOLD analysis project Ga0208202, IMG submission 150738) | Freshwater microbial communities from Lake Mendota, WI - 27AUG2008 deep hole epilimnion (SPAdes) | ecosystem: Environmental > Aquatic > Freshwater > Lake > Epilimnion/Euphotic zone ... | reverse complement strand
ATGGCGCGTTTCGGCCTCTCCGCCCTCCAGTCGATGCTGCGGCCGCGGGGCACGGGACGGGCCGAGGCCCCACCAGCCAGCTGGAGCCGGGCCTTCGGCCTGGGCTGGGAGCGGCCCTACACGGTGCGCTACGCCAGCAACCTCGACGACGGCCCCAACCACGGCATGCCCCTGGGGGGCTTCGGGGCAGGCTGCATCGGCCGCGCCCCCGACGGCTCCTTCAACCTCTGGCACCTGGACGGCGGCGAGCACTGGTTCGGCACCCTGCCCGACTGCCAGTTCGCCCTGTACGAGAGCGATGGCAGCCGCAGCCGCGCCCATGCCCTGGCGGTGAAGCCCGCCGCCGACGCCTCCCGGCCCGAGGCGGGCGAACCCCTGCCGGCCTGGGACTGGTATCCCGCCAGCAGCGCCGAGCACCGCACCGGCACCTACGCCGCCCGCTACCCCCTCAGCAGCACCCACTACACGGGCGTGTTCCAGGCCGAGGTGAGTTGTGAGGCCTTCAGCCCGATCCTGCCGGGCGACTACCAGCGCAGCAGCTACCCGCTGGCGGTGTTCGTGTGGACCCTGCACAACCCCAGCCGCCAGCCCCTGGATCTCTCCCTGCTGCTCAGCTGGCGCAACACCACCGGCTGGTTCACCAACACCGATCCCACAGCAGCAGTCACGTTCCGCGATGACGGCAGCCCGGAGCACAACTACGTGCCGGCGATCGGCCACAGCCGTGGCCAGCGCAACCGCTGGGTGGACGACGGCATCCTCAAGGGGGTACTGCTGGAGGGCGAGGTCAGCGCGCCGATCGCCGAGGGCCAGGGCCAGTGGTGCATCGCCACCGACGCCGGCCTGGAGGCGCGCCACCCGGGCCTCACGATCCAGCGCTGCAGCCGCTGGAACCCTGCGGGCGATGGCGCCGAGCTGTGGGGGCCCTTCGCCGCCAACGGCTCCATTCCCGAGAGCAACAACGACCGCGCCAGCGGCAGCAACGACCCGGCCAGCGCCGCCCTGGCCGTGCGCTGCCGGCTGGAGCCCGACGAAACGATTGAGATCCCGCTGGTGATCAGCTGGGACCTGCCGGTCACGGCCTTCGCCACCGGCACGCGCTGCCTGCGCCGCTACACCGACTTCCACGGCGGCGAGGGCAACGCCGCAGCCGCCCTCGCCACCGAGGCGTTGCGCGAGTGGCGCGACTGGCACGCCGCGATCGAGGCCTGGCAAAAGCCGGTGCTGGAGCGCGCAGACCTGCCGGAGCCCCTGCGCATGGCCCTGTTCAACGAGCTTTACGACCTGGCCTCCGGCGGCAGCCTCTGGAGCGCCGCCAGCCCGGAGGATCCGGTGGGTCGCTTCGGGGTGCTGGAGTGCCTCGACTATGCCTGGTACGAGAGCCTGGACGTGCGTCTCTACGGCTCCTTTGCCCTGCTGCAGCTGTGGCCGGAGCTCGACAAGAGCGTGCTGCGCAGCTTCGCCCGGGCCATCCCCGCCGCCGACGCCACGCTGCGGCCGATCGGCTGGTACTTCACCCAGGGCAAGGGCCGCGTCGAGGCCCCCCGCAAGGTGGCCGGCGCCACCCCCCACGACCTGGGCGCCCCCAACGAGCGCCCCTGGGATGCCAGCAACTACACCGCCTACCAGGACTGCAACCTCTGGAAGGACCTGGCCAGCGACTTCGTGCTGCAGGTGTGGCGCACCTTCAGGCTGGCCCCCAGCGGCGAGGACCTGAGCTTCCTGGCCGACTGCTGGCCCGCCGCCGTGCAGGCCCTGCGCTACCTGAAAACCTTCGATGCCAATGGCGACGGCCTTCCCGACAACGGCGGCGCGCCGGACCAGACCTTCGACGACTGGCCGCTCAAGGGCGTGAGCGCCTACTGCGGCGCCCTCTGGATCGCGGCGCTGGAGGCGGCGTTGGCCATGGGCCAGCGGCTGCAACTGGAGCTGGGGCTCGACACCTCCGGCGAGCAGCGGCAGTTCAGCAGCTGGCTCGAGCAGAGCCGCGCCAACTTCGACCGCCTGCTCTGGAACGGCGAGTACTACAACATCGACGCCGAGAGCGGCACACCGGTGGTGATGGCCGACCAGCTCTGCGGCGACTTCTACGCCCGCCTGCTCGGCCTGCCCGCTGTGGTGGCCGACGAGCGGGCCCAGAGCGCCCTGAAAGCAGTGAAGGAGGCCTGTTTCGAGGGCTTCGCGGGCGGAACACTGGGGGCAGCCAACGGCCTGCGCCGCGACGGCACCCCCCTCGATCCCAACGGCACCCACCCGCTGGAGGTGTGGACCGGCATCAACTTCGGCCTGGCCGCCTACTACCGGCTGATGGGCGACACCGCCACCGCCCTGGCGATCACCGGCGCCGTGGTGGAGCAGGTGTACGGCGGCGGCCTGCAGTTCCGCACCCCCGAAGCGATCACCGGCGTGAACACCTTCCGCGCCTGCCACTACCTGCGGGCGATGGCGATCTGGGCCCTGTGGGCCACCCACACCGGCTGGCAGCCGATTCCGGGAGCCGAGCGACAGCCGTGTGCAGAGCGACAGCCATGTGCCGAGCGACAGCCATGTGCCGAGCGACAGCCATGTGCCGAGCGACAGCCGTGAGCATCAAAGGTTTGCTGGCAGTTCTGTTCGCCCTGCTGCTGGCCCTGGCCCAGCCGCTGCCGGCCCAGGCCCTGCTGCACAACCACCCGGACGAGAACGGCACACCGGTGCTGCGCAGCCTGGAGAGCCTGCGCGATCTGGACTACCAGAGCTGGCAGCTGGTGGCCTACCGGGAGGGCCCACCCGGCGGCCCGCTCCGCCTGCGGGTGGTGGGCTTCCCGGGCAAGGTGCGGCTCGACCACCCCACCGCCCTGCTGGTGCGCAGCGGCCGGCACATCTGGCAGCTGGAGGACATCACCCTGGCCAACCCCAAGCTGGCCGGCGACGGCCGCGCCGCCGCCGCCGAGTTCAACCTGGCCCCCCTGCTGGCCGACCTCGACCGCAACCGCCCCCTGCGCCTGCAGCTGCCGGGCGTGTTCGTGGAGCTGCCCGTGCCCCCCTACGTGGTGGCGGAGTGGCGCTCCCTGTTGCATTCCTGAGCTGGCGTCAGCTCCCTTCACGGGGGCCCGGTTCCTGGAGGTTCGCGCTGTCACGATCCCGCTCCCAGTTGATCACCATCCCGGCCAGCGGCATCGCCAGAAAAATCCCCAGCAGGCCGGCGATGCGTTCACCGAGGAACAAGGCCAGGAACACCACCAGGGGCGGAATCGAGAGCGCGTGGCCCATCACCCGAGGCTGGATCACGTTGTCCTGAATCTGCTGCAGCAACACAGACACGGCCAGCACAGCCAACGCCAGCCCGTATCCCTGGATCGTCAGCACAACGATGCTGATGGTGATCACCCCGATCGTGGCGCCGATCCCGGGAATCGCATCGAGCAGCCCCACCACCAGGGCCAGGATCAGGGCGAACTTCACACCCAGCAGGCTGAAGGCCAGCAGGCTGGAGCCGGCGAGAAACAGCATCAGGGTGATCTGGCCGCTGAGAAAGCCGAGCACGTTGCGACGCACGCTGCGGTGCACGGTGCCGCGCAGCTGCGGCGGCAGCAGCTGGAGCAGGGAACGCCACAGCCGGCCGTTGTCCACGAGCATGTAGATCACCAGCACAACCAGGATCACCGCGCCGAGCACGTTGCCCACGGCGCCCCCCAGCAGACCGATGCCGGTGTCGAAGTTGGAGCGCACCAGCCCCACGATCCCTTCGAGGTCCAGCTGATCGAGGTAGGCCCCCAGCTGGCCGCGGAAGGGGAGCTGGGGATCGGCGACCACGTCCTCCAGCTGGGCCAACAGCTGGCTGGCCTGACTCACCAGCTGCACCCCCAGCACCCAGGCCAGGGCCAGCCCCGCGGCCAGGGCTCCCACCACGGTGAGGGCGATGGCCGCCGGCCGCGGCAGCCGCCGGCTCAACCAGCACACCGGCAGGTTGAGCAGCACCGCCAGCGCCGCCGCCGCACTGAACAGCACCAGCACCACCTGGAAGGTGGCGAACACCTGCATGGCGGCCCAGCCACTGGCCACCAGCAGCAGAAAACGCAGCAGCTGGGGGTTGGAGGGGAGCCGCCACTCCTGCCTGGCCATGAGGTGGGGTGCGGACGCAACCCACCTTGACCGAGACGGACGGCGCCCTTGCGTCAGGCTGGTCACCATGACGGCCGCCCCCCCTTCCCCCGCAGCGGATGCCAGGCCCTGGCTGCCCTGGATGCGCCGGGCCCTGCAGCTCGCCGAGCTGGGGCGCGGCCGCACCAGCCCCAACCCGCTGGTGGGGGCGGTGGTGCTCGATGCCGGCGGCCAGCTGGTGGGGGAGGGGTACCACGCCCGGGCCGGCGAGCCCCACGCCGAGGTGGGCGCCCTGGCCCAGGCGGGCGAGCGGGCCCGGGGCGGCACGTTGGTGGTGACCCTGGAGCCCTGCTGCCACCACGGCCGCACGCCCCCCTGCAGCCAGGCGGTGATCGCCGCCGGCATCGCCCGGGTGGTGGTGGCGATGGCCGACCCCAACCCGCAGGTGGGTGGTGGCGGCCTGGTGGAGCTGCGGGCGGCGGGGATCGAGGTGCTCACGGGGGTGGCCGAGGAGGACGCCCGCACCCTCAACCGCGCCTTCTGCCACCGCATCACCAGCGGCCGGCCCCTGGGCATCCTCAAGTGGGCGATGAGCCTCGATGGCCGCACCGCCCTGACCAACGGCGCCAGCCAGTGGATCAGCGGCCCCGAGGCCCGCTCCTGGGTGCACCAGCTGCGCGCCCAGTGCGACGCGGTGATCGTGGGCGGCGGCACCGTCCGGGCCGACGATCCCCTGCTCACCAGCCGCGGCCGCCGCGATCCGGAACCCCTGCGGGTGGTGCTCAGCCGCGGCCTCGATCTGCCGGCCGAGGCCCAGTTGTGGCGGCAGGAGCAGGCCCCCACCCTGGTGGCCCACAGCTATGGCGCCCCCAGCCAGGCCCGCTTCCAGCTCGACCGCCTCGGCGTGGAGCGGCTGGTACTGGCCGACTGTGGCCCCAAGGCCCTGCTGGAGGAGCTGGCGCGGCGGGGCTGCAACCAGGTGCTGTGGGAGTGCGGGCCGGAGCTGGCGGCGGCGGCCCTGCGCCAGGGCTGCGTGCAGGAGCTGGCGGCGGTGATCGCCCCCAAGCTCCTGGGCGGCATCCCGGCCCGCACCCCGCTGGGCGATCTGGGCCTGGAGACCATGGCTCAGGTGCACCCCTGGCACAGTGCCCAACGCAGCCTCCTGGGCCCCGACCTGCTCTGGCGCCTGCGGCAACCGGGCTGCTGAGAGGTCCGGAAGGTCGTTGTCTTCCTGAAGGTCACTGTCTCCCGCGTGCCGATGCCCACCACCCTGCCCAGCACCCTCACCATTCCCCCCGAGCTGGTGCTGCCGCTCGACCTGCAGATCCCACTGGGGGGCCTGCTGCTGGCCCTGCTCAGCTGGCTGGGGCTGGAGGTGGTGGGGCGCCGCTGCCGCCCCCGCTCGCTGCTGCGCGGCCTGCTGCTCACCAGCCGCCTGAGCGTGGCCCTCACCTGCCTGCTGGCGGGCCTGGGCTGGTGGCTGGGCCTGCTGCTCGACCCGGTGGTGATCAATCTGGAGCGCGACGGCCACGAGGTGCGCGAGCTGCTGGTGGCCCTGGGCGTGGCCTGGACGCTGCTGCGCTGGCACAGCGAACTGCGCAGCAACCGCGAGCGCTACGCCGCGGAGATCCTGCCCCGCCTCAACGAGCAGGACCGCCACTTCCTGTTCGATGTGCTGCAGAAGCTGATCAGCATCGCCATCTGGGCGATCGTGATCGTGGAGCTGATGCGGCTGGTGGGCCTGTCGGCGGCGGTGCTGGTGACCGCCGGCGGCTTCGGCGCGGCGGCGGTGGGCTTCGGGGCGCAGGGGATCGTGTCCAATTCCCTCAGCGGCCTGAGCCTGTATGTGAACCGCCCGTTCATCGTGGACGACTTCATCGAGATCCCCTCCGAGCAGCTCTCGGGCACGGTGGAGGAGATCGGCTGGTTCTACACGCGCCTGCGCAGCCGCGACCGCCAGCCGGTATACGTGCCGAACACGATCTTCACCAGCTCACCGGTGATCAACAACACGGCGGTCGACAACCGGCGGGTGTGGATCGATTTCAGCCTCAGCTACGCCGACCGGCCGCGCGTCCCGGCGATCGTGGCCGAGCTGGAGCAGCTGCTGGCCGGCCACCCGGGCGTGGCCCAGCAGAAGACCCGGGCCGTGCACTTCACCGGCTACGGCGAGAGCGGCCTCAACCTGCGCCTGCTCTGCCACAGCACGGGCCACAGCATGGAAGAGGGCTGGGCCCTGCAGCAGGAGCTGCTGCTCGCCATCGGCACGGTGGTGGAGCGCCACGGCGGCTCCATGCCCTTCCCCACCCGAACCCTGTTCACAGCCAACCCGCTCACACCAGCTCCGGGTGAAGCGGATCACCCTTGAACGGGCCCTGCACCCGGGAGGTGATCCAGCCGCCGTAGAAGCCGCCGGGCTGGGGAATCACCCGCTCATCGTCGATCCAGCAGCCGTCCATCAGGGCCGGATAGAGGGCATACCAGCCGGCCAGGGGGGCGAAGGCCGGCGTGGGGTCGGGGTAGGTCCACACCGCCCGGCTGAGGCGGCGCTCGCCGGCACCGCCGGGATCAAGCACCACGTCGAAGTAGCGGGCCACCCCCTTCCACTCGCAGAAGCTGCGGCCGGGGGCGGGCTGCAGCAGCTCCAGCCGCAGGGCCTCGGGCGGTAGGTAGTAGGTGGGCGGATGGAAGGTCTCGAGCACCCGCAGGGAGCGGCGGGTGTCGACCAGCAGCTGGCCCAATGCCTCCACCCGCACGTGCTCCGTGCTGGCCACCAGGGCCGGCGGCCGCGGGTAGGCGGCCACCGGCTCGGGGGCCTGGGGTTGGGCGGTCATGGCGGCTCCAGGCTGAGGCTGAGTTGCTGGCGGTCTACCGCAGCTGGGCCGGCGGCTGGGGCTATGGCGGCCGAGGGGCTGGCAGCGATCGGCTCGATCAACCAACCGGCCGGATCCCAGGGCTCCAGCAGCGGCTCCAGAGCGCGCAGCTCGGCGCCATGCACCGGCGCCAGCCAGGCCTCCTCCAGGCCGTCGGGGATCAGCACCGGCATGCGCTCGTGGATCGGCGCGATCAGGGCATTGGGCCGGGTGGTGAGGATGCAGCAGCTGTCGAGCTGGCTGCCGTCGGCCCCCAGCCAGCGCTCCCACAGCCCCGCCAGCCAGAACGGCGCCCGATCGCGGCGGGCGATGCGCTGGCCCTTCTCGAAGAAGGCGTCGGCCGGGATCAGGCAGCGGTGGTGGCGCCAGGGACCGCGGAAGCTGGCCTTCTCGGCCACGGTTTCGCTGCGGGCATTGATCGGACGAGGCGCGCCAGCCGGATCCTTCACCCAGGCCGGCAGCAGGCCCCACACCGCGAAGCTCACCTCCAGTCGGCCCTGCTGCTGACGCTGGATCAGCAGCGGCTCGCCCGGCCGGATCAGGGGCCGGGGGGCGTAGTGCTCGGCCAGCTGGGGCGGCAGCTGCCCCTGCAGCCGCGGCAGCAGCCGGTCGATGGCGGTGGTGAGCGAGAAGCGGCCACACATGGTTCCAGTGTGGCGCCCATTCGGTTTCCCACCCCGCATGCCGCCCCGCCAGGGAGGCGAGGGGTGGGACGCCACCCCTAGCCTGGGCCGAGCTGTAACGGCCGTGCGCCATGCCCATCCGCCAGGACGACAACCGCCCCAGCCGGCGCTTCGGGCTGATCAACCTGGTGCTGATCGGCTTCGGCGTGCTGCTGCTGTTCAGCAACTTCCTGCCCAATCAGGGCAACCAGGTGCCGCGGGTGCCCTACTCGCTGTTCATCGATCAGGTGAACGATGACAACGTGCGCCGGGCCTACATCACCTCCGACCAGATCCGCTACGAACTCAAGGAAGCGCCGGAGGAAGGCGCGCCTTCGGTGCTGGCCACCACACCGATCTTCGACATGGAGCTGCCCCAGCGGCTCGAGCAGCACGGGGTGGAATTCGCCGCGGCCCCGCCCCAGAAGCCCAATATCTTCACCACCATCCTCAGCTGGGTGGTGCCGCCGCTGATCTTCATCCTGGTGCTGCAGTTCTTTGCCCGCCGCAGCGGCATGGGCGGCGCCCAGGGGGCATTGAGCTTCACCAAGAGCAAGGCCAAGGTGTACGTGCCCGACGAGGAATCGCGGGTGACGTTTGCCGATGTGGCCGGGGTGGATGAGGCCAAAGCTGAGCTGGCCGAGATCGTGGATTTCCTCAAGAAGCCTGAGCGCTACGCCGCCATCGGCGCCCGCATCCCCAAGGGCGTGTTGCTGGTGGGCCCACCGGGCACGGGCAAAACCCTGCTCTCCAAGGCCGTGGCAGGTGAAGCGGGCGTGCCCTTCTTCATCATCAGCGGCTCGGAGTTCGTGGAGCTGTTCGTGGGCGCCGGCGCCGCCCGCGTGCGTGACCTGTTCGAAGAAGCCAAGAAGAAGGCGCCCTGCATCATCTTCATCGACGAACTCGATGCCATCGGCAAGAGCCGCTCCGGCTCGATGGGCGTGGTGGGCGGCAACGACGAGCGCGAGCAAACGCTCAACCAGCTGCTCACGGAGATGGACGGCTTCGCCGGCAAGGACAAGCCGGTGATCGTGCTGGCGGCCACCAACCAGCCTGAAACCCTCGACGCCGCGCTGTTGCGGCCCGGCCGCTTCGACCGTCAGGTGCTGGTGGACCGGCCCGACCTCTCTGGCCGTCGCATGATTCTCGGGATCTATGCGAACAAGGTGAAGCTGGCCGAGGGCGTGGATCTCGACCGCATCGCCCAGGCCACAGCAGGGTTTGCCGGAGCGGATCTGGCCAACCTGGTGAACGAGGCGGCCCTGCTGGCCGCCCGGGTGAACCGCACCACCGTGGAGCAGGGCGACCTCAACGAGGCGATCGAGCGGGTGGTGGCCGGCCTGGAGAAGAAGAGTCGGGTGCTCCAGGCCGACGAGAAGAAGGTGGTGGCGTATCACGAGGTGGGCCACGCGATCGTGGGGCACCTGATGCCCGGCGGCAGCAAGGTGGCCAAGATCTCGATCGTGCCCCGCGGCATGAGCGCCCTGGGCTACACCCTGCAGCTGCCCACAGAGGAGCGCTTCCTCAACTCCAAGGAGGATTTGGAAGGACAGATCGCCACCCTGCTGGGCGGCCGCAGCGCCGAGGAAGTGGTGTTCGGCGCGGTGACCACCGGCGCCGCCAACGACCTGCAGCGCGCCACCGACATCGCCGAGCAGATGGTGGGCACCTACGGCATGAGTGAGACCCTCGGACCCCTCGCCTACGACAAGCAGGGCGGCAGCCGCTTCCTCGGCGGGCCCAGCAACCCACGGCGGGTGGTGAGCGACGCCACCGCCCAGGCAATCGACCGGGAGGTGCGTGGCCTGGTGGATCGCGCCCACGACCGGGCTCTCTCGATCCTGAACCACAACCGCGACCTGCTGGAGCGCATCTCCCAGGAGATCCTCGACAAGGAGGTGATCGAGGGCGACGAACTCAAGGGTCTGCTGGCCGAGAGCGTGCTGCCCGCCGAAGCCCAGCTGGCGGCCTGAGCGGCCCGACTTGACGGCGGGTCCGCCGATGGCCGATAAGGGTTGTTTGAGACCGGCCGATGCAAGGCGCCGCCTCCACCCCCCTGCCCCCTGCTCTGGCCGAGCTGCGCGGCCGGGATCTGCTCTCCTCGGCCGACCTCACCACTGAGCAGACCCGGGCACTGCTGCAGCTGGCGGTTGATCTCAAGACGGGCCGCAGCAGCATCGACCTGGGCGGCCGCAGCCTCGGCCTGATCTTCACCAAGTCGTCCACCCGCACGCGGGTGAGCTTCACCGTGGCAATGGCGCGGCTGGGCGGCCAGACCATCGATCTGAACCCCCAGGTGAGCCAGGTGGGCCGGGGGGAGCCGGTGGCCGACACCGCCCGGGTGCTGAGCCGCTATGTGGACGCCCTGGCGATCCGCACCTTCGCCCAGAGTGAACTCGAGGAGTACGCCCACTGGGCCTCGATCCCGGTGATCAACGCCCTCACCGACCTGGAGCACCCCTGCCAGGCCCTGGCCGACTACCTCACCCTGCAGGAGGCCTTCGGTGGGCTGCAGGGCCTCACGCTCAGCTATGTGGGCGACGGCAACAACGTGGCCCACTCGCTGCTGCTCTGCGGCGCCCTGCTGGGGGTGAACGTGCGCATCGGCTGCCCCGTGGGCTTCGAGCCCGATGCCGGCGTGCTGGAGCGCGCGCAGGCGCTGGCCACCGCCAGCGGCGCCACGGTGGAGGTGCTGCACGAGCCGGTGGCGGCGGTGCGCGGCGCCCACGCCCTCTACACCGACGTATGGGCCTCGATGGGCCAGGAGGAGGAGAAGGCCGAGCGCGAGCGGGCCTTCGCCGGCTGGTGCCTGGATGAGGCGCTGATCGCCGAGGCCGACAGCCGGGCGATCGTGCTGCACTGCCTGCCGGCCTACCGGGGGCTGGAGATCAGCGCCGGAGCGATCGAAGGGCCCAGCAGCCGGGTGTTCGACCAGGCCGAGAACCGCCTGCACGCCCAGCAGGCCCTGCTGGCGGCCCTGCTGGCCGGCGCCTGAACCAGACCAGACCAACTCAAGCCACGACAGACCCTTCCACAACCGGCCTTTACAAAACGGCCACCAGGCGGTACATCTGTATCAGCGATTCCGGCTCCGTTGTCTGCCATGCCCGCCAACCAGCCCCAGCAGCCGCTCACGCCAGCCCAGCAGGAGCTGTACGACTGGTTGGCGGGCTACATCGGCGAGCACCGCCACAGCCCCTCGATCCGCCAGATGATGGAAGCGATGGGGCTGCGCTCGCCGGCGCCGATCCAGAGCCGGCTGCGCCACCTGCAGCAGAAGGGCTGGCTCACCTGGAAGGAGGGCCAGGCCCGCACCCTGCAGCTGCTGGGCGAGGCGGCAGCGGGCATTCCGGTGCTGGGGGCGGTGGCGGCCGGCGGCCTGGTGGAAACCTTCGACGACGTGCAGGAGAGCCTTGACCTGGCGCCGTTGCTGGCCACCCGCGGCCTGTTCGCCCTCACGGTGAACGGCGACTCAATGGTGGATGCCCACATCGCCGACGGCGACGTGGTGCTGCTGGAGCCCGTGCCTGATCCGGCGCGGCTGCGCAACGGCACGATCGTGAGCGCCCTGGTGGCGGGCAGCGGCACCACCCTCAAGCACTTCCAGCGCCAGGGCGGCACGGTGATCCTGGAGGCGGCCAACCCGGCCTATGCGCCGATTGAGCTGCCGGCCGAGCAGGTCACGGTGCAGGGCAAGCTGGTGGCGGTGTGGCGCCAGGTGTGAGCTCCGCCGCCGTGTAAGATTTCACCACGCCAGGCAAGGCCACCGGCCAGGGCTGAACGACCAGCGTTCCAGCCGCCTTGCGCGTACCCAAAGGGGCCATAGCTCAGCTGGTAGAGCACCTGCATGGCATGCAGGGGGTCAGCGGTTCGAATCCGCTTGGCTCCACTTCAAATTTGTTCATACCAAGAGAGCACGATCAAGCTCCTGCTACTGGGGGCTTCAGGCAGAAACGGCGTTTTTCAAACAGATTCAGCCGGACTATCTCTGGGTACAAAAAAGCAGCTCCAAGGAGCTGGCATTTCTGTATCAACTGAGCTACAACGACAAAAAACCTGGAACGGTTTCAGCTTTGAAGAGCTGAAACCGTTCCATTTAATGTTTCAGAGCTTGTAAGAATTGATCTTGCGCTTCAAACGGCGCGACCACAGGAGTGCAGAGCTTGCGCCCAGGATGGGCAGTGGGCCGGGAACAGCAACTGACACGTTGGCATTCCAGAAACCTGCATTCGTGTAAGGGAGATACTCGAAGATGGGAACAGGTGCATCATCACCTCCCGGGAAATTGTATCCCTCAAACTCATAGGAGGTGAGCAAGGGGGAGAAATCGGGGGTCCCACCCGCAGCAGCTAACACCGAGCCAGGAGATCCATCAAAAACCCCTGTTACGCCAACGACGTAACCGGCGAGCTGGTCAGGATCAACCGTGGGGCCTGTATTGGGAAGATCAACGTTGCTGTCGAGAGCCAACCAATAAAAGTTGCCGAACCCGGTGGGAGGAACTGCGCTGTCGGCCAGAACGAGATTAGGGTCGGTGGGGGCGAATTGCTTGGTAGCAAGTGGCGAATAAGTACCAAAGAAGGTAATGGGATCTAATACATACGACCACAGGGTTACTTCATAAGTGTTATTGGTAGCAACGTCGTTCCATCCAGGCTGGAATAGAAATCCGAGAGCATTGGCAAATACTTTATCGCTGGTTACATCAAAGAAGTAGCCAAAACTATTGGCGTCAGCCTCTGAAAATCCAAGGCCATCTGCATCAGTTACACTACGCAGAATGGGTGTAATAGAGCTGGGAGTGAGTGCGTGTGCTGGAGCACCACCTAAGACAGATAAACCAGCTACTGCCAGGAGAGGCAGTGCAGAGAACAGACGCCGCGATGAAAAAGTCACTGGAATAAAATTAAAAAAATGGTTGGGGAACGAGTTTTATCTATCTAGAGGGAGGCGGCGGAAAACTCGAGCGCTGATTGGAGAAGCTCTGGGTACTGAATCCAGTGAGCTGGCCGGTTTGGGGTGCACTCACAGACGGTGGAGGGAGGGGCTTGACCACAGTCGGCGCCGGCGGCGGTGGCGGTGGCGTGCTGGTGCTTGGCCTGCGCGCCATGGCGGGTGCAGCCACCAGGAAGGAACCGAAGGCCACCACAGCGATAGCAGCACCGAACCGGTTGCGAGAGCTAGGGACTGAAGGGAACATGGGTGAACTACAGCAGTAGTGCCAACCTAGCATAAGAAGTTATTTGCGAAATGCGGTTCATGGTTGGGAATGAAAATATCCGCTGCGCCAGTTGTCGCTCCAGCCCACGGTGAGCAGGCCTGACACGCCATAGGGTGTAGTCTCGAATACATCTGCGGCTGCCAGGTTCACGAAGATCGGCAGGTTGCGGAAGGGCACGTAGGAGAGGTTCACCACGGTGCTGCGGTTGCTCACACCGGCCGAAACGCCCAGGTTGGGCAGCACCTCCACCCCCGCCGCGGCGAAGAAGCCGCCTTCGGAGATCTGGAAATTGGAATCGATCTGGGCAAACCCCTTGCCGCCGCCACCCACGGTGACCTGCAACACCTGCTGGAACTGGGGATTGCGGGGGCGCAGGGGTGTGGCAAAGGTGAGGGCGCCGTAGGGGCTGCTGAAGCGGCTGCCAGGCTCATCGCCGTACTGGTAGAAGTCGATCACGCCACCGGCGGCGGCCACCTGCAGGTTCCAGCGGTTCACCAGCAGGCGGCCGGCCGAGACGCCGAAGCCACCGTTGGCATTGAAGTCCTTGATGCTGCCCGCACCCCAGTACACCTCCACGCCGATGGCACGCACGGGGTCACCGATCGCGAAGCCAACGTTCACCGAGCCATCGAGGAAGTCGCGCAGCTCCTGGTCTGCGTCGCCCCGGGTGCCGGCGGTGCCGGAGATGAAGTAGTCGCCCCAGCCGCCCACGTAGCCGGTGGGCTTGCCGCCACCGAGCGAGGGGCGTAGCCGATAGGGGCGCAGTGTGGGGGCCGCAGCCAGGGCTTCCGGGGGCTCCGGCTCCCCGGCCACCGGGGCTGGCAGTGGGGAGGCTGGCAGTGGAGCGGCGGCGGGCAACAGCCGTGAAGGGGGCGCCCCCTGGCCCACGGGCACCAGGCGGGTGGGGGGGGGCGTGATCTGCTGGGGTGCGGGGCGCACGTTCCAGCTGGGACCAGCGGGGGTGGTGAGGGCGGTGGGAGCCGCCAGAGCGAACAGCAGCAAAGGGCCTGGAGAGAGCACATTCTGCAGCTGGTTGGAATCAGCTTAAACCGAAACCCACGGGTGGAACCCGCTTTCAGCAGGTATGGTTCGAGGCGGAGAAGCGATTGATCAAAGCGAAGGGATGCGCGAACACAGGTCCAGCACCTCCCCATCAACTTCCCCAGACACTTCCCCAGACATCTCCCCAGACACTTCCCCAGCCGGCGCCCCCAACCCCCAGCCTGCCCCTGCAGATGGGGACAACTCTGGCCGGAAGCAGCGGCGGCAGCGCGGCCGATCGAAGGGACGGGCGTTGCTCTGCCCGGTGCACCCGGACACGCCCATTTCCGGCAACGGCCGCAAGTACTACCTGCACCTGATGCAGCCGGAGGAACTCAAGCAGCGGGGCATGAGCGACAAGCGGGCGCGGCTGGTGATCCAGGCCCACCCGGTGCTGGTGCTGAGCAACGAGTGGCTGGAGGAGCTGTTCTGCCCGGAGTGCGGCTCCAGCCGCTGGTGCCATGTGGTGCGCCACGACAAGGTGCGCCATGACGTGCGCTGGGCGCCCCGCGACCTGTGGCAGCAGGTGGCGCATGTGGATCCGTTGGTGCCCAACCCGAGCGTGAGCCAGTTCAGCCGGCGCTCGGCGCGGCGGGCGGCACTCAAGCGGGCCGACGGCAAACGCTACTTCGACCTGGGCTGAGCCTCGAGCCACTGTCCTGGGACATCGTGTTCGCTGCTTGACCCGATCAAGTCTGGTCAAGCGCGGGCAACACCATCGGCCACGCCTCCCCTGGCCTCAGTAAGCGTTGGTGGAGCGCAGGCGCAGCAGGGTCTTGAGCAGGATCTTCACGTCGAGCTTGAGGCTCCACTGGTTCTGGTAGCGCAGGTCGGCCTCCACGCGGCGGGCCATGGCTTCGAGGGTGGCGGTTTCACCGCGCCAGCCCTCCACCTGGGCCAGGCCGGTGATGCCGGGCCTGAAGGCATGGCGCTGCATGTAGCCGGGGATCTGGGTGCGATAGAGCTCGTTGTGCTGCACGGCATGGGGGCGGGGACCCACCAGGCTCATGTCGCCGCGCAGCACATTGAGCAGCTGGGGCAGCTCATCGAGGCTCCAGCGGCGCAGCAGCCGGCCCACGGGGGTGACGCGGGGGTCGTGGCGGCTGGCCTGGCGCAGGCCGGGCTGGTCGCCGGCCTCCATCACCCGCATGGTGCGGAACTTGAAAATACGGAAACGGCGGCCATCGAGGCCGTAGCGGTCCTGCAGGAACAGGATCGGGCCAGGGCTGGAGAGTTTCACGGCCAGGGCGAGCAGCAGCAGCAGCGGGCTGATCAGCACCAGGCCGAAGCCGGCCACGGCGAGATCGAAGGCACGTTTGAGCTGGCGATCGATCATGGATCTTTCGCCGCCCCAGAGGTCGATGCATGGCGTGTTGCCCACCGTGGTGATGCGGAAGCGCATCCCGGGCTGGGCCCAGCGGGGGGCATAGATCACCGGCAGACAGGTGTCGCCGAAGAAGCTGAGCAACTGGTCCATGCTCAGCCCGTCGCGGGGAACGTGACTGAAGACGATGCGATCGGCCGACTGGTGCTCGAGCCAGCGGCGCATCTCGGCCAGGCCCCCGCCGCAGGCGGGCAGCTGGGGGGGCTGGCCATCGGCCGGCTCGGGCACCGGGCTGAACCAGGCCACCAGGCGCAGCCCCATCCAGGGGGCGCCGAGCAGCTGGGCCTGGAAGGCGGCGGCCGACTCGGCCGTGCCCCAGTAGAGGATGGTGCGAGCATTGCCTCCGCGGCTGCGGTGGTTGCGCAGCAGCTTGCGCAGGCCCACATGGTTGAGCAGCAGCAGCAGCCAGGTGAGCAGGGCCCAGAGGGTGGTGTCCACCCGCGAGAACAGAGCGCTGCTCTTGGTGATGTAGGCCAGCAGCAACAGGCTTGTCACCACGGTGAGCCAGCGGCTGGTGACCCGCCGGGCCAGCAGCAGCAGGCTGGCCTGCCGAAAGCTGGCGTAGAGGTTGCCGGTCGGCAGGATCAAGGCAGTGAGGGTTAACACCCACAGCCAGCGGGGCAGCAACATGGGGAAGGGAGGCCCCGGCGATTGACCCACGATCAGAACAAACAGGCCGGCGGCGATCAGGGGATCCAGCAGCCGTTGCAGGCGAGAGAGGTCGTCGCCGTACTGGCGCAGCAAGCCACCGATCGGCGTGGAGAAACCGGTGGCGGAGGACGTCATCAGGCTGGAGTTGGTGCCGGGCAGAAGCCGGAGCTAGGAAGGCGTCCAGAACGGCCGGGAGACCGCGTTGGACAGGGAACCATTCTCTAGGACGTTTCGCTGAAGATCATGCCAATGCCACGGGAAACGCCATGAAACTGCTGCTGCTCAGCCTGAACTTCTCCCCGGAACCCGTGGGTATCGGGGTATACAGCGGCGACCTGGCGCGCTGGCTGGCGGATCGCGGCCACCGGGTGCGGGTGATCGCCGCTCCACCCTACTTTCCGCAGTGGCAGGCCCACGGCAACCGCTACCGGCAGGAGCAGAGCGGCGGCGTGGAGATCCTGCGCTGCCCGCTGTGGGTGCCGCGGCGGCCGAGCGGACTCACCCGGCTGTTGCACCTGGCCAGCTTCGCGCTCAGCAGCCTGCCGGTGCTGCTTTGGCAGTGGCGCTGGCGGCCGGATGTGGTGATCGCGGTGGCGCCGGCCTTCTTCTGTGCCCCGGGGGCGCTGCTGCTGGCGGCACTCTGCGGACGGGGCACGAGCAGCTGGCTGCACATCCAGGACTTCGAGCTGGATGCGGCCTTCGAGCTGGGGCTGTTGAAGGGCCGGCTGCTGCGCCGCCTGGCGGAACTGGGGGAGCGGCGCACGCTGCGGGGCTTTGGCCGGGTGAGCACGATCAGCGGGGCGATGGTGCGCCACGCGATCGCCAAGGGGGTGGCGCCGGAGCGGGCGCTGCTGTTGCCGAACTGGGTGGATCTGGAGGCGATCCAACCCCTGCCGGAGAGCGAGCGGGCCATGAACCCCTACCGGCGCGACCTGGACATCGGACCTGGGCAGCGGGTGCTGCTCTATTCGGGCTCGATGAACAAAAAGCAGGGGCTGGAGCTGCTGGTGGAGGCGATCGGGCGACTGGCGGACATGCCGGATCTGGTGTGGCTGCTGGCGGGCGAAGGACCGAGCAAGGCGGATCTGGCGGCAGCCACGGCGGGAATGGCCCACGTGCGGCTGCTGCCCCTGCAGCCGGCTGAGCGGCTGAACCACTGGCTCAACCTGGCGGATGTGCACCTGCTGCCGCAGAAGGCAGGGGCAGCGGATCTGGTGCTGCCCTCGAAGCTGCTGGGAATCCTGGCCAGCGGCCGGCCCGTGGTGGCCAGCTCACCGGCCAGCAGTGAGCTGGGCCAGATTGCCGAGCAGGCGGGGCTGCGGGTGGAGCCGGAGGATGGGGCGGCGTTTGCGGCGGCCGTGCGCCAGCTGCTGGCCGATGGCGACCTGCGGCGGCAGCGGGGGCAGGCGGCGCGGCAGCTGGCGGAGCGGCGCTACGGCCGCGAGGCGGTGCTGGGGCTGCTGGAGCGGGAGCTGGGCAGCGGGCAGGGATGATGCGCCCAGTCCGCACCCAGCTGAAGCGCCTGATCGCCCGTCTGCGCCTCTACCGGTTGGCAGCGCTGGTGTATGAGGGCTGGCGGCGCCTGGCGAGGCCCCACACCCACGGCGCTCTGGTGGCGGTGTGGCACGGGCCGGAGCTGCTGCTGGTGGAGAGCAGCTACCGGCGCAGCTGGAGCCTGCCGGGGGGCGGGATCGGCCAGGGTGAAACGGCGCGGCAGGCGGCGGTGCGCGAGCTGGCGGAGGAAGTGGGGCTGCGGGTGCGGGCGGAGCAGCTGCTGGAGCCCTGGCAGATCTGCGAGCGCGGCCCCGGCGGCTTGAACACGGTGACGATCTTTGCCCTGCCGCTGCGCACGCGGCCGCAGCTGGTGATCGACGGGCTGGAGATCGTGGCCGGCCACTGGCTCAGCCGGGAGCAGGCGTTGGCGCGGGAGCTGCCGGGCCACCTGCGCGCTTACCTGTTGGGCGATCGGGATCCGATCCGCCCCTGCAGCCGATAGAGCAGGGTGGCCGCCGTTTCGCGCAGGGCCAGGCGGTTGCGTTCGGCGGCGCTGAGCGGGGGCTCGGCGGCGAGGGGCTGCACCTGCAGGCCCTGGCGGGCGGCGGCGCCCACCAGCGGCAGCAACAGGGCCGGGCTGTGCAGCACGGTGAAGCAGGGCAATCAGAACGGCTCATGGGCCAGGGCGGCCAGCCGGCAGCAATGAGGGCGACAAATCGCCCTGGATGGCTTCATTCTGGAAACCCCGGATCCGCCAGACAGCCAAGCGACAGGGCCGCCTTGGCGAGTTGCTTGTCTGCTGTGATCAAGCGGGCACCATGCTTGAGCGCCAGGGCGAGGTAACTGGCGTCATAGACACTCAGCGAGAGGGCCATGGCTTGATCGAGCGCAGCGCAAGCGAGTTCACTGGCGCTGGTGAGCCGGAGCGGCAGCTGCAGCAGATCCGCCAGGAGGGCTCGGCCTTCATCCGCACTGAGCAATTGGCGCTGCACCTGTTTCAACAGCACCGAAGCGCATTCGAGCAGGCAGAGATCGGGAACCAACAACAAGGCATCGCCACTGCAGCCCCGCTGGATGGCGGGCTCCAGCGAAGGAGGCAGCGGACCATCAGCCAGATACAGCCTGAGCAGGGCAGAGGTATCCAGCACGACAAGATCGGATGGCGCTTGCGCTGCTGCAGCCATGCTTCAGCGGTTGCGGTCGGCCTGGAGATCGGCAGCCAGATCGGGGAAATGGCGCCCTGCCAGCACGGAGCGCCACTGCCGGGCTCGCTCCACAGCGCCTACCTCGGCGTAACGCACCTCCCGTTCAATCAGGAGCCGCACCTGCTCCTGCATGCTGCGGTGGTTGCGAGTGGCGAGCTGCCGCAGGCCCTCGTAGGTCTGATCCGACAGACCCCGCAAGCTCAATGATGGCATTGTGCTCTCCCGCGACTGATCTCATTATGACATCACGTCGGCGCCACCCGGCTCCCATTCTGGGGAACCATGGGCTTGAGCCAGAGGATGACTCCCGCTCGCAGCCTGGATGCTCTCAGGCTGTTGGCGGCCTCAGTTCATCCAGCAACACCGCCAGGGCTTCACTGAGTGCGCAACAAGGCATCCATCCTGGATTGAAGCGCGGCGAGTCGCCTGTTCTCTTGCCGCAGCTGCTCGGTTTCGCTCCTCAGCTGCTACGGCTTCGCCGGCCTGCGGCTACATTCGCTGCTCGTAGCCGGGATCCCGTCGCCAGTTGAGCAACTGCTACGCAGAAGCCTTCGGCTACGACAGCCACAAGCGCCACTGAGGCAGCAATGAACCAGACGCCCCATTGCTGAGGGAGCTGGAGCTTGGCGCCGGCGGGGAGGGAGATGTGGTCATAGGAGGAGAGCAGGGCGATCAGGGCAATAACAAGGCCGGCCAATCACGGGGCAAACCATGGCCTGGATCCAACCCTGGAGATCGAGGCAGCGGCGCCGGCGGGGCGGGCTCGGAGGGGTCGCCAAGCCTGGCGCAAATTCGGGTGATGGCTCGATCGGCACCAAAGCCCGAGGCTGTCAACCATCAATGATAGTACATGCGTACGCACCGGCGGCCCGTGTGGTGCACGGCTGCATGAGGAGGCGCTGAGCCTCACATCCGTCCCTGCAGCCAATACAGCACCGTGCCCGCCGACTCGCGCAGGGCAAGGCGGTTGCGTTCTGGGTCGCTGAGCTGGGGCTCGGCGGCGAGGGGCTGCACCTGGAGGCCCTGGCGGGTGAAGGCATGGCTGGCGCGGGGCAGCTGCCAGGGGTCGGTGATCAGCAACACAGGTGCGCCAGGGTGGTGCTGGCGCAGCCAGGCGGCGGTGCGGGTGGCGTTCTCCCAGGTGGTGCGGGCGCAGGAGTCGCCAGCGATGCGGCTGGGGGCGACACCGAGTTGCACGAGGCGCTCGGCGGTGGAGCGGGCGTCACCTGACACATACACGGCCACGGCCTTGCCCTGACGGAGGCGGGTTGCGGCGGCCTTGGTAGTGGCGGCGGCGATGGCGTCGCCGCGGCCGA
>Ga0208202_1000105_pt1 | contig 20250 bp, 27 predicted proteins | sample LakMenEpi27Aug08_FD_150738 | JGI IMG/M metagenome (GOLD analysis project Ga0208202, IMG submission 150738) | Freshwater microbial communities from Lake Mendota, WI - 27AUG2008 deep hole epilimnion (SPAdes) | ecosystem: Environmental > Aquatic > Freshwater > Lake > Epilimnion/Euphotic zone ... | reverse complement strand
TCCGCGAGCCAGTGCCGTCTTGCTTGATCCGCCAGCGGATCGTCTTGCCGTCCACCGGATTCGTCGGGTCAGCGAGCGTCACGTTGCCGGTGAGCGTGAGGTCGAAGATGTCGCCTGCACTGGCGTCGGTGGTGACGGTGGCGGCGTAGGTGAGGGTGGTGACGTGCGGCAGCACGCCGCCGACGAACTGGACAGGCGAGTCGAAAGTGATCGTCTGCGGCGCGGCCGTTTCATCGCCAAGCATGACGCTACGGAGCCTGCCCCCCTGCCAGTTCAGTTCGTAGCCGACGGCGCAGTGAAGCGAGATGCCGCTCGCCCCGCCGGTCAGATTGTCGAACGAGCCAACCGTGATCTGCGTACTATTGGGCAGCGTCACGCTGGCAAAGGTCACATCGTCGGTCGTGTTGAGGCTCTGGTCGTAGGACGAGCCGCCGCCAGAAGACGCGCTGCCGATGATCGTAATGCTCATGAGTCTCTTCGATCAGTACGCCTGGACGGCGAGAGTAGTGGACTGAGTTTCCGCGCAGATCGCGTAAATGCCGTTGTTCAGAATTGGCGAGTCATCCTGGTCGAGCAGGATCGCGGAACCGGGCTGCAAGACGATGCCGTTGCTGGTCGTCAGCGCGCTATCGTCCTGGAAAAGCATGAGATACGCTGCGCTGCTGCCGTTGTTTGAGATGGCTATGAAGCGATAGCCAGGAGAGCGAGGCGCAAGCACTGTCACCTGAGCTTCCTCAACCGCAATAGAATTGACCATGACTTACTCCTGCGGCAGGCTTGGATCGACGATTGCTGTGGTGTGGATTCTCATTGCGGTCCTGCTTGCGTCAGCCCACTTCCACACCGGGGCGCCTCGCGGAGCAGACACTTGATATGTTACCGCAACGCCGCCGATTGTGTCGGTAATGTAGTCGCCGCGCTCTGGATAGTCCATTGGCATATCGCCAGCAGACACGATAAAGTCGCGGCTTTCCCAGCGTTCAACGACGCCCATCTCTGTCTGCGTCTCAAAGACGCTCGACGAAATGGTGGCGAGGCACGGCGAGGTTACGCCATCACGCTTGTAGGACACATGGCGCGACAGATGCGCCCGCCGCATCCCGTCGAGCCATGCAGCACCATCCGCAAGGATGTCTGACATGGCTCACTCTTTGCTTCACGGGGTGAGCAGAACTTGGACGGCTGAGTCGCTCGTCCCAGCAGCGGCCACGACCTTGCCAACGTAGACGTTGGTGGAGGCCGTGCCAGTCACCTTGCTGGTCGAAGCGTCCCAGTAAACCTTCGCGCCCACGGTCAGGGCAGTGCCGGTGCCGGTCGCCTTGGGCATCGAGAAGATGCCAGCGATGGCGAGAGCGCCGAGTTTGTTGGCCGGGAGCGGACGATCCGCGATTCCGACGAGGTCGCCCTGCACGACCACGGCACCGAGCGCAACGTCGGAGCCGGGCGTGTAATCGACGCGGAAGCCTGGAGCGATGGGGGAAGCCACTTTACTTTCTCCTTACCGTGAGGGTTTCTGATGAATTGGTGTCGATCACGAACCGGCCATCTTGACACCGGCACGCGGCTCGACCATCGCCACGCCGAAGTCGAAGTAACCACGCATCTGGATGCCGAGCAGCGAGAAGTCGAGGTCAGCCTGCTCGACGGTCGGCTGCTGCACCCCGTTGAGGAACGCCACCTCGATAGTGGACAGGTCTTGCGGCGAGGCAAGGAGGTAGTAGGCAGCGGTCGAGTTGCCCGTGAACGACGAGTTCGACAGGTAAGGCGTCGTGATGATCTCGTACTTCCCGGCGTGCGGATTCGCGGTCGGGTACTTCGTGCTGGAGTTCGTGTCGCGAATCTCCGTGGCAGTCCGCAGTTGCAGGGCCTTGGCGTTGAGCGCCGTCGGCACCAGCAGGATCGAAGGCGACACCGCGAGCGGGTAGCCGTCATCGTCCGTCTGGTCGAGGAACAGGATCTCGGCGGCAGTGAGGCCGTCGATCCCGAACGCCGAGCCAGAGCCACTGCCGAGGTTCTTGTTGCCGCTCGTGAAGAACGTCGAGTTGTTGAGGAAGGCCGTCCAGAAGACCTCGTTGAGTTTCAGAGCCGCACCTCGCCCGATACGGGAAGGCACCGCCGTGATCGCACCGAGATCGTCGTTGATGATGTCCTCGCGGGTCACGTTCGTCGAGATGCCGTAGGTGCGAGCGGAGTTCTGGTACTTGACGTTCCCGGCAGCCGCCAGCTTGAACTCGTGCTTGCCGCTCATCTCTTCAAACTTGAAGCCGCCCGTCAGACGGTAGGAGGTGACGGTCTTGAAGTCGGCCACGGATCGCGTGGTGCTGACGCGCGACCAAGTGTTGTCGACCGTGGTGAAGCCCTGGAGGAGCGACTTGTTGACGGTCGCCGACAGGATGTCGGAGATGTCGTGCGTGGCGAACGCCGCTCGCAGGATCGGACGCGAGTACGACTCGTCGCGGAACGTGGTGCGACCTTCGTAGCCGTTGGCGCGGGCCGCCTCGACGAGCAGTTCGCCGAGTCCGATGCCGCCCTTGTACTTCTTCTGGGCGGCCTCCAGCACCTGCGGCGAGAACTCCTTCTCGACGTTGGCGAGGCGAGCGCTCTGGCAGATCGCGGCCTTCAGCACATCGCTGATCGCCTCGCGATTCTGCTCCACATGCACGGCGGGAGCGGAGGGACGAGCGGCGCGGATCGACTCCACCTTCTGCGCCGACTGCGCGGCGAGAAGCTTGGCGGCGACCTTTTCCGCGATGGCGTCTTCGTTGATCGCAGCCGTGGCAGCGACGGGCGTGGCGACCTCGGTGACGGCTTCAACGGCTTCGCGGCTCTCGTCCGACATGGAACTCTCCTCTGGTTGTGCCGCCGTGGCGGCGAGAGAAGCGGACGTATTATCGTCCGCGCCTAGGGTGACTACAGAAACTTCACGCAGCCGGGAAGCACGAACGATTCGCGCTGGCCCAGTGATCGCTTGACCGTTGACCATCGCGGTTTCGCCAGCAGGCAGTTTCTCGGCACGGAGGACATCCGCACCAATCGACGCCTGCCACTGGTAGCCGCGCTCGGCCAACGCGATGACCTTGTCGGAACTGGCGTTGCCGCCAATCATCTCGGCTTCCACGACAAGATTGCGACCCTCGACGCGAACGTCGGTGGTCTGGCCGAGAATTGAATCGAGTTCGTACGAGTGCTGAAGCAGGATCGGACGCCGCTTGTTCGTCCAAGTCATGCCCTGCAAATCAACGATGACCGGCTCGCGCGACCAGGGCTGGCTGATTGCACCACCAGTGTACGCATTGACCTTGAATCGACGCGGCCCTTGCGGCTGCATCAAGCCTTCAGCATTGCTGGCGGCGGCCTGCACGGCCTCGCCCTCAAAGCAGATGTCGGCGGTCACTTTCAGCGTGTCGCTCATACGATCTTGTGTAACCGCTCCAAGAAAAAAATACAACACCTTAGATGTGCGGAGCCGCGTGCGGCCTATAGGAACTCGATGAACGGATCGCATTCGTCATCGTCTTCGTACTCTTCTGCGGCGATGAACTGCGGCATCTCATCACCTCACCCTAGTTTCCTGGCGACCTTGTTTGCGAACGCTCGGCCAGAGTCCCCACCCCACATTGCCCATGCGATGCGGCCATTTGAAGGGTATCCCTCGGAGCCGGGGCTCCAGCCCTTGCCCTGCTTGTCTACTTCGTGCCGAGCGAAGAACGAAACCATTCGCTTGATCGTGCTGGCAGACAGTGGCTTTCCGGCCGCAATGTCCCTGGCCCTGGCAATGCCGACAGCAGTCCCGCCCCTACCGTACTCTCGCCTCCACGCCAAGCCTCGCTCCGCTTCTTCGCGAGCGGCCCGCGGCGGCACGAATCCATCGTCGGCCATTTCCGCCAGATCGGCGTCTTCCTCATCCTCCTCTTCTTCGTAGTCTTCCGTCCCCTGCTCCACAGGCTCGGCTGCAGGCGTTGGCGCGGCAGCCTGCGATGGAATCAGGCCGAGTTCCTGCATCTTCTTGATTTCGCGACCACGCTGCTCAAGTTCGGTTTCCCAATCCTTGCCGAGTTTCGCGTATTCGGCAGCAAGCGTAGTGGTGTTTGCGTCGAGCCTTGTCTGCTGCGCAGACGCCTCTGCCTGCGGGTCGATGTGTTCGCTGCCGTCCCAGACCCAAGTCCAGTTCCAGTTCATGGACGGGCCTGCACCGTCTGGAATGAATCCAGCGACTGCGGAAGCCTCATCTACCCATGCACGAAACAGTCGGTCCAGAACGCGAGCCTTCATGCTCTCGCGCTCGATGCGGATCGACTTGAAGTAGGTCTGGTGATCGAGCCGGCCGCTGGAGTAGTTGTACGCGCTGCTGTTGCAGGCAGCGATGTTGAAAGGCATGTTCAGGCAGCGGGCGATCTCGTTGAGGATCTCCGTCTTGAAATTGCCGTAGGTCGTTGTCGGCTGCTCGCTCTGCATCTGGCCCAGTTGCCAGCCTTCCGGCAGAGCCATCATGGATCGAGGCTGGATGTTCAGTGGGACAAACGGCTCGACTTCCGGCAGTTCGTTCGCCGGGGAGTTGGTGAACAGCACCGCCGCGAAGTCAGCCGCCGTTTCAGCAGCAGACAGGGTCGCGAGCGTGTATCGACGCAACATCGCAAACAGCGGCAGTGCCGATGTCAGTTCAGAGATGCCGCGACTCTGGCCGGGCCTGTCGGCGCGATAGAGGTGCATCATCATCTCGGCAGCGATGCGACTGTACTCCATGCTCGGCAGGGCATAGAGCGCGCCAGGGTGGGACGTTAGGAGGTGGTAAATGACGGGGTTCCCGGCCTTGTCGTACTCGATGCCGTCAACTTCACGGCTGAGCCACGGGCTGGGCGTTGCCACCATGTCAGCCTCGATCAGCCTCAGATCGAGTTGGACTCCCTCCAGAAGCGGGTTCGTCACCATCATTGCGAACACTTCGCCGTCAACGCACTGGGCCTGACGCATGGTTCGCAACTTATCCGGCAGCGAGATCGACTCCATCCAATCGTGAAAGTTCTGCTCGATGACGCGGTCGGCGGAAGGGCTGGAGGTGTTTACCTTGATACGCGGCCCTGTCCCCACGGTGTCGTTGGCAAGCGTCAGCACAATGCCGCGGCAGTATGAGTTGTTGGCTGATTCGTAGCGAGCGCGGTTCCGCAAAGTCCTGCGAACGGCCGCAGTCATTCCAGCATCCGCCGACAGCGGATCGGCCATGACCCAATGCAGCGAGTTGTCGTTCGTGGTCTGCGCGGCATCGTACCGACTGCGCAGACGCTGAATTGGGATATGCGCAGCCGGTCGTGCAGCGGGCTTACGCCCCAAGATGCGTCCGATGATGCTCACTAGACAAACCTACGGTAGAAGTATTCGTCGGCTGAAATGGCGGCGATTTCGCCGTGGCCGAAGACGGAGCCCGCTGGACGCAGTGCGTTCATCCGCAGCCCGCGAGTGGCGTTGTTTGCGCCCTTCATGGATGCGATGAACCTCACGGCCTCGATCAGTTCGGTGACGCTACGCTGCGTAACGCTGCCGGTATCGTTGCTGGCGCTCGCAGGCCCTGCGGCATTCGCCAGCAGCGTTGCCACCAGTGCGTCGATCTGCTCTTGAGAAATCATGGCGGCACCTCCTCCGCCATGTTACCCGACTAGGTTCGCATCATCCACAACGCCAGCCGTGCCGTACCTTTTTCGCTGCGATACTTGCGGCTTGGCTGTTTCCGCAGAGCCTCCAGCGTATTTCTTCCGCTGACCTGACTGCACTTCGACACCGACAGTCCTCACGCCGCACACAGACGCTCCGACGCAGCATCCCACCAAGCAGTCAAACCAGTGATTATCCTGGCCGACTATCTTGGTTTTCCACTCATCGACAACCCTTCCGCGAGCCTCTGTTCTCACGGGAGCCTCTGCCAGCAAGTGATCGCACAGCAGGCCGTGATCGTAGTCGCTAAACAGCGTCAAGCACCCAGACTCCCCGATCACAGTCTGGAATCGTGCTACGGCGAATGACTTCCAGAAGTTCGTATCGAACAGGCAATGCCTGACGGCTCGCTTGCCTCCGGTGCCTGGGATTCGCCAGTTTGGCCCCATGCGGTCGCCTAGACGCTTCGCGTATTCCGACATGGGTAGCGACGATGCGCCGACATAGCGGCCGTGAGAGGGTAGCACGATGTTGGCGAATGGCGTGGCTCGGCAGAACTGGTAGACGATGTCGGTCGATGCTCCCCAGTTTGCGTCAATAAACATCCTCTCGAGCCGCTGCGTCGTACCATCGTCGAATCGGTACTCGCGAGTGCAGAGCATCGTGACGCACCGCTCCAGGGCAGCATACAAGTTGGCCTCAAACGCAGACTCTCGGTGCTCGACTTGGATCGTTCTCTGGGCGTCACGCATCGTGAAGTACGCACGGCCCTGCTCTGGATGCGTCCCGTAGTCGATGATCGCACCGCTGAAATCGTCTTCCCAGGCGCAGACCATCCAATACAAAATCGTCTGCTGAACGTCGATAAATGCCGTGAGTCGCGTGGCCTTGGCTGGAATGACTCCTCGCTTGTAGCCGTTTCGCTTCTTGTTGATGACCTCGGCGCTCAGCACCTCCATGTGATCCGTGAGCGACGGCAGAGGCTCGTTCTGATACTCCGCGTAGAAGGCGTTGTCTCCACGGTCGCAGCGAATGTTCATCGCGTGCTGGATGGCAGATAGTTCGCCTGGATCGTGACGCTCGGGCCAGGACACTGCCGATCCTTCGTCCATCGCATCGCGGTTCTCGACATAGAACTGCGTTGCAGCCATCGTCCCTGTGCCTTCCGCCTGCCCGGATCTGCGGAGGTCGAAATACTTCGCCCAAAGAACCTCGTTCTTCGGGAACGAATACACCATCTTGGTACGCTCGCCCTGCCATGCTGGATGCTTGGTGCGGTCGAGCATGCGATCAGCCATATCGTCCTGCTGCACAACAGTGACGGTCATCAGCCCTGCGATCTTTTTGCCTGGGCCTGCGAGGCCGAGGATCGCACCGGAGAGGATCGACTCTCGCGTCGCGCACTGGCTCGGAGACTTGGCCGATTCGTCCGTCTGTGGATCGTCCACAAGCACGAGCGACGGCCTGACGCTGCGACCGTCTGGCCTCTTGAACTTCATGCCACGGATTCGACCAGTGATGCCGCCTACGCGAATGATTCCGCCAGACGCCATCGAGCCTGGGACTGTAGGCAGCACCACCTCGCCGGATGTCCAGCCGATGTGCGTTCGATCACCATTGAACAACTGACCCTTGGCCCGCTGGTGAATGCCCTCCAATGCTCTGATGGGGCCTGTGATCTCGGACCAATCCTCATCAAGAAGATCGTTGTTCTCTAGTTCGCTCTTGATCGAGTCGAGCATATCAGCGGCATGGCTCTCGTCAGATCCAATCAGCACGACGAACTCATGCGCACCGATCATCATCGCCCACAGGCATCCCATCTCGCACAGCGTTGTCTTGCCGCTTCCGCGAGGCATTGCCATCGCAAACAACTCGCCTTCCAGCACGGCTCGCTCGATCTTTGCGATGACGCGAAGGTGATCCTCTGACCACGGCAGATGGAACAACTGCGGAAAGTATGAGTCGCAGAAGGCACGAAACCCCATAGTCGCCGCGTCTTTTCTGGCCTGATCCTTGGCCGGTCGCACCCAATCGTCGCCCGCTATATCGCGGCCAGCCTCGGATATGTTGCGAGCGCGTTGGGCTGCGCTGGCCTTGACCTTCTCGTAGTCGCTCCGCTCGCTCCCTGGCTCTGGCTTGGCTTCGCTGCGAACGCGAAATAGCCAGGCGGCATAGCGAACCAGATGCAGCGTCCTGCCATCGCCAATCTTTAGCCCAGCACGGTTGAGGTGGCGATACACTACGCGAGGCGCGATGACCTCGCCAACGGGCGTGCTGTTCAGCACTCTCGCTGCTTCCGGCACCGACAGTTGTTGCAGATCGAGTCTCAATGCCCCATCGCCTGTGCGTCTTTGGCAAGCCACGCCGCGTATGAAAGGATGTTGAGGTTCCCGTCTTGGTCAACCGGAGCGCCTGCCTTGATGTCTTCCTCGATTTGACATACGTCAATCGTCACGCCGCTCGCCTTCGCAAGAATCGTCGCCATTTGCTGCGGCGTAAGGGAGGCCAGATTTATCGACTCATTTTTTTCGTTTGGCAAGGTTGGATCTTGCATGATGTGCTAGAATGGCCCTTTTGGGTTTTTCATCAAGGAGGATGCCGTGCGTCACATGAAGCAATGGAATGAGGTGGACTGCGGACACTGCGTTGCCGCGATGGTGAGCAGGAAGTCTCGCGAGTTGGTCAATGAGGCAGACCCCAAGCCGCACTCATCGAAGGGCCTCACGACAAAGGAACTGCTCATGATCTTCTCTCGCCTCGGCTTGAGGGTTGGCATGATAAAGGCTAGCGGCAAACTGCACCTCCGAAATGCAGAGCCACCCGAGAAATGCTGTGCCATGCTGGTTCGCAGATTCCCACGCAAGGGCAGCAAGACTCCACCGGTCGGACACTACGTTGCCTTTGATGGCAAGAGAGTCTACGACCCAGGCGCTAAAAGGCCGGTGTCGTGGAGCGCCTATCGCAAGCGACGATGGAAGATCGTTCGCTGGTTCGTTCTGTGCGGCAGCGAGCCCGGCCGCCCGCGTTGAGCAGGCGGCCGGGACTCTGCTGCCGGCCGGTCAGCGATAGAGACTAGCGCTTCTTGCCCTTCTTCGCGGCCTTCTTGGGGGCCTTCTTCTTCGCGGCCTTCTTCTTGGTTCCGGCCCTCGACTTGGCCTTCTTCTTCGCGGCCTTGCCGGTGCGGGCGCCACCGCCACGCTTCTTGCCGCCGCTGCCGCGCTTGGTCGTCGGCTTGCAGCCGATGACATCGTCACCCTCGAAAGAAACCAACATCGTTCACCTCGTTCGGGCAATGGTGTTGCACGACTACTGCTGCCCGAGACAGCAGCCATGCAGTTCAGAAAAGACCAGCGTCCTTCCTTGCTTTGTGGTACGACGGGAACCACACATACTGTGGCCCCTTCGGCAGATGCGGCTCAAGCCACTCGCGATGCTCGCCTCCGTAGAGAAACATCTTTCGCGTCGTGACTCGCTTGCACCATTCGTGCAGTCCGCGAATGAGCGTCTGCTTTGACTTCTCGTTGTCGTTGTAGCCCTGGCGGCACTGGAACATCGCACAGGGAACCTCTTTCGGATAGCCGAGGAAGATCCACTCCCAACTGGCTTCGTCGCAGAGGTTGACGTTCGGGATGATCTTATGTCCGGCCTCCTGCCAGTACCGTGCGCACCAGCGAGCGCGGAACGTGTTCCAGATGTTGAACGCGGTCGGCTCGTCTGTCCACGTTGAGAAGTCTGGCATCACCAGAGCGCCCGGTTTGATGATCGCCATCTTGTCGAGGAAGTCTACGGCCTTGTCCCAGATCGCATGCTCGAATCGCTCGTCGCTCGCGTAGAACGTGACAACGTGGCCCCGCATGCGCTCGTCAACTCCGACAGCGCTCCAGACGATCAGTTGCGTTGGTGCCGTGTCTTCGTCCTTGATGTAGACGCGACGAATGTCTCCGTCCCACAGCATGTGCGGCAGGAGGTCTGGAAAGCCTAGCCAGTTGCTCGACGAGAACTTCGCATCGTCACGGTACGTCGTGATGCTCTGCGAGGTGTCTGGCTCCTGCGGCTCATCGTCCTCCTCAACCTCTTCCTCTAGGTAGTTCCTTGGCTCCTCGCCTCGCACCGCCGGAGCAAGTTCTGGAGCCTGCTCCTCAGTGGCGGTTGCCAGCGTTGGCCTATCAGCCTCAAACACCTTCTCGGCCAGCGGCGACAGCAGGGCGTCGATCTCGCGAGTGTCGAACGCGAGGCCGCTGAAGTCATTCCAGCCTAGGTCAGAGAGGGCCTTGAGTTCAGCGGACAGCAGGCCAACGTCCCACTCTGCGATCTCGTTGGTCTTGTTGTCTGCGATGCGGTAAGCCTTGACCTGATCTGCCTTGAGGTCTTTCGCGACCAGCACCGGCACCTTCTCCTCGCCCAACTTGAGCGCGGCAAGGTATCGAGTGTGGCCGACGATGATGACCTTCTTGGCGTCAACAACAATCGGCTGACGCCAACCGAATTGGCGAATGGACGCAGCGACTGCGTCAACGGCTTTCTCGTTGCGGCGCGGATTCTTCTCGTATGGAGAGACTTCCGCGACCGGCAGCATCTCGACTTTCATAACGAAGAGTGTAGCGCGCGCAGCGCCTGTGCGCCAACTAGCGGACGCGCACCACCGTGTGCGCGCCGACACGCGCGCTGACGTATCGCTTGCGACAACCCTCATTGACCACCACCGTATCGTCATCCCAGACGCCAGCGTCCGTGAGCGCATCCATCACGGCTTTCACAAGGTTGTCCGTGTCGGGTCGAGGCATTAGCGGTGCGTCTTTTCTGGGCAATCCGCTCGCCAGGAGGTGCGATGGCGGCCTGACGAAACAGCACCAGACTTGAATCCTGACACGAAGCCCTCCCAGCCTTCGCTGCCACTCGGCCTTGGTCATCTTGCGCATTGCGGCAGCACCCACGGCTCGCCGGAAGGCAACGACGGGATGGTCGGCGGGCGTGTAGGCCCGCGCGAACCCTCCCCTCATCGAGATGCGCGGGCGGGGCTGCGGTGCTGGAGGCCCATGCGCCACAAACTCCACCCACGGCCGGTATTCGGAGCGAAGCCCTAGGGCTGCTCGGAGTTGGCCTGCGGCTTCTGGGTCATCCTCTCCTCGCGTCGAACGCGAGCCACCTCCTCCGCGTCTCGATCTTCCTTCGTGTCCTGCGGGATGCCCGCCATGTTTCTTTGCCACGCTTGCACCCTTGGGATGAACTCTCGGAACGGCATGACTGCTCCTAGTCTGGCTGCGCGGCGAACGGGCCGTGCGGCGTGTTTTCGATTCCGTAGAACATGACGCCATCGCCTACCGTGCGCCACTTGCCTTCGTTCTCGCACTTGTAGGTCTTGTCTGCGGTTGCGTACTTGGGAGGTTCGCCTGTCGATGTGAATGCGGGGTCGAACCAGAGCAGCCTGTTGTTCGGCTGCGCTGCGAACTGACCATTATCGAGGGCGATGATGTGATGGCACTTCCATCCGTTCTCGCCCGCGCTCTCAGCCTCGCTCGAGCCGTGCCAATCCACAGTGAACATATACTCCCCGCCGTACCACTTGCCGTCGCGAAGGATCGCTCGCACTCGCATCTGCGCCAAGCAGTCGTACTCGATCACGCACGGGTTGTAGGACATTGCATCCCACAACTCAAGGTCGGTGAGGCTGAGCGTTGGGTTCGTACACTTGCTCTGCATCAGCGCATGGATCGGAAGCCTGCCTCGCTGCGCTCCGCTCTCCAGGAGAACGTGGAACAACAGGGCCTGACCGTAGAGTCCGCAGACTGCGAACGCTATCGCCTTCTCCGGCTGATGAACGCCAACTTCGGCATACAGAAACTCTGGCCTGACCCAGCAATCGAACTTCGGGATGTTGCAGTTCACTTCGTTCTCCTTTCGATCTCTCGGTTGATGTACCACGCTGCCTTGCGCAGGTCTTCGATGCCGTCCCCCTTCAGCCCTGCCCGCCAGATGTATTTGATGGCGTTGCCCAGATTGAAGCAGAAAGCCTCGGCGATCTGCACGCATTCCACGCCGCTTGGATGCGAGGTGTAGTGCGCTGGATGGTTGACTACGTCATTCGGCAGAGGTGCATGAGCGCCCTGCCTTGTCATCTTCGGGAACATGCCTGCTCCTATTGCTTGTCGGCCCACGCATCGAGCGACACCGCGCCGCCGACCACGAAGTCCATGATGGTGTTGATGTCTGTGTCCAGTGACGCAGCCGAGCAGGCAGACCTATCGTGAGGCACGCGAACGTCCTCGACTGCGTTATAGATCGGCAGAATCTTCTTCTCGATGATCCCTCGATACCTCGCCCTGCCTCCATCGCAGTTGCAGGCCCGTGCGGCCCTGTGGACGCACCTACCACGGAACTTGCCCTTGCGGATCTCCTTCACATGGCGAGAGTGGTAAACGTCAACGATGCCAGTGTCGAAGCACTCTCGGCATGCGTATGTCAGTTCCCCATCGACGAGATGCGAGAGGAACTCGCGGCTCGACTTGCTCTCTCGCCTGATGGCGTCTGCGTGTTCGACCACAAACCGTGGCGTATCGTGCCAGTTGGTATACTTCACCAATGGCTCAACGCCTTTCATCATGCGGATCGTGGCCTCGCGACCATGATCCTTGTCCACCTTCCGCAGAACGTCGAACCACAGGGCGAGTGTTCCTCGCTGGTCTGGGAGCGATGCGAACCAATCGGCCAGTGCCGGATACGCCTTCTGGTGCGTCTGGAGCCAAGCATTGAACTCATTCTTGTCCACGGTCAATCCTCCAATGAAGCCAAAACCTTCTTGCTAGGCGAGGTCTGCTTCGGCAAGACCTTTACGTTCGCCAACCAACTACCAATGAATCGCCGCATGCCTCTCTGGGTCTTGCGTCGATCCACGTTGTCGATGCACCACTGCCTCGCTCGCCGCAGTTGAGCCATGAGGTCGAGGTCAGGGTAGGTTGCTTTCCACTCCTCGATCATCTCACGGGTGGGTTTCCAAGTGCCAGACTCGCAGGCGAACTCTGGAATCGGCCCACTCTCGCAAGAAGAAGAACGCAGTTCTTCTTTCTTATCTATTGGAGATGGAGATGGAGGGCATTGCTCAAGCATTGCTCCAAGCATTGCTCCACGCATTGCATGAGCATTGCTTGGAGCATCGGAAACCGCGTTTCCCTCGCGTTTCGCGCCTTCGCCCTGTTTCGCCCCCTTCACGCCACTTGCCGCGTTCTCATGCTTGAGCATTGCTTGGGGAGATGCTTGAGCAATGCTTGGAGCATCCTTCCCCCATCTGGCTCTGGCAGCCCTTGCCGCTTTCTCTGCGCGGGCCTGGGAGAGGGAGGATGCCTTGGCTCGATGCTCCTCCAATCGCCTGTTACGCCTCAAGCCGTCTTCGCTGGGAGGGAACTTCTGGGAGAGCAATTCCCAGCACCCAGAAATACCCGGCGAAGCCATTTCCAGCCTGCCAGGATCAGCCGGAATCGAGCCTTGCTCCCACTGCGTGATGAGCAGGACGATGTAATGCCCGCGTTCCTCCGCAGTCCAACCCATCGTGGCGGTCAGGAAATCGCGGCCAAAGAGCGGAATGTATGAATCGACGTTTGCCATGCTATAGCCTCCGTGCGTTGCCGCGCTGGGAGGGCATCACGCGACACCCTCCCAGCAGCGGCGTTACTCACCTGTCACCGGCAGCAGCGGTCATCTTCTTGACGATCTCGCCAACGTGAGTCGCACCGTCCACGCTGGTGTCGGCCTCCTCCTCGACTGAGACATCATCGTCCGCAAGAACGTCCAACTGCTGCGGAACACTGGCTTCAGCCTGCTCGTCGAGAGCAACGGCTCGCGTCAGTTCCGGCGACGTTGGCAGCAACTTGCACAGCCGCCGCAACGCCGTCTTCTTTGCCATCTCCTCGTAGTGCGTCACCCACGGGCCGCTGTTGCCAGCACGGGACGAGGAACGAATGGCATCGACCTGACGCTTCCACATCCACTCAAACTGCGCACCGCCATCACGCAGACGAGCGACAGCGTACACAGCGATCAGATCGCCGGGCTCGCCGTCCGTAGGGGTGTGGCTCAACTTCGGATCGAGGCCGAAGCAGAACTCCCACTCGTCGTTGGCATGGACGGTCTGAGCGTAGATCGTGCTGATCTGACTCGACCTCCTCGCCAACTCGATCAGCCCCTTGTAGCCGGGGATGAACTGACACTCGACCTTGCCGCTCTTCCTGTTGTTGAACGGGATGAGGTAGGCATGGCCCAGAGTGCCGTCAGGCTCCAGCCCCAACTGGCTCGCCTGCACGATGGCACCGATCAGACTCCTCGGCTCGCAGTCGAGCAGTTGAGGGGTCTTCTGCACAGCAGTGTTGCAGACGCGGATCATCCGCTCTGCCGTCATGTGGCGTGGAAGGGCGGCGTGAATCTGCGTCCTGCTACGCTCGATCAACGACCGCACCGTCGCCGCCTTCTCCTTGATGGAAATCGCGGTACTCATTTCTTGACGCTCCTTGTGAATCGCCGCACATAGGCCGTTCTGGCCTCCTGCGGCTTGTAGTGAACTTCCGACCCCTTCCACGAAAACCTCACGCCTTGGGGGGTCAAACCGCCAGCGTGATTTCCGATCCACAACTTGATCTGCGACTCGATCTGAACCTGACGGTCAGACAGTGCCGCGATCTTCTCCTTGACCTCCTGCAACTCCGCGTCGAGGTCATCGGCCTCTGGGCAGAGAGCAGTGACATCGTCAATCTCATTGCGTGGAAACAGGGCCTTGACGGTGTCGGCACTGTGCGGCCCAGCAGGCGGCGGCGTTTCCGACTCGACAAGCGCCCAGAACTCGCGCTCTATCTCGATCAGTCTGTCCGCTGCCTCTTGCGTGAGTTCACGCTCATAGGCACGGAGGTTCTGACCGCGATGCAGAGCGACAAGCACCCCACGCTTTGCACCGGCCACGATCATTTCGTGCTGCAACTGGATTTCGTAGTGCATCGGAAGTTGCTCCTCCCACGCTTCGGCGGGATAGGAGGTGTTCTTGATCTGCACCACTACCAGTTCACCGTCACGATCTTCGGTCGCGTCCAGCGTGGCACACATGAAGGTGTGAACCGGATGCCGTCGAATCGTATACGGCTTCGCGAGCGTCACCTTCCTGCCAAACTTCTGGCCGTACCAAGTCCCGATGGTCGTTTCCAGGGCGAGGCCAGCCTCGACGGCTTCATTGCCGGAAAGGTCTTCAGCCTCGACAAGGCCAACCTTCTGCGACCAAATGGCGAGAGCATCTCGCCACGGGTCTACGTTGCACACTGCGGGGGCATCGCTGCCGCCGATTCCCTTCTTTCTCTCTTCCAACCATGCTGCGCGTGCGTCTTGCTCAACGCTGCTCATCGGCATTGCTCCTCACTTGATGGTGATTGGGCTCCCGCCGGTACTCCCGGCTGGTCAGGTCATCCAACAACTCTTCGCGAAACACATCGAATCCGTATGGGGCCTCAAAACCCAACTTCACACGGTTACCGTCGATCCGCGTCACAGTGACACGAACCAAGGCTCGCGGGATCACTACCGCTTCGCCTTCCTTACGAGTCAGCACAAGCATCGGCCACCTCCATGCCATCCCTATAGACGCCCACGTTCGTAGCGGGCTTCGGCTCCACTCGTTTCGTCGAGTGGGCGTCATTGGGGGCGACAACGTAGCACGCGCGCAGATCGTGAACAAGTGGGGAACGCGGCACTTTTTACTGACGCGCAAACATGAAAGCGGCCCATCGAAATCGTGCGTCGGCAAAATCTGCAGCCGATGCTGGCAAAGGCGATTCCGATGCCTGGACCCCCACTAGGGGGGTTTAGGCCTGGAATCCTTGGGAGGGTAGGGGTAGGCGCAGGGGGCCGTTTCGGGTCTAATAGGGGGGTGTCAGGAATGGTTCCTGGCACAGCCGATTGACGCCTAGAGAAAGGGCAGAACCATGAAGACCGTCGAACTGATCCGCAGCAATCCCTACCGTGCCTCCGGCGCTGAGTGCTGGATGGCGACCTACGCGACCGAGGACACCAAGGGCGGAAATCGAATCGTCCGCCCGAAGGCCTACAAGGTGACTTTCTTACATCTTCGCGTCACGCAGGATGGCCCGACCGGAGATGTGGTGGTGCAGGCCAACACCGGGGGTCGCCAACTCTACCTATCGCCCGATGACTTGCACGATGATCGCGAGTCAGCGATGCGGCACGCTGTTGCCAAATGCTCGGCGCTGCACATGCGACCGCTACCGTTCAGCAACGCTGTATACGTCTACAACGAGCCGAGGCCCAAGAAGGTCGAGGTCGAGTATCGCATCGTGCAACTCGACTCCGCGAACTACTCCATCGAGTATCGCGACGAGTCCCGCCGCTGGAAGCCCTGCTATGGGCTGTTCCGCCTGACCCGCTGGAAGGCCAACGACAGCCTCAAGCGTCTCCGCACGGGCGACGAGATTCCTGGCTACTGGAAGGTGCCGGGTGCGATGGAGTTCATCGAGTTGGCCGACAACGTCGAGTGATCGTGTTGCCTGTTTGATCCGTGTTCTCTACCTACAGAAAGGGTTTGCTATGTCCGCGATTTCCAGCAGCGTGATGAGCCGTGCCGTCCATGAGAACGTCGCCTACGAAACGCTTGCCGAATGGCTACGCGATTCCGGCGCGTTCGACCTGACAGGCGAAACTGCCGTCGAGTTCGACAGCGACGATAGTGCCGTGATGCTCTCGATTCCAGAGGTGGCTGGCCCCGATAGCGAGGTCATCATCAGCATGGAGGCAGGAGAGATGACCGTCGAGTTGATCTGGGGCGAGAAGCGTGCCGCAACGCTCATCGACGCAGACAGCGTAGCGGCATCGCACTTCTACGTTCCCCGCAGCAAGACCGTGTACATCGACCTCGACTCCGAGCCGACCGTGGCTCGCGTCGTTGGTGCAATCGAGTCCCTGATCGAGAATGCCTGACCGTTCCTTCAACCTATAGAAAGGGTTCACATGACCGAGTATTTCCAGAAGAAAATGACGATTGGCACCGTTGCTGGTTACTGCGACCAGAAGCCGCGTGATGTGACTGTGAACATACGCTACGAGTGCGGCAAACTGGCCTTCGATGGCAGCGTTGCCGGAATCGCCGCCGGGCAGATCGTCATGGGGCTTCGCGCCTATGACATCGTTCCTGCGGACGGATGGACAACCGAGGCGATCCAGTGGTTGTTCGATATGTGGGAGCGGTGGCACCTCAACGACATGAGGGCTGGCACACCGCGACAGGAGGAGGTCATTCGTCGCTATGCAGTGCATGGAGGCAATGCGTACCGCGAGGCTCCGCATTCCTATGCGAAGACGCACGGCTACGAGGATGCCTACGCGCTGCACTGCGCATGGCTTGTGATCGAGGGCCTTCTGGTCGATGGCGGTTATCGCTACGGCACAGCATGGCTGCGAGAAGAGGTTCCGCAGGAGATCGTGGACGCCCTGCAAGTCCTGCCGTCGCCGCAGTATGCGGCGCTGGTGCAAGTCTGATCGAGTCGGAGTTCAGCCCCGGCCACTCGTTGTGGTCGTGGGCTGGACTCCAAGCAACGGAGTGCTGACGATGCCCATCAACATTGACTGGCTCGGTGACGGTTGGACTTACTACCCCGACGATGAAAGGAAGCACATGGACAGCAAAAAGCCGAAGGCCCCAAAGACGAAGCCAGGATGGTATCCGCAGATCACCGACATCGGCGTCGTTGATCTCCCGGTGGACAAGCGTGAGCGAATGATGCTCATGGCCGCTGCCGCCGGAAGCCTTCGCATGATGATCCTGCCCGCCCTTATGGGACGCATGCTCATCGACGCCATCCGCAGCGGCGGCGTCCCGAAGCCTCTGTTCGATGATCTCGTTTCGCTCGTCGAGGGTGCCGAAGACACCTTGACGCTGAACGAGGCGATGCGGCGGCGTGACTTGAACTGACCTTACCCACTCTCAAGAAAGAGAACCCCATGAAGTACCGAAGCAAGAGAAGTCGCAGGAAGCAGAAGTGTCCGCTGCTCGGCGTCGTTATGCAGCGAGGCATATCGCCCGGGACCGGCGATCCATACGTTGTCATCGCGACGTTCTACAGTGAGAACGGGAAGACCGGAAACATGGTCACGGTGTGGATCGTCCGTGACGATGTGAAGCCAACAGATGCCAAGGTTCGCGGCGAGGTGCACGCAACGTGCCTCGACTGCATCCTCGGCATGATCGGAGGCTGCTATGTAGTAGTCCAGAACGCACCGACCGCGATCTGGAATGCCTACAAGGCAGGACGGTATCCAGAGTACGTTCCAGAGGAACACGACAGGATCATCTCCGGTCGCAGCGTTCGCTGGGGCGGCTACGGCGAGCCGGTGCTGATCGACATCGAGATCGTGCGCCGCTGGTCTACGGTGCTGTCGGGCGGATGGACGGGCTACACGCAGCAGTGGAAGCACCGTCAGTATCAGGCGTATCGAGCGTACTTCATGGCATCCGTGCGATCCGTGCCGCAGGCAGAGGTCGCGCAGGGCATGGGGTGGCGCACGTTCCGCATGACGCGCGACCTAGCCCTAGAGCCTGCGGTGGCTCGCGAGTTCGTCTGCCCTGCATCGTATGAGGCAGGCGAGCGGCTCCAGTGCATCGACTGTCACGCATGCGATGGTGCGGACAGGCCAGTGGGAACGACGCAACGCGCGAGCGTTGTGACCCAATGGCACCCCAATGCGGTCGAAAAGTTGATCCTCAACAAGGCGATTCGCGAGGGCCGTGTTCGCTTTGAAGAATAGGCCGTTTTAGGGTATACTCATTGTCATGGGATCGAGGTGCCGCGACTCGCTTCCATGTTCCCCCAGCGGCAACAGGAGGGCCAAAGAAATGGCTCGCATTTGTGGTGATGGTTACACCGTGTCTCGGAGTCAACTTCGCAAGATCGAAACGCCGAAAGGCACTTCGACTTGGACGCCGATTCCACACGACTTTGTCGTTCAGATGGTCGAGCAGACCATCGCCGGTCACTCGCTGGAAGTCGCCGCCGAGCAGTATCTGATTGCCCGCGATGGCAAGAGGATGTTCGGCGTTCTCGACCTCCGGTCCAAGGCCGACAAGGACTACGGGCTGGCCGTAGGGATTCGCAACTCCCACGATCAGTCTTTCCCCGTGGCCTTGCTGCTCGGCGCTCGCGTGTTCGTTTGCTCCAACCTCTCCTTCAGCGGCGAGGTCAAGGTGCAGACGAAGCACACGAAGTATGTGATGGATCGACTGCCCCGCATCGTCTGCGGCGCAGCGACCCAACTGCTGGAGTCCCGTGGATTGCAGGACAAGAGGATCGCAGCCTACAAGGCTACGGAGATCGAGGCGAAGAAGGAGGCGGCGTACATCATGCTGCAAGCGCTTCGCACCGATGTGATCCCGACGCGACTGATCGACACGCTCATCGAGCGGTGGGAGCATCCCACGCACGACGAGTTCGCCGAGTCGTGGTCTGCGTGGCGGATGTTCAACGCGGTCACTGAGGCACTCAAGGACGCCTCGCCGCTGCTGCTCCCTGACCGCACGAAGAGGCTGCACGGCCTCCTCGACGCGCACTGTGGATTGCTCAACACCAAGCAGATCGCGGTGTGAGCAAGGTTGGTTCCCATCGGGTGCCGCGTGAGCGAGATGCGCTGTGTATCTCGCCACGCGGCCCCATAGCCATGAAAGGTTGATCCGATGAGTTTCTTTGACAAGAGCAAGATCGACAGTGACAAGGTGTCCGAGTACGTTTCATCGCTCGATGATCTCGCCTCTTCGGTCGAGACGTTTCGCGACGAACTGGACTCTTACAAGGACGAGATCGCGTCCGCGAAGTCCGATCTGGAGGACGCGGAAACGACCGAGGAGTTGCAGAAGGTCATCTCCACGCTGCGTGACATCAGTGTGCCGGATGGCTGCGACAACCTCGACGCAACGCCAGACGGGATCGCGGACGATCTCGACAGTCTGGAGTCGGAGGAATCTGAGTTCGACGCTTGGTCCGATGAACTGCTCGACCTAATGCAGAGCGCTCAGAGGGGCATGGACGGCGTTGGCCTGGGAATGATGCTTCCGTCTCGGCGGGATAACAGCAACTACTCGATGCAGGGAGATGCTGCCGCCAAGCCGGCGCTCGTTCGTCCGGGCGAGGCTCACGAAGTGCCGCGTCAGGTGCCGATGAGCGGCGAGGTGCATCACTGGATCACAGCGGTGGAGCAGGTCGCCACGCGATCTGCTGGCATCGCCTGCACGGACGGTGACCTTCTGGTCGCCAAGAAGGAGGAGTTGACCGCCAAACTCCTCGACCTTGCCACGGAGTTTGCTGTCTATCGGCACAGCACTGGAACGCTGCTGCGACCGACAGACCAGAGCGCTCTGGCGTTGATGTGGCTCGTCGATGACATCCTGCAAGCCGTGCAGAAAGCGAGCAAGGGCCTCAACGCCACGCGAGTTGTTGTGACCGATGCGAACACACTGGCAGCCATGCGCCAGCGCATCATCACCATCCGCGACAAGTTCAGTGAGGGAGTGGACAAGATCAGCGAGTCCATCCCGACCGTTCAGTGATTCTCGTTGCTCGTCGCCCTGTC